>Ga0209553_1001388_pt1 | contig 12058 bp, 8 predicted proteins | sample LauGreFBDMM110DN_2_FD_188217 | JGI IMG/M metagenome (GOLD analysis project Ga0209553, IMG submission 188217) | Freshwater lake microbial communities from Lake Michigan, USA - Fa13.BD.MM110.DN (SPAdes) (version 2) | ecosystem: Environmental > Aquatic > Freshwater > Lake | place: Lake Michigan, USA...
GCGTCGCTGCCAGCCGCGTCAAGACGATCTCTTACGGTAAAGAGCGTCCGACCTGCGTGTCTGCTGACGACAGCTGCATGGCCAAGAATCGCCGTGGCGTTTCTGTCGTTCAGTAATCGAGCTCATTTCTGAATTGTGCTTGGGCCGCCCCTTTGGGGCGGCCCAAGTCGTTTCTGGGCTATTCTGGTTGTGATGACGGCCTCCACGCCACATCGTGCAGCATGATGACGCCTAAATCGGCTGACATATGTCTCGTGTCAGCACTGCAGCCTGCCGCCACTCGGATGCATTGCTTGAGGATACTTGAACCATGATCGAAGCATTTGCCTTACGCCGCATTATCTTTACCGCCGTGATGAGCGCCTTGGTATGGCAGTCTCTCCCGGCTTATGCCCAAAGCGCGCGCGACCTCGACGACCGCATTCGCAAGCTCGAGCAGAAAATCCAAACGCTGGCCTCGAACCGGGGCGTCACAAGCCAAGCCTTGCCAGGGGCTGGCAACGAAGAAGCGGCGAATGTTCAAGCGCGTGTGATTAAACTCGAGCAACTGGTCGAACAGCTGACGGGGCAAATCGAAGAGGCGCGGTTTAAGACCGGCCAAATGTCCACGCAACTCGAGCAGCTTTCGAATGACGTGAATTATCGTCTCGCTGTGTTGGAGCAGTCTTTAGGAACGCAAAGCGGCGCGGTGCCAAATCAGATGCCGCCGCCCCCACGGCCCGGAGCGCCATCCGCGTCACGTCCCGCTCCAGCCGTTCAACCGCCCATGGGCGATGATCCCAATGTTCTGTCGCGCCCGGTGTCGCAGCCGCCATCTGCCCCGCGTGCCCAAGCGCCCGCCGGCCCGCCACCCATGACAGATGGGTCCATTCGGGCATCGACCCCAGGAGAGAATACGTTTGGAACGCTGGCCACCGATCAAGCAGGCCGACCGCTCAAGGCTGATCCCAATCAGCCGAGCATGCCAAGCCCTCAAGCGTCGACACCACCAGCGGCACAGCCCGCACCGCAACGTGCACCAAAACCTGGCCCCGTCGCAGGCAGTCAACTTGGTGTGAGCAACACTCCAACTGGTGATGTCTCATTGCCTGAGGGTACGCCGAAGCAGCAGTACGACTATTCGTTCGATTTCTTGAAGCGCCAAGACTACGCCAGCGCTGAAACCGCATTTCGTGAATTTTTAAAGCGATATCCGAAAGACCCCCTCTCAGGAAACGCACAATACTGGTTGGGTGAAACGCACTATGTGCGTGGCGATTATCAGAAAGCCGCTGTCGAGTTCTTGAACGGTTATCAGAACTACCCCAAGAGTAATAAAGCGACTGATAACTTGCTCAAGCTGGGAATGGCCATGGCCAATATTGGTCAGACCCAAGGGGCCTGTACGGCCTTAGGGCGGCTGATGAAAGAGTATGCCGATGCTGGCGATCAAATCCGTCGCAGCGCGCAGCAGGAACGCCAAAAACTCAAGTGCCAGTAAGTCAGGAGTTGGTTTTACCCCCATCATGGCCAACGCCCACCAGATTTTGACCAGCCTTGCAGGGCAGTCTGTGTCTGCTGAAGCATTTGCTTCCGCGATGCAGCCCCTGACAAGCGCCGGCGTCTCAAATATTGCCGTCGCTGTCTCAGGGGGCGCGGATAGTATGGCGTTAGCAATCCTGGCTGCAGATTGGGCAAAATCCCGCGGCGCGATTATGACGGCACTGACGGTCGATCATCGACTTCGCCCCGAATCAAGTTCCGAAGCGCAAACCGTGGCGGAATGGCTTGCGGGCAGGGGTGTCTCCCACGAGGTTCTGAGTTGGTATGAGGGCGATGTCGTGCGTCAACTCAGTCGCAGTGCGCAAGATGCTGCGCGTGATGCGCGTTGGGTCTTGTTGACGCAATGGTGTCGCGCGAACGATTGCCCGACCTTGTTGCTGGCTCATCATGCCGATGATCAAATTGAAACATTCTTTATGCGGCTGGCGCGCGGCAGTGGTCTGACGGGCCTTGGCGGCATGGACCCCGCGACGAGCGTAAATACGATCGATGTCTTGCGGCCATTATTAGGGTTCTCAAAAACTGATCTCGTCGCCACATGCCATGTCCATGGCTTGGATTGGATCGAAGACCCCTCGAACCACAACACGAAGTACACCCGCACAAGGTTCCGTCAGACTCGCGCGATGATGGAAGCCGAGGGCTTTACGCGCGAGCGGGTGCTGAACACCATCGCACATTTACAGCGCGCGAAAGCCGCGCTGGCTGCATCGGTTCGTGATTTACATATCGCTGCCTGTCTTTGGACGCCTTACGGCACGGCGAGCGTGTCGGCACCTCAATTATATGCGGCTCCAGAAGATATCTCGCTGCGGCTTTTAAGCGATTTGCTGCGCGCTGTCGGTGGCCAGAGTTACGGCCCTCGATTCGAGGCCTTGCAGCGGTTGCACAATAAATTACGAGACCCATACCTCAAAACCATCACCTTGCACGGTTGCTGCGTGTCACGGGTGGGCGAGGTTATTGCCATCTGCCGCGAACCTTCGGCTGTTCGGGAGTGCGTCGACTTGGTGCCCATGGTTCCCATACTGTGGGATGGTCGTTTTGAAATCACGTGGAATGCGACAGAGGCAACAGCATCAAAATTTCGCATCCGCCCCTACCAGATCGCGGATAAGGCGCTTTGGAAAGGCTACGATTTATTCGCACTCTTGGCCGAGATGCCTTCGCGTGTGCGCCGAACTTTGCCCGTCATCATCGACGAGTCCGGTCCGGTGGGCATGCCCGATGCCGGATTGTGGCGACAAGATCAGGCCGCGGTGTCTCAAGATGTTACAGTACGTTTCGTCGGGCGCGACAGAGTTGCGAGTGTATTTCTGACGGAATTCCAGGGTGAATAAGGCTTCTTCGGATAAGTCTGGATGAGCGTAGCGAACGTATATTATTGGTCATCCGTCTCATAAATCATTGGCTTGCGTGGCCGCTTTGGCGCACTATTTAAGTCTATCAGGCGATAGCAATGCTGGGCCCCCGATGAGGGCCGCAGAACAAGGGTCAAGACTTTGAATATTAGTCGTAATCTTATGCTTTGGGTCATCATCCTCGTCAGCGTGGTGGCCTTGTTCAATTTGTTCCAGGGGGCAGCACCGCGCAGCCAGGCGCGCGAAATGCCATTCTCGGAATTCCGTGCAGCCGTTGACCGCAGCGAGATTCAAGAAGTCACGATCCAGGGCCAGAACATTCTCGGCCAATTCAAATCGGGCGGTGATTTCCATACCTATGCCCCCGAAGACCCCAGCTTGGTCCCATCCTTGTTGGCGAGCGGAGTGGTTGTCAAAGCTGCACCACAAAGCAGCGGCGAAATGTCTTTCTGGAGTATTCTGATTTCATGGTTCCCGATGCTGTTGCTGATCGGCGTGTGGGTGTTCTTCATGCGCCAAATGCAATCAGGCGGCGGCAAAGCCATGGGCTTTGGGAAATCACGCGCGAAACTGCTAACTGAAAAACAAGGCCGGGTGACATTCGAAGACGTCGCTGGCGTTGAAGAAGCCAAGTCTGATTTGGAGGAAATCGTTGAGTTTCTGCGCGACCCGCAGAAATTTCAACGCCTGGGCGGCAAAATCCCCAAGGGCGTGTTGCTGGTGGGCCCGCCGGGAACTGGTAAAACATTGCTGGCCCGTGCCATTGCTGGCGAGGCCAATGTGCCGTTCTTCACCATCTCTGGCTCTGACTTCGTCGAAATGTTTGTTGGTGTTGGTGCTTCGCGCGTGCGCGACATGTTCGAGCAGGGCAAGAAAAACGCACCGTGCATTATTTTCATTGATGAAATTGATGCCGTCGGGCGTCATCGCGGCGCTGGCCTTGGCGGCGGCAACGACGAGCGCGAACAGACGCTGAATCAATTGCTCGTCGAGATGGATGGTTTTGAAGCCAATGATGGCGTAATTTTGATTGCGGCCACGAACCGCCCTGACGTGCTCGATCCGGCGTTGTTGCGCCCTGGTCGTTTTGATCGCCAGATCGTTGTGCCGAACCCTGACATTCTCGGACGCGAGCGTATTTTGCACGTCCATTCGCGCAAGACGCCCTTAGGGGCCGATGTCGACCTGAAGATTATCGCGCGCGGCACGCCCGGTTTCTCCGGCGCAGATCTTGCCAACCTGGTGAATGAAGCTGCGCTGTTGGCTGCTCGTAAAGCCAAGCGCGTCATTGGGATGGCTGAGTTCGAGGAAGCAAAGGATAAGGTCATGATGGGTGCAGAGCGTCGCTCGATGGTCATGACTGAGGATGAAAAGAAACTCACGGCATATCATGAAGCCGGACATGCTCTGGTCATGATGCGCGTGCCGGGCCACGAGCCGCTGCACAAGGTCACGATTATCCCACGCGGCCGTGCCTTGGGTTTGACCATGTGGCTGCCCGAGCGTGATAAGTACAGCCAATCGAAGATCGAAATTAAGGCGCAGCTCGCCAGTCTCTTTGGCGGGCGTGTGGCTGAAGAACTAACGTTCGGTGTCGATAAGATCACGACCGGCGCCTCCGACGATATCCGCCGTGCGACCGATATAGCGCGGCGCATGGTCAGTGAGTTTGGCTTCAGCGAGAAACTAGGACCATTGCGCTACAACGAAGACTCAGGCGAGGTTTTCTTGGGACGCTCTGTGACCCAAACCAAGAACGTGTCTGACGCGACAGCGCTTCTGATTGATGAAGAAATTCGCAAATTCGTTGAGGAAGGTGAATCAACTGCGCGCAAAATCATCACCGAATATAGCGGCCAGCTTGAGATCATTGCGCAAGGGTTGTTGGAACACGAAACACTGAGCCGCGATGATATCGAGACTTTGATAGCCGGTGGAAAAATTGACCGCACGGATAAATCGGCGCCCAAGCCGCGCGATCCGGGACGGCGCAGTTCTGTGCCCTCCTCAGGCGTGGGTGGCCATCGCGCTCCAGGCTTTGGGCAGCAGCCGTCGACGCAAACCGACGGTTGATCGCAGCTCCGGTTCGAGAAACACTCAAGACCCCGTTCATACGAACGGGGTCTTTGATTTTGGAACACCTTGATTTTGGAACACTGTGGACCGCGCCTATCTCACACCTCGAGGATTAATCCATGGCGCTGCCGCGCAAGAGATGGTGGCGCGGGGCGACGCTTGGGCGCTCTGTGGAAGCTCAACCGCCTTTACGCTGGCAGAAGTCACCCGGATTGTTGCTGAATCGACATCGCGATCCCTGACGCATCCAACTTTGGTCAGCGCTGAACTGACCAAGCGCCGCGAGGCCTTTGCGGGCATTGATGTCACTGCAACCCGAATCATGGGCGTCCTCAATGTGACGCCCGATAGTTTTTCGGATGGCGGAAAATATGTTGAAACGGAGAGCGCAATTGCGAAGGGGGTGACGCTGCTTGAGGCTGGAGCCGACATCATCGACGTTGGTGGGGAATCAACAAGGCCGGGCTCTGTGTCCGTTGATCCTTCCGAGGAAAGTGCTCGCGTTATTCCTGTTGTCAAAGCTTTGGCCGAGCGAGGTGCTACAATTTCGATCGATACACGGCATGCCAAGGTGATGGCAGAGGCTATCGTGGCGGGCGCGAGCATTGTGAATGACATCTCGGCGCTCGGTGATCCTGACGCGCTGAATGTGATCGCTCAATCACGAGCTGCTGTTATTCTGATGCACATGCAAGGTCAGCCTAGCACCATGCAAGCCGCGCCTTCCTACGTGTGGGCTCCAGGCGATGTGTTTGATTTTCTGAAAGCTCGTGTGGCGATGTGCGTGGGCAAAGGAATCGGCATTGAGCGCCTGTCTATCGACCCCGGCATTGGCTTTGGAAAGAATGACGCACATAACGCCGCGCTGGTTGACCATTTGGCCATGTTCCATGGTTTGGGTTGCGTGTTGAGCTTCGGGGCCTCACGCAAGGGCTTTATTGGACGGATGAGCCAGGGTGAGGGGGCTGAGGCCCGGTTGTCTGGCTCGCTTGCTGCGGCTCTGATGGCCGTCGAGCGCGGTGCCCAAGTGATTCGGGTCCATGACGTGGCCGAGACAAGCCAAGCCTTGGCAGTCTGGCGGCGGCTCACAAGAGGGGCATAAACGAGAGGCTTGATTCAGTCTCGCGCATCCTCCAATGATCATGGTTCATGATCCTCAGAGCAAACCTCGTCAAACCATGAGCACACGTCGTCTTTTTGGCACCGATGGCGTGCGGGGTTTGGCCAACACCGACCCCATGACCGCCGAGATCGCCATGCGGATTGGTATGGCGGCCGGCAGCCGCTTTATTCGAGGCGATCATCGCCATACTGTTGTGATCGGAAAAGATACACGGCTCTCGGGGTATCTTATTGAACCCGCGCTAACTGCGGGCTTTGTGTCCGTCGGCATGGATGTGGTGCTGGTGGGGCCAATTCCGACTCCTGGGATTGCCATGCTGACACGCTCATTGCGTGCCGATTTAGGCGTCATGATTTCGGCCTCACATAATCCGTATCAGGACAACGGCATCAAATTATTCGGCCCCGACGGTTATAAGTTATCCGACGCCATCGAAATGGAAATCGAGTCGCTCATTGACGGTGACACGACTACGCTTCGTGTGAGTGCTGATCGTTTGGGTCGCGCTAAACGATTAGACGATGCCGCTGGTCGGTATATTGAATCGACCAAATCGACCATCCCCCGTGGGCTTCGTCTTGACGGCTTAAAAATCGTCGTCGATTGCGCCAACGGTGCAGCTTATAAAATTGCGCCGGCTGTATTTTGGGAACTCGGTGCGCAGGTTGTGAAAGTTGGCGTCGACCCTGACGGCATCAATATCAACCTTGGCTGCGGTTCCACCGATCCCGAGCGGTTGCGCGAATTAGTGGTCAGTCATCATGCACATTTGGGCTTAGCGCTCGATGGCGATGCAGATCGCGTGCTGTTTTGTGATGAACGCGGCGAGATGATCGACGGCGATCAAGTCTTGGGGGTCATTGCGCGCCAATGGCAAGCCGACAAACAACTTCAAGGCGGCGGTGTTGTTGCGACGGTCATGAGCAACTTGGGTCTTGAACGCTATCTCGACCGCCTTGGTCTTCATTTGAAGCGAACCAATGTTGGTGATCGCTATGTTGTCGAAGAAATGAAAACCGGCGGTTATAATCTCGGTGGCGAGCAGTCGGGGCATATCATCCTGGGCGATCATGCCACTACGGGGGATGGCATTATCGCAGCCCTTCAAATTCTGGCCGCGCTGATACAAAGCGGCAAGGCTGCAAGCGAGACTTTGCGTGTCTTCGCGGCCGTGCCGCAAAAACTGAAAAATGTGCGATTGAATGACGGCGTAGACGCCAAAGCTGTCCTTAGAATGACGGGTGTGAAGGCAGCAATCGCTGATGTTGAAAAACGGTTACTGGGGAAGGGGCGGCTTTTGATTCGCAAATCAGGCACCGAGCCACTCATCCGGATCATGGCCGAATCCGATGATAGCAAAGAGGTCGATGCAGTGATCGCGTCACTGACCGAAGTCATTTCCAAAGCTGCGTCGTAAGGCCACCATTCGATGCAAGGTCGCGTATTAGTTATTGCCGGCTCTGACTCTGGCGGCGGGGCGGGTATTCAGGCCGACATCAAGGCCGTGACCTGTTTGAATGCCTTCGCAGCTACCGCAGTGACGGCGATTACGGCACAAAATACGCTGGGTGTTTTTAATATTCACGAAATACCCACGTCTATGGTCGCGCAGCAAATTGAGGTGGTGTTGGCCGATATCGGCGCTGATGTCATCAAAACGGGAATGCTGGCGACCGTACCAATGATCAATGCGGTCGCGGATTGTTTAGATCGGATTGCTGAACGAATCCCCCGCGTGGTCGATCCTGTGATGCGGGCCAAAGGAGGGCATCCTTTGCTCGCCGAAGATGCGGCACAAACTTTGATTTCGCGCATGGTACGCGGTGCGGCAGTTGTGACGCCGAATCTTCCCGAAGCTGAGGTTCTGATTGGCCGATCCATCAAAACCATCGCCGACATGCACGCGGCGGTGGAACCACTGCGAGCACTGGGGGCCAATGCTATTTTGCTCAAAGGTGGGCATCTTGAAGGGCTGCAACTCGTCGATATGCTGATTATGCGCGAGCGCGTGCAAACATACGAGGACACGCGCATTGATAGCCGCTCAACTCACGGCACAGGTTGCACATTGGCCTCAGCCATTGCGGCAGGTTTGGCGCAAAAGCTGTCGCTGGAAGACGCCGTGATCCGGGCACGGGCCTACGTCCGGAAAGCCCTGCTCACAGCGCCTGGTTTGGGCCAGGGGCATGGGCCGCTGAACCATGCCCATACGGTTGTGAACACTTAGCTTTCCTTGTTGCTTTCCGTGCATTGACGGCCTAGGTCGAGGTTCCTAAACTCCGACCCCTTTTGCGAAAAATCCCCTTTTTCGCTGTCAGTTAAACCGCCCCGCTAGAGGAACCTCTTGCCCATGTCTGCTAGCCCAAAACCGTCGGTTCACCCGGCGCGCGCTCAATTTTCCTCCGGTCCCTGTGCCAAGCGTCCTGGCTGGACACTTGATGCCTTGAAGGGGGCTTTGGTTGGGCGCTCTCACCGCGCGAAGCCTGCGAAAGCCCGCATCAAAGCTGTGATCGATAAAACCCGCGCCATTCTCGGTGTGCCAGCGGACTATAAGATCGCAATCGTTCCCGCCTCTGACACGGGCGCAGTGGAAATGATGCTGTGGCACACATTGGGTCAACGTCCCGTCGATATGCTGGCCTGGGAAAGTTTTGGCGAAGGCTGGGTGACCGATGTCGTCAAACAACTGAAGTTGAAGGACGCACGGGTGATTAAAGCCGACTACGGCAAGTTACCCGACCTGACCCAAGTAAATTTTGATCACGATGTCGTGTTCACATGGAATGGCACCACCTCGGGTGTGCGCGTGCCGAACGGTGATTGGATCAAAGCCGATCGCAAGGGCTTGACGATCTGCGATGCGACCTCGGCCGTTTTTGCCATGGAGATGCCCTGGTCGAAACTCGATGTGGTGACGTACTCCTGGCAGAAAGTGCTGGGCGGAGAAGCACAGCACGGGATGTTGATTCTCTCGCCGCGTGCGGTCGAACGCCTCGAAAGTTATACGCCACCCTGGCCGATGCCCAAGATTTTCCGCCTGACCAAGGGCGGTAAACTTGAGCAAGGTATTTTCGAAGGTGATACGATCAACACCGTGTCGATGTTATGCGTGGAAGATGCCGTCGATGGATTGAACTGGGCCGAACAGTCTGGTGGCTTGAAGGGCCTCATTGCGCGATCAGAGGGCAATCTCAAGATTATCGCCGATTGGGTGGCGAGCAAAAATTGGGTCGGCTTCTTAGCCGAAAAAGCAGAAACACGCTCATGCACATCTATCTGCCTGAAGATTACCGCTGATTGGTTTGCGGCGCTGTCGCCCGACAAGCAAGCTGAAGTTGCGAAGAAAATGTCGAGCTTGCTCGAAGCCGAAGGCGTTGCATTGGATATCGCATCGTACCGTGACGCACCGCCAGGCTTGCGTATTTGGGGCGGGGCAACTGTGGAAGCCTCTGATCTTGCGGCTTTATTGCCATGGCTTGAATGGGCACATGGCGAAGTCAAAGCTGTATAAGAACAACGGTTGTCACCCTCGTGCTTGACACGGGGGTCCAGAGTCACAACCAGCTATGTGAAATTTACCCTGGCCCCTCGGATCAAGTCCGAGGATGACAGACAGATTGGGGATCGGGCGAATGTCTAAACCAAAAGTTCTGATTAGTGACAAGTTGAGCGCTGCTGCCGTTGAGATTTTCAAAACGCGTGGCATTGATGTAGACGTCAAAACGGGGCTTAACCCAGACGAGTTGAAAGCCATCATCAAGGACTATGACGGTCTTGCGGTGCGCTCATCCACGAAAGTCACTGCAGATGTCATGGCTGTTGCACCCCGATTGAAGGTTGTGGGACGCGCGGGCATTGGTGTTGATAACGTTGATGTCGAGGCCGCCACGGCGCGCGGCATCGTTGTGATGAACACACCTTTTGGCAATGCCATTACAACGGCTGAACATGCCATTTCGATGATGATGGCCTTAGCCCGTCAAATTCCCTCGGCCAACACCTCGACCCAGGCCGGAAAGTGGGAAAAAACGAAGTACATGGGCGTTGAGCTTTACGGCAAAACACTCGGTGTGATCGGCTGCGGGAATATTGGCTCGATTGTTGCTGATCGCGCACTCGGCTTGAAAATGAAGGTTTTGGCGTTCGATCCGTTCTTGTCGGTTGACCGAGCGCGTGATTTGGGCGTGGAGAAAGCCGAGCTTGAGACGATCTTTACGCGCGCAGACTTTATCACCCTGCATACGCCATTGACTGAGCACACTAAAAATATCATCGACTGCAAAGCCATGGCGAAGATGAAAAAAGGTGTGCGGATCATCAATTGCGCGCGCGGTGGCTTGGTGTCCGAGGCCGACCTGAAGGCCGCCATTGATAGTGGCCATGTCGCAGGCGCTGCGCTGGATGTGTTCGAAGAAGAACCCGCGAAAGCCAATGTGTTGTTTGGCTACGACAGTGTGGTCTGTACACCACACTTAGGGGCCTCAACCAACGAAGCACAGGAAAACGTCGCGCTGCAAGTGGCCGAGCAGATGGCGGATTTTTTGTTGTCGGGTGCGGTGTCGAATGCTCTGAACATGGCGTCGGTCTCTGCTGAAGATGCACCAAAGTTGAAACCTTATATGAAGCTCGTTGAACAACTCGGGAGCTTTGCCGGGCAAATCACGCGGTCGGGCATCAAGGCCGTCACGCTGGAATATGCGGGCCATGTGGCGGAATTAAACACACGCCCGCTGACAGCCATTGCGGTTGCCAGTTTGCTGGGGCCATTGATGGACAGCGTGAATATGGTCAACGCGCCGATGATTGCGCGCGAGCGTGGCATCGAGGTGACCGAGATCAAGAAGGGCGAGCACGATCTTTATCAAACCCTGGTGAAGTTGACGGTCACGACCGAGCGCCAAACCCGTTCAGTGTCGGGCACATTGTTTGGCGGGAGCTTGCCGCGCCTTGTCGACGTGAATGACATTCATATCGAGGCGGAAGTCGGGCCGTTTATGCTGTACGTCATCAATGACGACAAACCGGGATTTATCGGTGCGCTGGGCACGACGCTAGGGCAGGCGGGTGTGAACATCGCCTCGTTCCATCTTGGTCGACCATCGTCAGGTGGCGACGCCATTGCCCTGTTGAACCTCGATCAGCCGGTCTCCGAGACGGTTCTGGCTCAGGTGCAAGCTTTGCCACACGTTCGCCAAAGCCAGGCCCTGGCGTTCTAAGAAGTTTAAGGCGCTGATTTTTCAGTGCTTTCCGTGCTTGTTGGCCGGGGAGCGGGAGCGTATAAACACACGCTCATCCCCCAATTGGAACGTCTCTCGTGAGCGAGAATTCGACCAAAACCCTTCTGCCCGAAGGGCTCCGTGATGTGTTGCCTCCCGATGCCGCGTTCGAGAACGAGGTTATGGAGCGGCTGGCGCGTACCTTTTCTCTGAATGGTTACAGTCTCGTTAAACCACCGCTGATCGAGTTTGAAGACACATTGTTATCGGGTGTTGGTGCGGACATGGGGGAACGCATCTTTCGCATGCTCGATCCCTCGACGCACCGCATGCTGGGTGTTCGCAATGACATCACCACACAAATTGCCCGCATCGCTGCAACCCGGCTTGCCGCTGATCCACGTCCACTGCGGCTGACGTATTCCGGCCCCGTGTTGCGCGTGAAGGGAACACAGATCGAACCTGAGCGCCAGTTCACCCAGGCTGGTATTGAACTCATTGGCGCTGAAAACGTTACTGCTGACACCGAAGTCATCGTTGTCATAGCCGAGGCTTTGCAGAATCTCGGGGTGGCGGGGCTGTCGGTTGATTTGGCCTTGCCGACGCTGGTTCCAGCAATATTAGCGGACGCAAAACTGTCTGATGAAGCGTGGGCTCGTGTTCGCGCAGCATTAGACCATAAAGATGTTGCTGAAATTGCGGCGCATGCGGGAAAGTCAGCGGATCTTCTGACGAAGTTA
>Ga0209553_1001391_pt1 | contig 12038 bp, 10 predicted proteins | sample LauGreFBDMM110DN_2_FD_188217 | JGI IMG/M metagenome (GOLD analysis project Ga0209553, IMG submission 188217) | Freshwater lake microbial communities from Lake Michigan, USA - Fa13.BD.MM110.DN (SPAdes) (version 2) | ecosystem: Environmental > Aquatic > Freshwater > Lake | place: Lake Michigan...
CACGGCACTCGAGCGAAGATTAGAAAACGCGAAGACCGTTGATGGCCGCGCGCCACTCGAAAAAGATCTTGAAAGCGCGAAGGCTTCACTCGAAGTGTGGCGACCAATTCACCTCTCGCTCTACACGCTGAAGACCGCGCTCCCGAAAGTGAGCGAAACAATTCAACTCCTCAACCGTTCCCTCAGAACCGCGGCAGACATCCCCACCCCAAACGAAGACGACATGGGCGACGAAGCGGTCGCGGGCCGAAACTTCCTCGGCGCCAAGTACGCAAAACGAAAAGACGTCGCAACCGCTGTTCAGGCCGAAATGACAACCCGCCCCATCTGGTGGGTCATCGGCACAAGCCTCCTCTTCGAAGCGGGACTCCTTACCCTCGGCGCCTGGCGATTCTCACGACGAGATTTTTAACAACGCCGATCGAGCCCCCATCCCGAGCACCACAAACCTCCAATCAAGGACAGGCATAGATCCAATCGAGGACAGGCATCGATCCAATCGAGGACACCAATCGAGGACAGGCATCGTTCCCTAATCGAGGACAGGCATCATTCCGTCAAGTTGGTTGCAGAAAAAAGGCGGCGTTTCGCTGAGGCGCTTCTTTTCGCCTTTATTGTCAGCTTATGACTTGTCGTAGATCGGACATCGTGGATGTTGCCCACTCGGGCGTGTATCACTGCATTTCGCGCTGCGTGCGGAGGGAATCACTGCTCTCCCTTCCGCGCCGCCGCGCGTGGCTTCTTTCACGGTTGGGGGTTCTTACGCACGCTGCGGCGATTGATGTCATCGCATTTAGCGCGATGGAGAATCACTTACATCTGCTGCTTCGCACGCACCCTGAAGTTGTCGCTCGTTGGTCGGATCGCGAAGTCGCGTTGCGAAAATCCCTGCTTTTAGGCACGAAAACGAAGAACAGGAAGAAGAAAGCGAAGTCAAAATCGGAAGTTCTCGTCGAGACTCCAGTCGACACCCCACGCGAAGCAGCTGCGCGACTCGAGATGCAAATCTCCATGATTCTCAGTTCCCCCGAGCGTGTGCGCAGAGCGCGAGCAGATCTCTCGAGCCTGGGCTTCTTCCACAAACTCCTTAAGGAACCATGTGCGCGCATGTGGAACCGCGAGGACGAAGTCGTCGGTGGTTTTTGGGCACCGCGATTCAAGTCTCCAAAGGTGCTCGATCAGCGCGCGATCGAAACCGTTGCGGGGTACATCGAGCTCAACGAAGTGTACGCGTGTGCTGCAAGATCATTGCAATCGAGCGGATGGTCCTCCGGCTCCTTGCAATGGAGCCGCTTATGCGAAGCGATTCTGCACGCGTGCAAAACAGCCATCCACGCGAATCTAGATCCTCGAGAGCAATTGCTTCAACTGCGTTGGGAGCCCGCATTTTCATGCAATATGGGGAGTCTTGAAGGAGCAGGTGAGAGTGAGAGTGAGAGTGAGGTGCAAACACACCCGCAAACGCAAGCACAGCCCCCAACTGAATCCATCAAAAACATCACACAACCAAGCCTTCTCGCGCACATGCATCGCGTGGATCAAACTGGTCGTCGACAACGTCCAGACAAGTCCGGTCACATCACAACGTCAGAACCGAGCGCAGTCAACGCAGCGATTACACGTGGCTTCGCGATCTTTTCACGCGAGTCGCCGTTCGTCCGCCGCGCCCTCAAGCGCGTTGCACAGTGGTGGGAGACAACAAGCGAGTCACTCACCGCAGAAATGGGCGGCATGTCACTGAATGAAGTCGCGTGGAACTCACTGCGCAAAGGTCACGGCAGCTGCTACGGCAGCGCTGCATCAGTGGCACTTGAAGTCACCCGCCGCGGTCAACGCTGGATGGTGCCGGTGTGGAGCAGTGCGTAGCAACGCGTAGCAGCACAGCTCAGCTCAGCACAACCCGACCATGCATCGACGCCCCGCCAAGTGGGCGCGCGATCATTTGTGGAGCGGTGGGACATACACTTACAAACCCAGCACTGAAAGCTCCGCGGCGTACCAAAAGCTTTCAATATGACCATGATTTCGCGCGATCTGCGGCTCAGAGGTGAGCGCCCGTCGTCGTGCTGCGGCAAGAGTCGGTGCCTGTCCTCGATTGCGTTGTTGCGCGGGGGCAGAAGTTGGTGCCTGTCCTCGAATGTTTGAGGTGTTTATTGGGGCTTAGGGTCGGGAGAGTTCTGCGCCTCGGTCTCTGGCGGCGACTAGGGTTTGTTCGATCATTGCGTCTAGGCCGTTGTCTAGGTGCGTCATGCCAGCGGCAGTCGTGCCGCCTTTGCTTGTGACTTTTGCGCGGAGGGTGTGTGGAGTTTGACCTGTGATGCGGAGGAGTTCCGCAGCGCCGAAGAGAGTTTCGCGCGCGAGGGTTTGTGCGATTTCTTTTGGGAGGCCGATGTGTTCGGCGGCTTGTTCCCAGCTCTCGAGGAAGCGGAAGAGGAAGGCGGGGCCGGAGCCGCTAGTTGCCGTGACTGCGTTGAAGAGGCGTTCTTCGACTCGGACTGTTTTGCCGATGCTCGCGAAGATTTTTTCGACCATGGCGAAGTCTGCTTCGGTGACATCTGCATCGCTCGCAATCGCGGTGATTGCTTTTCCCACGGCGGCTGGCATGTTCGGCATCACTCTGATGACTCGCGCGTTGCCGCCGAGTGCTGCTTTGATGTTTGCAATCGTGATGCCGGCCATGATGCTGATGATGAGTGCGCCTTCGCGTTCTACTTTTCCGATCGAGGCGGCGACTTCTGGGAAGGATTGCGGTTTCACTGCGAGCAAGATTGCACACGCATTGTCAATGGCATCGTGCGAAGCAAGTTGCATGCCGAGTTCGCGTGCGACTGTTCTGCTTGCTTCGCCGCGCGGTCCGGCATCGTCGACAACGGAAATCGCGCTTGCTTCCATAACTTTCGCGTTCACGACGCCTTGTGCGATGGCGTGTCCGAGCGATCCGAAACCGACGATGGCGAGGTTCACAGGCATGTCGTTCAATGTATCGCGATTCTTTGCGAGCGCGGCTACACTGCGTTGATGGCGCGAACTGGGTTTAGCCCTTTGTATCAACTGGATTTCGAAGCTCCGATCAACGAGATCGAGGAGCAGATCGAAGCGCTCGAGGCAACTCCGGACGCGGCGAATTTTGCTGATGAACTCGCCAAGCTTCGGGAGACGCGCGATTCCTTCCTGCGCAAGATTTACGGTGGACTCACGCCGTGGCAGACGGTGCGCATCGCGCGTCATCCGCTTCGACCGCACACTGCCGACTACGTTTCGCTGATTTGTCGCGACTTCTGCGAACTGCATGGCGACCGCACATTCGGTGACGATGCTGCAATCAAAACTGGTTTCGCGCGCATTGGGCCGATGAAGGTGATGCTGATTGGTCATCACAAAGGCAAGACGGTGCAAGAGAAAATCGCGGCGAACTTTGGTTGCGCGCAGCCAGAGGGATATCGCAAGGCATTGCTGAAGATGCGACTCGCCGAGAAGTTGAAACTTCCCATCGTCACACTTGTTGATACGCCGGGCGCGTATCCGGGGATTGGCAGTGAGCAGCGCGGACAAGCGCAAGCGATCGCGATGAATCTCATGGAGATGAGCCGTCTGCGCACGCCGATCGTGAGCGTCGTGATTGGAGAGGGCGGCTCTGGTGGCGCACTTGGCATCGCAGTGTCCGATCGTGTTGGCATGCTTGAACATGCGTGGTACTCCGTCATCAGTCCCGAAGGTTGTGCAGCGATCCTCTTCAAAGAAGCCAACGAGCGCACGAACACGATTGCAGCGCAGAGTCTCGCACTCACTGCGAAGCGAAATCTTGAGAACGGTCTCGTGGACGATGTGATCGCGGAGCCACTCGGCGGCGCGCATCGCGATCACCGAAAGACTGCCGAGAGCGTGCAGAATTGGATCGTTGATCGATTGCAAGAACTTGTGCGCGTGAACGCTGAAGTGCTCATCAACCAGCGCTTTGACAAGTTCCGGAAGATGGGCGCGTACGAAGAAGTTGCTGCGTCTGTCTGAGTCGCTGCCTACACTCGCGCTCACTCGCATGGCGTTGTCAATCGCGTGGTTTTGACGCATTCCCAAGGAATGGCTAGACTGCGCAACCCAATTCCGCAAAGAGAATTTCACAGTAAGCGCCTCACTTTTGCACACTGAGAGAAGGTTGAATCCTTGGCAGCGAAGAAGTCATCGAAATCTGCTCCCGCCAAATCCCCGCCTAAGAAGCCCGCCGCGAAAGCTGCCGCGAAAGCTGTCGCGAAGGTTATGAAGAAGGCTGCTGGTAAGGCTGCGGTGAAACCTGCGGCGAAGGCTCCAGCCAAAGTCGTCGCGAAGGCTCCAGCCAAAGTTGTTGCGAAAGCCCCTACGAAAGTTGTTGCGAAGGCTCCGGCCAAAGTTGTCGCGAAGGCTCCAACCAAAGTTGTTGCGAAAGCCCCTGCGAAAGTTGTTGCGAAGGCTCCGACCAAAGCTGTCGCGAAGACTCCAGAGAAAGTTGTCGCGAAGGCTCCAGTGAAGGGCGTTGGGAAAGCAGCACCAGTCGTTGCGAAAAAGGGTGCAGTTGTTCCAGTTGCGAAACCAGTTGCGAAGGGCGCTGCAGCGAAAGCACTAGTCCCCGCTGTTGCGCAAGTTCTCGGAAAGAACGGCAAGGCAATCATCGTTCCTGTGACCGCGAAGCAAACCGGAAAGATGCCAACTGTTCCTGAGGTCATCGATCTCAGAATGTCTCGCAAGGGACCGATTGAATTGGGAAGTCACAAGTCAGTCACTGCGATGGCAGTCGCGGTGCTGCAGAGCCGTGGTGATACGAGTGGTTACCTCATCATCAATGGTCGACGGGTGCGCGCGATTTCAACCAAGGACATTGTGTTGCCGAAGAAGCCACGCGGCGGCAGCACTGCGGTGGTGGTTCCGCCAACGCAATCGCAGATCGCAGAAATCAAAACGAAGTTGACCTCTGCAGAGTTGAAGGACTATCACGAGCGCCTTCTCATGAAGCGCAAGAGTCTCATCTCCATGCTCAATGGTCTCGAAGACGAAGCGCTACGAAGCCCAGGTGGCAATCTCTCGAACATGCCTGTGCACATGGCCGACAGCGGCAGCGACGTCTACGAGCAAGAGTTCAATCTTGGGATGGCCGAAACCGAACGTGAACTCCTCAAGGAAATCGACGCGGCGCTTCTGCGTGTTGGGTCGAAAACCTACGGCGTGTGCCAGATGACAGGTAAGCCCATCACGAAGGCTCGGCTCGACGCGAAGCCTTGGGCGAAGTACTCCATCGAAGCCGAGCGCATCTCGGAAGCCAACACCCCACGTTCGAGTTGAGATGTCTCTCACACTGAGCGCATCGCAGATAGATCTTCCAGCATGGAAATCGCTCGCAGCGTGGCGACGGCTCGTCATCATTTTTGTGGTGGTCACAAGCATTGACCTTGCGACAAAGGCGTGGGCGTTTCATTCGGTCGCTGGCGTGCCTGTAGTGCTCGACCGCGAGACCATTTTACACGACACGTGGTATCGATTGCCAGCGCATGCAGGCGTGGAAGTGCTGCCGTGGGGTTTGCTTGACTTCAGACTTGTGCTCAATCACGGCGCAGTGTTCGGCATCGGTCAAGGGAGTCGCATGACGTTTATTCTGTTCACGATTGCAGCGACGACCGCAGCGTTGTTGCTCTTTGCTCGAGGCACGCGCGCATCGATGCGACCTGCGCACTGCGCGATCGCGCTGATTCTCGCGGGTGGCTTAGGCAATCTCTTCGATCGCATGCAGTACGGCGCTGTGCGAGATTTCATGTACATGCTGCCAGGTTGGAATCTTCCGCTCGGATGGCAATGGCCTGGATGCGAAACGAGCGAGGTCTTCCCGTGGATCTTCAATGTCGCGGACATGTCCCTGCTCGCGGGGATGGCGCTCTTCATCTGGGGATCGTGGAACGCGGACAAGGTCGCGGCGCAAACTTCAAAGCACGCCGCATAATTGCAGCGCGCTTTCGATGGGAATCAGATGCGATTCATCAAGCGGATTCGGAAGTTGATCGAGCGTTTGTGCATGCTGCAATGTGAATGGGCCAACCGCGGTGCGACGCAATGTTGCGCAATGACCGCCAGTCTCAAGTGCTTTGCCTAAGTCGCGCGCGAGGCTTCGAACATAGAAGCCTTTGCCCGTGCGAAGAGCGATGCGCGCGATCGGAAAGCCGTATGCGAGAACTGACGCTTCCATGAGCGTGACTTCGCGTGGTGGTGGCTGCACGGCTTCGCCGCTGCGTGCGAGTGCATAAGCGCGTCGACCGTTGATGTGAATGGCGGAGTATGAGGGCGGCGATTGCAATTGTGTTCCGACAAATCGCGCGAGTGCGGCGCGTACAGCTTCAAGCGTTGGCGGTGTGCTGATTGCGATTTCTTCCCGCTCGCCTTCGCGATCATCGGTGGTTGTGAATGCAGAGAGATCGATATCTGTCTCGTAGCGCTTCTCTGTTGCCATCAAGAGATCAATCGCCTTCGTCGCGCGACCAAGTGCGAGGACGAGAACGCCAGTCGCGAGTGGATCGAGCGTTCCGGCGTGACCAGTGCGCGCGTGCTGTGCATGTCGACGCACGATTTCAACCACGCGTGCACTCGACATCTCGAGGGGCTTGTCGATGACGAGCACGCCATCGAGCGGCGCAAGTTGCGGATCGCGCTTACGCATGGCGCGGACTCGCCTCATGCGTGCTCGTTGGATTCGCGCGATTCCAAAGCACGATGAGCACCCCGACGACAAGCGTCAGCGCGCCTACGACAAGGAACACTCGGTTCGACGGCATGCCGAGCGTTCGCAATCCGTAGAAGAGTGCGCCGCCAATAGCGCCCGTCGTGAAACTCATCCCGTTTGCAGTGCCGAGCACGCGACCGCGCGACGTATCAGGCGCGTGGAGCTGCAGCATCGATTGCAGCGGGATGATGTAGAAGCCAGCGATGAGTCCCATCGCGATGAGCAAGTACATCGTGATGCGGTAATCAGGCGGCGCGAGCCCGAGTGCGATCGTATCGATCGCGAGTGCGAACGCACCGAACGCGACGAACCGCGCGCGCCACGATGGTCGATCGAGATACGCAGCACTCACGCAACCCACACCAATCGCAGCGCCAAGTGCTGCCATGAGGTATGAATTTTGTTCGTCGTTGATCTTGAGAAACGACGAGTAATCCGGAAGAATCACGAGCACGATTGCGGCGATGAAATAGAAGTACGTCCACGCAAGGCACGTTGCGAGTAAGGGCGACTTCGACATTTCACGAATCGTCGTGATGTATGTGGAGAACGGATTGAAGTTGACGGGAAGTTCAGGTGCCTGCGGGCGCAAGTAGGGAAGCGTGAGGCAACTAAGAAATCCGCCGACGACAAGCGCGAGCACCGCAAGTCCTGGGAGATACGCACTGAACCCTGTCGGCGTTCCGTCGACGAACGAATCCTTCCAATGCACCGACACCATGCCTGCAAGAAGCCCGCCGCCGATGACTGCGACATTCGTTGCCATGTTGATGATGCCGTTGGCCCGCACGAGTTGTTCGGGCGCAACGAGTTCGGCGATCATGCCGTACTTCACTGGTCCAAAGAACGCGCTCACGATTGCGAAGAGAATGAGTGACGCGAGCGCGAGCATCGGCATCCCCGCGCTAAATCCAAACAACGCGAGTGCTGCAACGAAGAACGAGCAGGACTTGAGGAGAATCGTGAGCCGCGATTTTGAGAGTCGATCCGCGAGTCGCCCGCCGAACGCGCTGAGCAGAATGAATGGCAGCGCGAACGCGATGGCGACGATGCCGTTGCCGCCTTCACCGAAGACGGGTTCCCAAGGCGCGCTTGCAGCGATCGCAAATCCAATCGCGCCTTTGACGAGGTTGTCACTCGCGGCTTCGAAGAACTGCGTCATCAGCAGCGAGAGGAAACCGAGATTCCACAAACCCGCGCGTGGTTTCATCGGTCGCCAACTTTCAGCGCATCGTTCGCTGTTGTGTTGGGCAACGATTGCGTGACGCGCGTATCACCGCGACCGATACCGGGCGTCCACGGAAGTGCCGGAACGACCTTCGCTGTCGTCACGTGGTGCAGCGTCTTCGGGCTGCCTGTTGCGAGGTCTGCAATGTCGACATCGGCAATGCGTGTGATTACATCCGCGCCCGTTACCGCTTCGCCAAATGCGCAGTACTGTCCATCGAGTCGCGCAGTGCCTTCGCGAGAAAGGCAGAAGAAGAACTGACTTCCACCCGAATCCGGCCAATCATTGCGCGCGATAGAGAGGACGCCGAAGTCGTGCGCGAGTGCGGAGGGCTCGAGCATGATGTCGTAGCCTGGTCCGCCGTCACCAGTTCCAATCGGATCGCCACCTTGAATCACGAAGGGGCGGCCTTCACGATCGAGCGGCACAACGCGATGGAATGGCGTGCCGTCATAGAAACCATTGCGTGCGAGATCGACGAAGTTTCGTGCTGTTTGCGGCGCTTCATCGGCGCGCATGCGAATCACTATCTCGCCGGTGGTCGTGGTGAAGATCACATCTTCATCGAGTGAGAGTCGAAGGCCAGAGAGCGGCGCGGCGTCTGCGGGTATCCACGCGGCTTTGAGTTTTTGGTATTCGACGTTTGATTCATCGAGCAGTCGATCACCCCAACCGATGACGCGCGTGTACGAGGTCTTTCCGTCCGCGCGAAGTGCAGTGGTCAAGCGAATGGTTGGACGTCCGAGCAGCGGGACGACGAGCAGCGGCGCTGCGAGTGGAGTGCCGTCAACGAGAAGTTGTACGCGTGACGCATGCGCCTGCGCAGAAAGCACAGGGAGAAGCGTGATGAGATCGACCTCGCCAGCGCTCACCGATGCGCGACCGAGTTCCTTTGCGTTCTTATCGAGCGCAACGAGTTCAACTGTGTGACCTGACTCGCATTCGACACGCGCGATGAGTGGTGCGTTCGGCTTTGAAAATGTGCTCACGGGTGTGAGGCCGGTGCTGCCGAGTACGGCATGCGTGGCGAGGGCTGCGGCACAGACGGGGATGGATCGGGCGCTGATGTTTCGCATAGATGTACGTGCCATTGTCGCACTTCGCGTCGAAGCGTGCGTCGCAGATTTCCGCGATAGGATTACACGAATGTCTGCGACACATGCGACCGCCAAGATCCTCCGCACCGAGCTCAAAGTTGGGCTCGAGATTCACATCGAACTCGCGACGCGTTCGAAGATGTTCACGCGCGCTCCCAATCCTGCGCACCCTGACTTCTATGATTGCGCGCCGAATTCGCTCGTCGATCCAGTGGTCATGGCACTCCCCGGAAGTTTGCCTGTGATGAATCTCATCGCGGTGGAGATGTCGATGCAAGTGGGAATGGCACTCGGGTGCGAGATCGCCTCATTCTCGAAGTGGGATCGCAAGAATTACTTCTATCCGGATCTTCCGAAGGCGTATCAGATTTCGCAGTACGACCTTCCGCTTTGCATCAATGGCTCCGTGGAGATTCCTGTTGCTGCGGGTGGCTCGCGTTCGATCGGCATCATTCGCGCGCATCTCGAAGAGGACACCGGCAAACTCAGTCATGAATTGCCGGGTGGCGTTGCGTACGCGGGTTCGCTCGTTGATCTCAACCGTGCGGGCACGCCGCTCTTGGAAGTGGTGACCGCGCCAGACTTCGATTGTGCGGACGATGTTGTCACCTTCGGACAAGAGTTGCGCAACATCTGTCGCTTCCTCGGTGTGACGGGCGGCATCATGCAGCGCGGACACATGCGCTTTGAGCCGAATGTGAATGTGCTGCTCACGCTTGAAGATGGCAGCGTTGTGAAGACGCCGATTGTGGAGATCAAGAATCTCAACAGTTTCAAAGCAGTGAAGGGCGCGATTGAATTCGAAACGAAGCGACAAGTGGAGGAGTGGCGTGCAACTGGTCGCGTGATGGGCAAGGGCATGAAGATCACGCGCGGTTGGGATGACCTCAAGGGGCAAACCTTTGTGCAACGCGAGAAGGAAGACGCGCACGATTACCGCTATTTCCCTGATCCCGATTTAGTGCCAGTGGTTGTCGATGACGCTTGGCGTGCGCGCGTTCGTGCGACGTTGCCTGAGTTACCCATGGCGCGTCGTGCGAGGTATCGCGAGCAATTCCGATTGAGCGAAGTTGACGCGCGCGTGCTCACAGATGACGCAGACTTCTGTGCGTTTTACGAGTCATGCGTTGCTGCAACGACTGCGAAGGGTTGCTTCAAAGCAATCACGGACGCTGGATACGCGACCGGGAAAATGCTGCTCAACGCTGGTTCTAAGCGCGCGAATGAGCGCAACTGCATGGTGCAGGAACTCGGCATTGATGCCAATCAAGTCGCGGATGTGCTTGCTCTACGCGAGGACGGCACAGTTGGCCCGCAAGCGGCTGACTTGCTCTTCGGATTTCTCTGCGACACGAAAGACAACGCTGCAACTGTTGCAGAACAGCAGGGGCTCGTGCAGGTTCGTGATGAGAGCGCGCTTGAAGCGTGGTGTGATCAAGCGATTGCTGCGAACCCTCAGCCAGCCGCAGATGTGCGTGCAGGCAAGGTTGCAGCGATTGGACGCCTCGTGGGCGCAGTCATGAAACTCTCCGCAGGCAAGGCCGAAGCGCAGAGCGTGAATGACATGCTCCGCAAGCGACTCAGTTAGGATCATCGCTCCATGCACGCCCCGCACCCAGACATCGATCGAGTCCTCCTCACCGCCGAAGCGATTGCCGCGCGTGTTGCAGAACTCGGCGCACAAGTTGGCCGCGATCTTGCGGGTGCGGACGGACAACTCGTCATCGTGCCTGTCATGACTGGCGGATTCATCATCGTGGCCGATCTCGTGCGCCATCTTCCGCAGCGACGCGTGCGCATCGAAGTGGTGACGGTGTCGAGTTATGGCGGGACGAACATGACGAGTCGTGGCTCGCAGTTGCTCGGCGCACTTCCCGAAACGCTTGTGGGAAAGCATGTGCTTGTGGTCGACGACATTCTCGATACAGGTGGCACGCTGCGTTTGCTGCAAGAGGAAATTCTCCGACGCGGCGCAGCAAGTTCGCGCTCTTGCGTGTTGTTGCGCAAGCCAACCGAAGGTGCAGCGCGCACGAAGTGTGATTACGTTGGCTTCGATATCCCTGACGAATTCGTCGTGGGCTATGGACTTGATTACGACGGTCTCTACCGAAATCTTCCGTACGTTGGAACGCTTGCGATGCATGCACGCAATGGTGGAGACGCCGAAACGAGTGGAGCGCAATCAACGTGACGCACGCACAGCAGGCAGTGATTCCGATCGCGCCCGCGCACGCGGTGCCTGCTGCGATTCTCAACACACTTCACGGCGACGAAATCATCATCTTGCTCGTGCGCCCAAGCGCGTGGCTCATTCCGTTGAGTGTGCTCGCGCCACTCGGTTGGATCTTGGCGTTCACGATTCTCTTCATGTGGATTCCGCGACTGCCTCTCTTGAGCGGCCTTATCGGTTGGAACGAGACGCAAGCAGCGATCGTCGGCGTTGGACTCTGCGGCATCCGTCTCGCGTGGGCCAGCCTCGATTGGTCGATGCGTTGGTTCGTGTTGACGGATCGTCGCATCATCACGCGGCGCGGCGTTTTGAGTCTGTATCTGTTCGAAGCACCGCTCACCAAGTTGCAACACACGGTCGTCGTGCAATCCGTGCTTGAACGCGCACTCGGTCTTGGTTCAATCGGATTTGCAACCGCAGGTAGCGACACATTCATCGCCATCTGGGAAACTGTGCGGCGACCATTCGAGGTGCACCGCACCGTGCTTGAAGCAATCGAGCGCTACGGAAATCGGCCTTCTAGATAGCCGAATCGTTTAACGATCCGTCTTCGCCCATGCGCCGCGCGTGCGAGGATTGGGGAGGCGCTTGCCGATTTCGGCGAGGAGTTGCTTGTCCAACTCCGTGAGCGATTCTGGTGGAACGATGTCGATGATCGCGTAGAGATCGCCCTTTGGTTTTCCAACGCGCTCGACGCCTTGGCCCTTTACGCGAATCCGTTTCCCACTCGCGGTGCCGGGCGGAAGT
>Ga0209553_1001393_pt1 | contig 12026 bp, 6 predicted proteins | sample LauGreFBDMM110DN_2_FD_188217 | JGI IMG/M metagenome (GOLD analysis project Ga0209553, IMG submission 188217) | Freshwater lake microbial communities from Lake Michigan, USA - Fa13.BD.MM110.DN (SPAdes) (version 2) | ecosystem: Environmental > Aquatic > Freshwater > Lake | place: Lake Michigan, USA...
CCCGCCGCAGGCGGGGTCGCCGATTTTTCCGCAGGGTCGCTGTGGCCCAAATCAAGTGGTGCATCGGCATCCGGTTCAGGAGGCGCGGCCAATTCTGTGCTGGCGGCTGACGGTGCTTCATGCTTTGGGATTGACGACGAATTCGGCAATGCATCCGTCGGTTGAGGATTTGCGATCTCAGTTGGTCCGGCCGCTAGCGCCAGCGTGCTGCGTGGCCCCGGTGAGGTATATCCGCGCGTCATGAGCGTCATCAGCGCCATGAGCAGTCCCACGCAAAACATCTGCGCGAGAACTCCAATGCCAACGGGCACGAAGAAACTGACAGACTGCGGTTTGGTGACGTCGATGTTCATCTCGAATAATCCAATTCGGACTCTTTACTCAGCTGCGACTCCGTCGCCTGTGCTCACCAGTTCGATTCCCGTGGCGCCAGCGTCAGGAATCATCAGCCGCAAGGAGAACTGCAACTTGCTGTTTGCTGCAATGGATTCAAGCAAGGTATTCAAATCCTGCGCCAGCAATTTCAACTGGTTTAACTCGGCAAGCATGGCATCCACTTCTCGATTGATATTTTCCACAATGGCATCTTGCGCATCTATTTCCCTTGTCTTCAGATCCCGGCTCTTAAAGTCCGCCTTATTTTCAACCAGCTTTCGAGCGTCGGCCTGTAAAATCTCCAGCTCCATTCGGGCTTTCTTGAGCAATTTTTTCTGTTTGTCAATCTCATCGCTGAATGACTTGAGATTGTCGTTCGTTTTAACCATCAGGCTAGGTGTAAACGAAAATTGCTTCATTTCAAATCCACGGTTCGCCTGATCCTCAGCGGGCATTTCTAAAGTCATTTCCAGCGTCACGTGCACGTCTTGGTCAGTCGCCAGCAGTTTCACCATGATCTCTATTGTGGGACGATACTTTCCATTCGGTTCTCCTTGAATGCGAAATTTCACTGCATCGCCAACCGCGAGGACAGTCGGTCCTGTGCGTGTTACCTGTCCTGGCAGATTCATAAATTCATAATGAAATCTCAAGGCTTCCGTATTCGTCAGCTGATTGCGGCTTACCAATTGTTCCATCAGCTCTGCTTGACTCAAATCGAACTGCAGTGGCTTAACTCGGTGCACTTCGCGAAGCGTACATTTTTCGCGCTCTGGTTTTATCTCCGGATTGCCTGCTTCCATTTCCAACATGCAGTTAATGATTTCGAAGCCTTCATTATCTTTATGCCACCGGAACGAGAGGTTCAAGTTTTGATCCAGCCGGAATGTGCCCACGACATCCGGATTGCCCCCTAGATTGACTCCTGTCGTCGACTGCCGAATTACGTCCCAGTCCCGGAATAGTTGCTCTTTGCTGTCTTTCTCCTCAAGCGAAAAATCCAGACCGGGCTTCAGCACGGAACGGCCGCCAATAATCTTCTTTAACGTGAAATTGTCGCACGAATCCACATAAATCTTGGCAAGATGGATTGGACCATTCAGACCAGAATTCAGGCCCACACTCGGGATGCTTATTTGCAGCCGGTTGCCTAAGTCCCGCACATTCTGCAGCGGAGTAAATGCTGGTTCTCCCGACGGGGGGTTCTGCGCCGGCGGTGGTGGAGTGTGCACCGTCTTATTCGGCACGCCGACATTTTTGGACGTGTGGCCCGATGATGCCAGCAACTTCGCTTGCTCATCAGCCTCCTGCTGTTGCTTCGCTTGGGCTACTTGGTCTTCAGGCTTCATAAGTGTCTGGGATTTCTGCTTCCTTTTCTGTTGTTCTTCGTGTGAGGCTTTTTCATTCGCCTCAGCCATAATCTTCGCCGCTGCGCCGGTTTCCGCGACGGGAAACGGCTGCACAGCTAGGACGAGAGTGACAACGACCATGGTTCCCAAGACTAGCAGACTCGCAGGATGCAGCAGAACAGGACGTCGACCCCGCCGACTTCGTCGATGAGAAACACTCACACCGGATATGCTCCGTTCTGGGTTGACAGCGAACGCCAGTTTGTCGTCGATCACGGCGTCTGGATGTTCGACGTCAGGAACATCAGCCGATGTTGCCTGAGTGGATGCATCCGAAATTGATGCATCCGAATTTACGCGTGGTCGTCGTCTGGCGATCGCATCTTCTTGATGATCGTCCCACGGGCGAGTTGCGACGTTCGTCAGTGGAGTCAGCGGAAGCAGTGGTGCCGGGATCTTCCTCGCAGCAATTCCCGGGATATCGATCGTTTTCGCGCGAGGGTCCAGGCGAGCTCGTTTCGCAGCGTCTGTTCCATCAAGAATAAACTGCCACCTGCAATTGATACTGACAGGCAGATTGCCGCCAAAGAATGTGCTGTAGGAGACGTCCCAGCGGCATGCAGGCGGAAGCAGCGAAAGCGCCTCGTGGACAAGTTGCAGCGCCCACGTCTCATCGCGACTTCCGACATCGCGCGGTAAAATCACCTGCATGAGATTGCTCGTCTCGCCCGCAGACGATGCCAGCACGGCGGCCCAGCCTGCATCGCCTGTCGCTGCCTTCCATGCGTGGCAGGCGTCCGACTTTGGCTGGTCGAACATGGGCAGATCGAGCTGCTTTTCATCCGGCAGCACGGAGGGTTCCGTCTCGCTGCTCCAGTCTCTGATCCACGGCAGCTTCAATGATTCCGCAGCCGGGCCTTCGGAAAGTGCGGTTGCAAGCTGGCTGCTCTCGACAGCCAGCATATGGGCCAGTTTATTAGATCGATTTGTGTGGTCGAGCGGAGCATTGGAGACGCGGGCCAGAATATGCAGTTTTTGATCACCGAGTCGGGCAATGTAGTGGGCGAAATTCACCGGATTCAGATTCGCCTGATCTCCGTAAGCGTCAAACACATGTGAGTAACTCGTGAGTCGTTCCAGCAACTGTGCCAGATTTCCCGGCATGCCGCGTGTGCTCCGCACCGTGCAGAACCCTGTACTGCCGGTTCGCAAACCTTGACGGGCTGAAGTGAACACGATCTCCTGAATCACAAATCCCGCTCCTTTCGGCTGTTGTTTTTCGCGGGCGCTCGAAGAGGAACAGCAGTGGTAGATGCCGCCGCAGGAATCAGGGACGAGTTGCCGTTTCGTAACCCGGCTCGGTGCAAAGCATAGAATACCGGCAGTTCAACCCAACGCGGAGCAATCTGACTGGGGTCGAATCGCAGATCCACGCGACCATTGGAATCTGATCCCGCCACGACTGGACTTCGCCCGGTGGCAGTGACGGGAATGAAGACAACCTCGCTCGCAAATCCTCGCGCAGCCGTGACGATCGACGGCCCATGCTCCATCAGCAACTCTTCGATGTCTTTGGAGACTTCCATCAACAGATCCAATTGCAGACAAGAAACGCCATCATGACCGACGCGAATCACATCATCCAGAGCTTTAGGCGACTTTTTCAGCAAGGGACGCCATGCATCAAATTTATGGACGATGACAATCAGCGGACGATCGAACTTTTCGGTGGCTGGCATTTTCGTCAACTGCCGCACTCGAGCGGCAGCTTCCGAAAGTACGTCCGCTTGAGGATATGTGGTGCTCCCCGATTCTAACTGCGGATCTAGACTGGGGGCGTTGCAAGCACGACAGGCGCGTCGGAACGCTGATTCCTGCGTCGGGTCGTAGATAAATAGCAGCGCTTCCGACTTCGCCATATGATCGATCACGGGCGTCTGCGACGTCACAGCTCCCGGCAGATAGTGTTCCCCGGCATTGTCGTACAGACAAACCATCCGCGATACTTCGCGACGTCGGCTATGCAGCGGATGAGTTTCGTCCGGCTGAACCGAGTATAAATAGGGACGCGACATCAGCAAATCCTGCTCGCCGACATGCGTTTCGTAATACCACTTTCCGGTCCTGTCGGTCTTTTCAAGTTTGACGAGCTTCGTATGATCTTCGTAGTCAAACAGCGTCTTCACATATTCGGTCATCAACTGATTGGCACGCGGTGCCGCATTCTCAAACCGCAGATGAAATTGCTTACTCAAGCTGGCCCCGACCGAATGAATCATCGTGGCGAGATAAAAGGACTTGCCTGATGACGGGGCGCCCAGAATTGAAAGAAACAAGGGCTCCATTTCTAAGAGGCCGCGATTCACAATGGCATGACAGCGCGGGCAGGCCAATTCCTGACATGCCTCTCCCTTCTCATCCAGCGCTCGGCCATCGACCGTGAAAAGTGTCGGCAGAAACCTGCGATATTCTGCAGCGCCGGCCCGCGAATCACCAATCAGGCTGCCATGCGCCGCCACCCACAGAATCTCCTCCGGCGGAAACCTGTACCAGCAGGTCGGACAAGTGACCAGTGGCAGAAGTGAGATGGAGCGTGCAGACTCAGCCATTGCTCTGGTATCACGTTTCTCAAGCGGGCCTGGAAGAGAAAAGCCTTGGATTTCAAAAGCGTTGAGGGTAGTCCCTATGACGGCTATGCAACTCTTGCCCCAATTCCTGATATTTTACCATACAATTGATGCAGTGCCAGAGTCAACTTGGGGGAACTCGAACACTGTGATTTACCCAAACGTTTTCATGCGTGTGTCGGCTGGCTTCCAGCAAACTTCGGTTTTTCGTCCTCCCGCGTGTCCTCATATCGTTGACAAGCGTGCCGACATCTGCGGTAATCGCATTCCGCATTCTGTTGCCCACCTTTTCGCGACGTTGGTTTGCCGCGGGAATTCGTTGAGGAATCACATGACTTCTGATGTTCGCCGATTGCTGTGTAGCGCGCAAATTGCCGCGATTTTGCTGGTGGTGACCGCCTGTCCTGATGGCCTAACTGCCGACGAAATCAACTACAACCGCGACGTGCGGCCCATTCTTTCGGATACCTGCTATAAGTGTCATGGTCCGGATGCGGCGGAACGGAAGGCGGGGCTGCGCTTGGATTCCCACGCCGGCGCTGTCGCCACACTGGAATCTGGCTCCATCGCAATTGTGCCCGGTCAGATCGATGATAGCCAACTGCTTGCGCGGATTCGCTCTCCTGATCATGATCTCATCATGCCGCCTGTGGCCAGCGGCAAAAAGTTGACGCCGGCGCAGATCGAAACGCTCACAAAATGGATTGAGCAAGGCGCTGAATACGAAGGCCACTGGTCATTCATTCGGCCTCAGCAAGCCGCACTGCCAGCTGTCAGTGACGAAGCATGGAGCCGAAATCCCATTGATCGCTTTGTGATGGAGAAACTCGACATGGCGGGCTTAAAACCATCGGCGGAAGCCGATCGAGTTACCCTCATTCGTCGCGCGACACTGGATCTTACTGGATTGCCGCCGACACCGGATGAAGTGCAAGCCTTCCTTGCGGATGTTGCTCCGAATGCCTACGAGACGGTCGTCGATCGATTGCTCGCATCACCGCGCTTCGGCGAACAGATGACGCGATACTGGCTTGATCTGGTGCGCTACGGCGATTCACATGGTCTGCATCTTGACAACGAACGAGCCCTCTGGAAGTATCGCGAATGGGTCATCAATGCCTTAAATGCCAACAAGCCATTCGATCAGTTTACGGTCGAACAACTGGCCGGTGATCTGCTGCCTAATTCTACGCTCGACCAAAAGATTGCCACGGGATTCAATCGCTGCAATGTTTCGACTAGCGAGGGCGGTTCGATTAACGAAGAGGTGCTGGTGCGTTACGCCGTCGATCGCACCGAAACTATGTCCACGATCTTCATGGGCATGACCCTAGGTTGCGCTGTATGTCACGATCACAAGTTTGACCCAGTCACGCAGAAAGAATTTTACCAGCTCTTTGCATTCTACAATGCCTCCGCCGATGCGGCGATGGATGGTAATGCGTTGGCACCGCCACCCACGATTAAAGCGCCGACTTCCGAACAAACCGCTAGCATCGCGGATCTGGATACGAAGATCGCCGCAGTGAAAGCCCAGATCACGTCGGCCCTCGCTTCCGTGGACTATGTGGACCCCGGCGCCGGAACGGTGCTTGCAATGTTGGAGCCTGCTGAGTTCATCTGGATCGAAGATGAAACTCCGGCAGGTGCTCAATTGCAGGGCGACACACCTTGGGAATTCGTCGCCGCTCCTGATCATCCGGTACACACAGGGATGAAGTCGACGCGTCGCAAAGCGGACGCCATGAGCCAGCATTTTTTCACGGGTGCCACCTCCGGGCTGAAGATCGGCGCAGACGACAAATTGTTTGCCTACTGCTGGCTCGATCCGACGAATCCCCCAAAAACCGTCATGCTGCAGTTCAACGACGGTAACTGGAATCATCGCGCGTTCTGGGGCGAAGACACGATTGCATTTGGGGCCGGTGATCTTCCGGAGCATCGCTTGATGGGGCCGTTGCCTCCGACCGGGCAGTGGGTTCGCCTCGAAGTCGATGCGGCCCATGTCGGGCTGGCTGCGGGAGCGGAACTCAACGGTTGGGCTTTTACGCAGTTTGGTGGAACCGTCTACTGGGATCACGCGGGAAGTTTCACGAAGACTCCCCAAGGCAGTCAGGCGTTCGAATCGCAACTTGCTTGGGAAGCCGCGGACCGTGCGCTTGAAAAATCGACTGCACCTCAGCCAGTGCGTGATGCGATTAAGTTAGATGCTGACAAACGCACACCAGATCAGGCAAAACTCATTCGAGACCACTTCGTCCAGTTCGTTCACCCCAAAACACGCACGGTGTTTGAGCCATTCCAGCAGCAAGTGGACGGCATGACCAAGCAGCGCAATGAGACCGATGCGGCGATTGCCATCACCATGATTATGGAAGATCTCGCACAGCCCCGCGACACGTTTGTGCTCAAACGCGGTGAATACGACAAACCGGGAGAAAAGGTTGAAGCAAACGTGCCGGCAATGTTTCCCCCCTTGCCTGAGGGTGCCCCCAAAAATCGACTGGGCCTCGCAAAGTGGCTAGTCGATCCATCGCATCCGCTCACCGCGCGTGTCGCCGTAAATCGTTATTGGCAGCAGTATTTTGGCGTGGGAATTGTCAAGACGGCCGAAGATTTTGGAATGCAGGGCCAGTGGCCCACAAATCCAAAACTGCTCGACTGGCTGGCAGTAGAATTTGTCGAAAGCGGCTGGGACATCAAGGCCTTTCAAAAGTTGATCGTGATGTCGAGCACGTATCGTCAGGTATCATCCGTCTCGCCTGAATTGTTATCCGTCGATCCTGAAAATGCCCTGCTGGCCCGCGGTGCGCGGTTCCGTCTGGATGCCGAAGTCGTCCGCGACAGTGCGTTGGCGATGAGTGGTTTGCTGGCAGAAGCCTACGGTGGGAAAAGTGTGCGAACCTATCAGCCGGATGGCATTTGGGAATCCGTGGCGTTCGTCGGCAGCACGACTCAGAATTATAAACGCGACGACGGTGCTGCGCTTTACCGACGTAGTCTGTATACATTCTGGAAACGTACGGCACCGCCACCCTCCTTGATGGCTTTCGACGCGCCGTCGCGAGAAACCTGCGTCGCACGCCGAGCCCGCACCAACACACCTTTGCAGGCGCTCGTGTTAATGAACGATACACAATACGTCGAAGCATCGCGTCATCTGGCAGCGCGGATGATGACCGAAGGCGGCGATTCGGCAGCCAAACAACTCACGTTCGGCTTTCAGTTGTGTACCGCCCGCATCCCTGCTGAACACGAAATGCAGGTACTCATTCGAGTCCACGCTGCACAGGTCGCGCACTACCAAGCAAATCCTGCTGAAGCCGAAAAACTCCTTGTCATCGGTGCGTCGCCGCGGATTGCTGAGCTTGACCCGCCCAGCTACGCCGCCATGACCATGATGGCAAACCTGATTCTAAATCTGGATGAGACGATTACGAAAGAATGATCTCTGTTGCCATTCAGCCACATCTTAGACGCCTTCCGTCTTGATTCAGGCGGAAGAGTGCAGGTCGATCTGCCGCGATGAAAATCGCTTACTAATCACTCCTAGCATCACTGAAAAGCTCTTGTTGTTGAAGCCTTGAGGCTTGGAAAAACCACGTCTTCTCCCCGGCAGATGAAACTCTGCGTTTGGTAGCACATGGTAATTTTCAGGGCGTCAAGACATCTGATCTTTGGGTTCCCGCCGCTTCGCAGACCGCACCTACCAATGCTCAACCGGGCCGTTGGGTGTCTTGACCAGCGCTGTCGGTACGGAACACTTTCGTTCGCCGTGGCGGACGCGGATGTGGTTGAGGATCGCATCGAATTCTGCGAACGATTCGAATCGTCGCAGGCGGTCTTCTAGGTCTTCCGGAATTCCCAAGCGTGAGCCGTACCAAGCGGCAAACTTGCGAAACATCAGGCACGCAAAGTCGTCATACTGTTGAGCCATCAGTGAAAAGTGATTGGACAAAAATCCAAGCTGCTCATCAACGGTCGGTTCATACGCTCCCTGTTCGCCATTTGCTCGGCTTTGAATTCGGCGAAAGATCCAAGGATCCAGCATCGCTCCACGCCCGATCGCAACTGCCGCGCAGCCGGTTTCACGCATCATGGAAAAAGCCTCGTCCGGCGTTCGCACGTCCCCGTTGGCAATAATCGGCATCGAACGCACGGCGGCGACGGTCTGTCGAATTCCCTCCCGATTCACCGTTCCGTGAAAGCCCTGCGACCGTGTCCGCCCATGGACGGTCACCGCCGCCACTCCGATTTCTTCAAGCGCCACAGCAAGTTCCGGGGCCGTGATCATGCTGGCATCCCAGCCGAGCCGCATTTTGACAGTTACCGGAAGTTTGACAGCATCGATCACGCGGGAAACCATGTTGACGGCTCCTTCGACGTTGCACATCAAACGCGCCCCGCCGCCCGAACTGTTCACCTTCGCCATGGGACATCCCATGTTGATGTCAATTGCTTCGTAGCCATGGTCCTGCAGCCAGATGGCCGCCTTCACCAGATGGCTTGTTTCACCGCTGAAAATCTGAACTGACAACGGTCGATCGTCCGCGCATGTTTCCACAAGATCCAAGGACTTACGTCGTTCCGACCATAACATGGAGGCCAGCACGAGATCCGTCGTTGCCAGTCCCAGTCCGCCTATTCCCCGCAGTACTAAGCGAAACGCCAAATGCGTATAGCCCGCTAGTGGAGCGAGAAAAAACCGCGTCGGCAAGGTGCGCCCACCGATCACAATCGGGTCAGCGCCCAAAGCCCCGGCGAGCGGAGCGGCGTCAGCCCTCCGGTACAACACCGCCCCCGTCGCGCCATCATCCTTCATGTCGCTCGCAGCATCAGCATCCGAAACAGTCTCAGCATCCTGAGGCACGACTTAAGCCTTCGTTTCGTGGACAGGCAATTGCCACCCGAGGGCCTGCATTGCGTCGATCACTTCCAGCAACGGAAGGCCAATGATATTTGTCAGGCTTCCTGTAAACTGCGAAACAAACGCCGCCGCATTGGCCTGGATGGCATATCCTCCGGCCTTGCCTACGGATTCATTCGTAGAAAGATACCATTCGATCAGTGCGTCGGACACGTCACAAAACGTCACGCAAGATTTGACAATGAACTCACGCACGTCATTTCCCTTTGCTACATTGACGCCCGTCCAGACCTCGTGCGTTCTTCCCGCCAGCCAGTGACGCATCCAGTGGCGAACCTCCGCCTGCCATTTCGCCGGTTCAGGTTGCCCCAGAACTCGTTTGCGTTGTGCATCATCTTTTGCGATGACAACCGTATCGGCGACGACAATGAATGGCGCAGGCGGCATCCCCGCGTCCGAAAATTTTCTTGACGTCAATACTTGACGACTGACATCGTGATATTTTTCGCGCACGATCTCCAGTAAGCGGTGTTCGAAACCTGCATCGTCATCTACGTCGTAAAAATCGGCTTCTGCCGATGACAGCGGGGGCATGATCTGCAACCCGTCTGTGCCCACGATCGAGGCCAACAATTCGCGACGTTGGGGTGATCGAGAACCAAGTACGACAGCTTCGGCAACACTCATTTTCACGACAAGTCTCTTTAAAATCACAAACTGCAACACAGCGATTCGCTGCGTCCACTTTCCTTTTCTCCTGACGAATCGTATTGTGCGAGCGCGGAAAAGGAAAATCATCCGCATTGTTGCAGCGTACGTCGTCAACGACGCACGAAGCAGATCGGCCCTGAATTTTATGGAGAATTCGCATTCATGTCCGACATTTCAGAACTCTTTATGCGTTGTGTAGAAATGCACAAGGCCGGCGAACACGCGGTCGCGGCGCAGGGATACGCTGCGATTCTGCGCGCTGACCCAACACATGCCGATGCTTGGCATTTGTCCGGCTTGCTGGCACATCAGTTAGGCCGATCAAGTGATGGCATTGACTACATTTGCCGCGCGATTGAACTGGACTCGACGAATGCCGAGTACTGGTCTAATCTCGCGACCATCCAAATGGCCCTTGGACAAGGGCTGTCTGCCTTGGTGGCTGTGGATCAGGCGATTGCGACTAACGGAGCTTTGTCGGCCACGCATTTCCAAAAGGGACGCGTGCATACCAAACTTGGGCAGTCAGAGGAGGCGATAGTGGCGCTAAAGAAGGCGCGAGTAGGCGGGTTCGACCCGGCTTTAGTTGCCTTGGAAATTGGAACGGTGCTGCAGTCCATCGGGGATCTTGCCGGCTGCGTAAATTCGTTGGAAGAAAGCCTCCAATTGAATGCCGATCAGCCATCAGCTTGGCTGTTGTTGTCGCGTCTCGTGACGGCCTCCCAGTATCGATTCTCGGCGGCTCAATTGCCGATAATGTATCGTCTGTTTGAACAGACTCAAAGCGCAAAAGACCGGGCGAGGATGGCCTTTTCACTCGCCGCGCACTTTGACCATGTGGGCGAATATGCCAAAGCTTTCGAGCACTGGACGACGGGCAACGAGTGCTCACGCCAATTTCGAAGCGTGCAAGGGCAGACTTACGATCCAGCAACAAGAACGCGGGTGGTCGATGATTTGATCGACGTGTTCAGCAGTCGGTTCCTGCAGTCATTGCAGCCAATCCTTTACTCCCCACGACCGATTATTGTCGTGGGCATGCCACGCTCAGGAACTTCGCTGATTGAGCAGATGCTGGCGAGTCATCCAGAAGTAGCCGCTGGCGGAGAATTGTCGTTCTGGCCTGTGGCCTTCGAAAGGCAATTTGGGCCGCCGGAAACGCGTTCGAAACTCGCGACTCTCACGTCGGAATGGCGAAAATCCACAGCAAACAATTACGCCGCCGTACTCAATGATATCTCCCAGATGCGACGTGTTGTCGATAAGTTGCCGAGTAATTACTTAAGCCTCGGGCTGATCGCCAGTGCATTCCCGAATGCGACGATCATTCACTGCTGCCGTGATCCCCGCGATATTTGCTTGTCCTGTTACGGGCAACTCTTTGATGACGCTCAGTTGCAGCTTTCAACGAGTGAACTGTCGTGGCTCGCGCAGCAATATCATGACTATGCTCGACTCATGCAGCATTGGCACAGAGTGCTGCCGGGACGAATCACCGACGTTTACTACGAACGCCTCGTCCAGAATCCGGAGGTGCAGTTGCGGAGACTTCTGAAAACATGCAAACTGCCATGGTCTGCTAACTGCCTCAGCTTTCATCGCAAGCAACGTACCGTTCAGACGGCCAGCGACGTCCAAGTACGACAACCACTGTATCAGTCGTCCCGAGGTCGCTGGACAAAGTATGAGACACAATTGCAGCCGCTGAGTGACTTGCTGAAAAATTGGATCGCAGACTATGGTGCAGTGATCGACCTAGAAATTCTAGATGATCCGATGAACAGAGACTCAACGCGAAAGATCGCATAGAGTTTGCCGCTGAAATAATCCCGCTCGCTAATCCGACTGTCCCGCGCGACGCAAAAAACACGGCAAGCCCGAAGACCCATCGGAATTTGAACTGAACCACATTTGCAGAGACAGCGTCAGCAAGGTTGCCCCCGTATTTAACGTGAGCGAACCCGCCTAAGCCGAACTTGAACGGCTCCAAATTGAGCTTCGAGTTGCAGAAGACTGAGGTTTTGCCAAGAAACGGCTATTCTCAAATTACATGTGTAGCCAGAAAATATCCGGATTTTCCTGGACTTTGTTTTTCCT
>Ga0209553_1001394_pt1 | contig 12021 bp, 8 predicted proteins | sample LauGreFBDMM110DN_2_FD_188217 | JGI IMG/M metagenome (GOLD analysis project Ga0209553, IMG submission 188217) | Freshwater lake microbial communities from Lake Michigan, USA - Fa13.BD.MM110.DN (SPAdes) (version 2) | ecosystem: Environmental > Aquatic > Freshwater > Lake | place: Lake Michigan, USA...
TTTGACGATGAGGTTTTCTCGCTCAGCGGGCTTTGGCCGAGATCAATGATGTCTTGTTATGGAAATGTCATCGATTGGCTATGGTGCTCGTGCGTATATAACGTCACCCCAGTCTTATGAAGATTACCCGCCGATGACCCAAGACATTTATCGCCGTCGTTTTATCCGCAGCGCTGCTCAGTGGGCAGGAATTGCGATGGTCGGCCTTGGGCCGGTTCGCCGCGCGTTAGCCGCTGCACCCAAGTTCATCAATGACCCCTTTCAGCTGGGCGTGGCCTCTGGCGATCCGGTGCCCGATGGTTTTGTGATTTGGACGCGCCTGGCGCCTGACCCTTACGACCCTAAGGCCCTGCCCGATGAAGCGATCCCTGTGGCGTGGGAGGTGGCCAGCGATGACAAAATCAAAAAAATTGTCCAACGCGGCAATGTTTATGCGCGGCCCGAGCTGGGCCATAGCGTGCATGTGGAATTGCATGGGCTCGAGCACGGGCGGCAATACTTCTATCGCTTTACTTGCGGTGATGCGCGCAGCCGTGTGGGCCGGGCTATCACCACGCCCACGCCCAACACCAAAACCGAACGCCTGAAATTCGCGTTGGCCTCGTGCCAGCATTACGACCAGGGTTATTTCACCGCCTACCGCGACATGATTGCGCAAGATCCTGCCATGATCGTGCATGTGGGGGATTACATTTACGAGGCCTCGTGGGGCCAATCGATTCGTCATTCGCCGATTGCCGATGCCTGGACGCTGCACGATTACCGCCTGATGCATGCGGTCTACAAACTCGACCCCGATTTGCAAGACGCCCACGCCCATTGCCCCTGGGTGTTGACGTGGGACGACCACGAGGTTGATAACGACTATTCGGACCTGGTTGCAGAGGACGAAACTAACCCTCTTCTTTTTGCCAAACGCCGCGCAGCTGCCTATCAGGCGTACTACGAAAACATGCCGCTACGCGCCATGGCCGCGCCCGATGCCAATATGAATATGCAAATGTTCCAGCGTTTGAACTTCGGTGATTTGGTGGAGTTTGATGTGCTGGATTTGCGCCAGTATCGCTCAGTACAATCGTGCCGCCAGCCGGGAATGCGCGTCGGTCGCGTGATTGACGCGGCCCATTGCCCGGATTTTGACGATCCTAAGCGTTCTATGCTGGGGGCCATTCAGGAAACCTGGATGGGCATGAATTTCGGTCGCACCAATGCGCGTTGGAACGTGATTGTGCAAAGCCTGATGATGATGAACTTCGACCAGGTGCCGGGCGAGGGGCGTGGGGCCTATAGCGATAACTGGGGCGCCTATGGAACAGCACGTAAGAAAATTGTCGACCTGGTGCTCAAACGCGGCCTGACCAACGTGATTTCGCTGGGCGGCGATATTCACTCTTACTTCGCAGGCGATGTGGTGACGACCGACGCCGACCCGAACTCCGCCCCCGTCATCAGCGAATTTGCTGGCACGTCGATTACGGCGGAAAGTTACAACACAAAATTATTTGACTCGTTGATGCCCGAAAACCCCAACATCAAATACGTCAACGATCGATTCCGAGGATATGTGATGTGCGATGTGGGCCGCGATCTGTGGAATACCGATTTCCGCATTGTTGAAGATGCTCGCGTGCGCACGCCAACATTCCGCAGCCTGGCCAAATTCACGGTCGAGAACGGTAATCCGGGCGTGAAGCCAGCATAAAGCAGCGCCAGATACGGCAAAGAAAAAGGGCGACCCGCAAGGGCCGCCCTTTTTTGATGCTCGCTGTTGTGGCGCTTAGAACTCGTAACGCGCGCCGAACTGGATCGCCCACACAGAAGTGCGAGCTGTCAGTGAACGGTTCGGATTTTGCAAGACTCCGTTCACTGGGGCGTAGATGTACTTGCCAGCAGCGTTGATTCCAGTGGCTTGGACGACGGGAGCCACAAACGGGAAGCCAACCTGAATATCACGACCCCAGCTAGAATTAATCAGGTTGGTGAGGTTACGAATATCCATCGAGAAGACGCCCTTGCTACCTTCGAACAGGCCAGGAATTTCCTGGGTGAAGCGCGCATCGAGTGTGGCCACACTTGAACTGCTGAAAGCGTTGCGGGGCACAATCTTTCCGCGATACTTATCGAGGCCATTAGCAACGATATACTTGTCAAGCAGTTCATAGGTCAGCCCGCCGGCAAGCTGCACATCGTTGGAGTCTTTTGGAACATAGAACAACTGACGCTGACGTGATGCTTGACGGGGGTCGCCAAACACGCCGCTAGCGCCAGCAAAGGTGTAGCTATAAGGGCGGCCCGTGCGGGCCTGACCGAAGAACGAAACTGAAGTTTCGTAGTCACCCCAGAATTCTTCGGACCATTTCACCGCAGCGACGGCGTTGTGCTTGATCTCGTAGTTCGACGTCGATTCTTTGGGGTTGTTGATATCGTCGGTCGCCAAGTTGTCCCAGTTCGATTGCGCCGTCGAACTTGTTCCCGGGTTCACTTCAGTGATGTCCTGCCATGTGTAGCCCAGTTCGACATCGAATTTGCCGATGTCGGTATCCCAATTCTTACTCAACGCGAGGGAGGCGACCCAGCCACGACCCTGATCAGTGTTAGTCAAGACGAGATCGTTCCCCGCCGCAGGAATCGCGGGCCCCCCGGCCGGAGCTATTGTGCGGTTGTAAAGGGGGCGGCCATCGGGCGCGGTTGCCCCGGACGGACACGTGGCCGTCACTGCCACGCATTTAGACACGCGGTTCTCTTTCCACAGAACGGCCTGCTTGACGCGACTATAGATCAAGTCGCCCTTCAAGACATAATCATCGCCAAACATACCCGCGTCGAAAGTTTGGTCAAAACCCAACGTCGCTTTCCATGTCGAGGGCATTTTGAAATTGGGGTCGAGGGCGTTAACGTTACCGTCACCGACCACCAACGATGACTGAACAGCAGCAGGCACAATGCCTGAGACGTTATTTAAGGCGGCTAGTTGCAGCGGTGTCAAAGCGACGCTAGCTGCTGGGCGTGTAATTGTTGTCGCCGAAGCCGCAACGCCCGTGTTGGAGTAACTGTTCGATAGCCACACGTTCGGGCTGCCACCGCCGAACAAGCCGACGCCGCCTCGGATGCTGGTGTCGCTGCTGTAGTCATAATTGAACGATAAGCGCGGCAGCACAAAATCCCGGCCATCGAAGGTTTCTGTGTTCACGAAGCCGTATCGCTGTTGGAATCGCGTATTCAAGATTGGCACGCTGTTGCTAGAAAAACGTTCGTAGCGCAAGCCGCCAGTGACGGTGAGTTCGTTGGTCACATCCCATGAATCTTGGAGGTAGAACGAGCTGACCGAGTACTTAAATGTGCCAGCTGCGTCGTTGATGTTGCGACTGGGGGCATTCTGGTAGACCAGTTGCTGCGCGTTCCGAGCTTGAAAGTTAGCGATCGAGTTAAACGCGTATACGCCATAAGCGTCTTGTAAGAATGCGTTAAACACGTCGAGATGGTCACGTTCATAGCCCGCTGTAATGGTGTGGTCGCCGAGCAAGTAGTCGCCCTTTAACTTGTAGTTCAACTGCTCATTGGCAAGCGAGTTGAAGTGACGGAAGCGGTCAGGTCCAAAAACGATGAAGCCGCCTGCAGCCGTCTGAACCTGCATTTCTGCGAAGGGGACTTTCCCGAGCGGATTCGGATTCGCTTTTTGGTTCTTGTAGCCTACCTTGACTTCGGTTTTGAACGCGTCGGACCAATCGGAGAACAATTGGCCTGAGACGGAGTCCACAACTTGGGTATTGTCGTACCAATTTGATCCATAACCAAGTTGGCTGCCAGCCGGGCTGGTGAGCAACGCAACGGGGCCTGGGTTAATTACGACGTTGCCCTTGCCGCGATTGTAGGAGACGACAAAACGGTGATCTTCGGTTACGTTCCAATTGAGCTTTGCGAAAATCTTTTCATCGGTTTCAGGCAGATCAGCTGGTAAGCCTAAAGTATCGTAGCCATAAACCGATTGGGCAATAGACTTGACTTGGTCAAACTCCGCCTGAGTGACCTGTATAACTGGATTGGCGAAAGTGCCGCCTGTTGGTCCGCGCGTAACGGGGTTGGCGGTCGAGAACTTTTCGTAACCGGCGAAGAAGAACAATTTGTCCTCAACAATCGGGCCGCCCAAGGTGGCGCCCCAGGTCTTATCCTTGAATTTGTAGCCAACAACCGGGCGCGCGCCGCTGTTGTTTCCAAGCAGGCTGTCATCGGAATAATAATAATAGGCCGAACCGGTGAAATCGTTGGTGCCCGATTTGGTAACAATGTTGATGTTGCCGCCTTGGAAGCCTGAGTAGGTCACGCCATAAGGTGCAATGTTGACGGATAGTTGATCGATAACGTCAAGGCTGAGGGGCGCACGCAGGCCAGAGTAGCCGCCGTTGTTCAGGCCGAAATCGTCGTTGTTTCGCACGCCGTCAATCGTCAGCAGATTGAAGCGGTTGTTGGTGCCGGCAATTTGAATGGCATCAACGTTGGCGCGGTCGATGTAGACTTTTGAGTCACCGCGCAGAACATCTTTCAAATCGCGCGTGGTTGTCGGCGCAGAGAGGATGCGATCACGATCAAAGGTGCTCACGGGGCCAGACACGTCATTGCGAACGCGCACGCCTGAAACCGTAATCTCCTCCAAGGCTGGTGTGCCAATCGTGTAGTCGAGAGCGTAAGGCTCACCCAAAACCAAGAACACCACGGTGTCGATCTTTTCATCCTTGCCACCAGGCGATGTCACGACGACTTCGTAGGGGCCACCAATACGAAGGCCGCGACCGATGAAACGTCCCTCAGCATTCGTCGTCACTGTTTGCAAGGCGCCGGTTGGCTTGTGCAAAACACGCACCTGGGCATTGGCGAGCGGCTGTCCATCTGCACCGGCAATAACGCCATTGATTTGCCCGGCGGTTTCTTGCGCCATGGCAGGTGCGCCTATCAGCGCGACAGAGATCAAAAGGGCGCTGCGGAAGCCCTTGAGCAGATTCGGTTTCATTGGTCTAACCCCTAGGTTTTATTATGGAAATTCAGATTCGGACGAGCCGATATTATCTGTTGGTTTTTTTCAGGTCGATAGCAGTTGTGTGAAGCAAACATGAAAGAACTATGATTGGTTCTTTGCTACGCCCAGCGTGCTTCGTCAACCCAATCAGGGCTAACCGATGGGTTTCCCGTCAGTGCGTTGCACAATCATCACGCTGGAGCGGGGCGGGACACCCTCCTGGAAGTCGGGCCATCGGGTGGTCGGGAATTTAAAGCCCGAGCCTTCGCCGGGGTGCTGAACAGAAACAAATAACGTGGTCCCATCTGGCGTAAAGCAAGGCCCCGTCATCTCGGCGCCCGCAGGGCAGGCAAAAAAGTGCCGGGTTAAAGCCCGCCCGGGGCCGGTGACATCGGCGGCCCACAGGCCATCGGCGCGGTCAAAATCGATCGATCCGTCTGTGGATAACCAGATGCGTCCCTTGGGGTCGAAGGTCATGTTGTCGGGGTTGGAAAACCAACCATTGGCTGAAATGTCGGCGTTGTACTGGGCGCCCGAGTCGGCCTGGGTGGGGTCGCCCGCCCAAAGGAAGGGTCGCCAGCCATAGGTGGTCGCGCCATGGTCGGCCGCCCGCCTTTCATATCCCGGGGGCAGGAATTCAATCATGCCGCCATGTTTGTTATTCACGCGAGGATTGGCAGCGTCGGTTTGCGTGCGTCTTGAGTTCTTGGTCAGCGCCGCAAAGACTGTTCCCGTCACCGGATTGGGCACAACTTCTTCGGGCCGGTCCATGGGCGTTGCTCCCAGCAGCCTGGCTGCGCGGCGGCTTTCAATCAGCACATCGCCTTGATCGTTAAATCCATTGGCAGGCGTCAGCGCCCCTTGGCCCCAGATCAGCGGCAGCCACGTCAACGTTTCATCGTCGTTAAAGCGCGCCACTGACAGCACGCCATCGTCCATGATGTCGTCATTCTTTTTGCGCTCGCTGCGGTTGAAGGCGCGCGCGGTGACGAAGCGATAAATAAACTGAAACGCTTCGTCATCGCCCGAGTACACCGCAACGCGCCCATCGGGTGTAAAGGCAAAGCCCACACCTTCGTGTTTGAAGCGGCCCAGCGCGGTGCGCTTTTTGGGCGTCGATGTCGGATCGTAGGGATCAATCTCGACCATCCAACCAAAGCGATTGGGTTCATGGGGCTCGGCCGCCAAATCAAAGCGCGGGTAATGCTTGTGCCAACTAAAATAAACTTCATTGGTGAGTTTCATATCCGCGTGGTTGGCTTCCTCAGATGTGCCGCGCGGGCTGCCGCCGAAGTAATGCTGAATGTTTTCTTCGGCAATCATCACCGTGCCCCACGGCGTTTCGCCGCCCGCACAGTTTGCAAAAGTTCCCAGCACGCGGCGTCCCGTGGGGTCATCGCGCGTCTTCATGCGCTTGTGGCCTGCCGCAGGCCCCGTCAGCGCCATGGCCGTATCAAGGGGCGTGATGCGCCGGTTATAGGGGCTGTCATACTTGACCGTCCATTTGCCATCGATACGTGCCACCTCAACAATACTGTGGCCATGGGCGACCATCTCAAGATCACACATTTCTTTGCTACGCTTGTCGTCGTATTGCTCCATCACGCCGGGAAACATCAGTGTGCTATGAACCATCTCGTGATTGACGCACAGCAAGCCCGAGGTAGATGAAGTTGAGCCCATTGGTAAGGGCATAAACCCAATATAATCGCACTCAGAGCCGAATTGCCGTTTCTGCGCGCCAGCCGTTTGTGCAAGCGGGTCGTACTTCGGCGCGCCAGCAAAAATCGGGTCGCCCTGACGCAAAAACACCTGCGCCGTATGCCCAGGTGCGACGTGATGGTGATCATCAAGAACGCGCTCGAGTTCCGTGAACGTCAGTGTTGAGGATGTACTTGCGGCTTGGGCATGAGGCGCTATCACGCTCGCGACTGTTCCCAGTGCTGCGATTTGAAGCGTTTCGCGCCGCGACGGCTCGGGTGTGTGTTTTTGGGGGTCTGACATCGGGGCCATCATCTTAATTGGGTAAGAACGGACTTCATGTATAGGTGGTTTGGGCGATCACCCCTGATGACAGTTTTGCGAAACTGCTTAGCTCTTTGTACCCTTAGCGGCTTTGGCTTTCTCCGCCAAGTGATGCCAATAATGCCATAATAAAAGTGCGGCGCTGGAGCGGTAGGGCTTCCAGTCGTCGCCGAGTTTGGTCAATCTTTCCGCGCTGGGGCGCTTGCGAAGGCCCAGCAAAGCGCGGGCCGAGTTTTGGATAACCAGATCTCCCACGGGCCACACATCAGGGCGCCCCATGCCAAACATCAGATAGATATCCACGGTCCATGGCCCGACACCCTTGAGCGCAATGAGGGCGCTGCGCACAGCCGCATCGTCCATGGTCTCCAGCGCATCAAAGTCAAGCTCGCCCGCTTTCGTGACTTCGGCCACGCCGAGCGCATAGCATGCTTTTTGCCCGCTGAATCCGCAAGCTCGAAGTCCCGGTTTGCTCAGTTTCAAAAGACCGTCCGACGTGACCTCGCCGTTGCACGCGGCTTCAAGCTTTGCCCAAATCGAAGCCCCCGCAGCCACCGACACCTGCTGGTCAACAATAATGCGGATCAGCGTGGCAAAGCCCGGTTGCATTTTGCGCAAGCCGGGCAAGCCCGCGGCTTTGATGGCCTTCGCAAGATGTTTGTTGCGACGGCGCAAAATACCAAGGTGTTTGTGGATGTCGCTCGTAGATGAAACGTGTCTCAACCTACTCATGATATGCCTCAGTCATCGTACGACTTGATCGTGCGATCTAGAAGTATTTATCGCAGGATCGTGAATAAAACTCTGGGTAGCGCGCCTACGTGCGGTATAACACAGTGTATGTGCATGCTGACCGATGCATTGGAGATTCAGATGTCGCGCAAGTCTCAGATTGCAGCCGCCGTTTTGGCTCTCTTGGCATTTGGGGTTCCCCCGCAAGAAACCCAAGCCGCCATGATTTTTCATCGCGGCAATACCGCCGAGCCCGATAGCCTCGATCCGCATCTCACCACGTCAGGGTATGCGGGCAATATTATCTTCGACATGTTCGTTGGCCTGACGACGCTGGATTCGAAAGCCAATCTGCTGCCCGGCGCTGCGGAAAGCTGGACCATTTCGCCCGATGGCAAAACCTACACCTTCAAAATTCGCAAAGGGATGTTGTGGTCGGATGGCACGCCGGTCACGGCCGAAGATTTCGCCTACGCTTTCCGCCGCACGATGGACCCCAAAACGGCATCGCGCGCGGCTCCAATGCTGTACATGATTTCGAATGCCCGCGAGATCAACAGTGGCAAAGCCCCGGTTGAAAGTTTGGGCGTGCGCGCTGTGGATACCTCTACTTTTGAAGTCAAACTGCTCAACCCCACACCCTATTTTCTCGAGCTCATCGCGCATCGTTGCTACCCGGTGCCGCGTTGGGCCATTGAAAAGTTTGGCAAGGATTGGACCAAGCCAGCAAACATTGTGGTCAATGGCGCATTCAAGCTCGCTGAATGGACGCCACAAAGCCAAATCAGGCTCGTGCGCAATCCAAAATTCTTTGCCAATGATACAGTGAAACTAGATGAGGTGATTTTCTATCCGACCGAGGATCAAAACTCAGCGCTGAAGCGCTACCGTGCCGATGAACTTGATGTGATCGTCAATTTTCCGCCCAGCCAATACGAGTGGTTGAAGGAAAACTTGCCCAAAGATCTCACCAGCACACAGAATTATGGCTTGCTGTACTATACGTTCAACACACGCAAAGCGCCGTTCAACGACCCGCGCGTGCGCAATGCCTTGGCCATGACGCTGGATCGCGAAATGTTCGTCGGCAAAATCATGCGCGGCGGCGAGCTTGCGGCCTACAGCCTGATCCCCGAGGTGATGCGCAAAGGCTATGTGCCGCCGCCGTCGCCGTGGCATAATGTGCCGATGGCTGAACGGATGACTAAGGCCAAAGCGTTGCTGGCGGAAGCGGGGTATGGCCCCGACAAGCCGTTGAGGTTTACCTTCCGCTACAACACCGACGACATTCAACGCCGCGTGGCACTTGCGGCTGCGCAAGTTTGGAAAACCATGGGCGTAGAATCGCAATTGCAAAACAGCGAGTTGAATATTCTCAACGCTGACTTGCGCAATGGTGACTACGAGGTGGCGCGCTATCAATGGTTTGCAGAGTATGCCGACCCCACATCTTTCCTATACCTGCTGGAGTCCACGACAGTGGGCGACAATCACTCCAAGTACAATAACCCAGAATACGACGCTGTGATGCAGAAGGTCTATCAAGAGGCCGATATAGCCAAGCGCACGAACCTGATGCGCGAGGCCGAGGCGATTGCTTTGCGCGATTCACCGATTACACCCATCAATTTTTATGTCAGTAAACGGTTAGCTAAGCCCTATGTTAAAGGCATGGACGCCAACCCACGCGGCATCAACATCAGCCGGTATGTAACGATTGAGAGGTAGAGGGGCTTACTTCCCCTTGCGGGTGAACACGTACATGCGCTCGCTTGAGGATTTGGTGTCGAAAGTATAACCGCCCGTGTCAAACGCCCTGAGACCTTCGGGCGTTTCGATGCGGTGTTGCACAATGTAGCGCGCCATTTGGCCACGTGCCTTTTTAGCTAAGAAACTCACAATCGTGGCTTTGCCGTTCTTGATCTCTTTGAACGCACATTGCATCACGGGGATTTTGAGGGCTTTGGTGTCCACCGCGCTCCAGTATTCCTCGGAAGCTAGATTGACGATGGTTGGATTTTTCGCTTTCGCCAGCATTGCGTTGAGGTGCTTGGTCAGGCCTGCGCGCCAAAAGTCATACAAATCTTCACCCTGGTCGGTGTCGACGCTGGTGCCCATTTCCAGGCGATAAGGTTGAATGGTGTCGAGCGGGCGCAACACCCCGTATAACCCAGAGAGAATGCCAACGTGATCTTGAGCGTATTTGATGTCTGCAAGGGTAAGCGTCTTGGACTCAAAGCCCATGTAAACTTCGCCAGCGAAAGCATAAATGGCGGGCTTGGTCTCGCCGCCATTTTTAAGATCAAAAGCCCGAAAACGTTCAAAATTCAATGTCGCTAATTTATCGCTGATGCCCATCAGGCGCTTCAAATCGCCGGCAGTATATTTCTTCACGCGCTTGGCCAGGTTGGTGGTCGCGGCCATGAGTTCTGGCGCTGTGGCCTTCACGCCCGCAGGCGCAGGGCTGAAGTCGAGCCGCTTGGCAGGCGAGAGCAGGGCGTACAACATGATGTTTCCAACTTTAGAGGACGATCAGACCAGTATATCATGCCAAGTGACGTTAGGATCAATGCCGCTGCGTTGACTTTCACAGAGCACTGGCTCAAAGCTGATATTATTCGGCAAGAAAGATCGCACTATGTCTGCTCCGGGCTACCTCCTCGTTTTGGGTCATTCTTTGGATATGGCGAAGATGGCGGCCTACTCGGCGGCCTTACCTGCCATCTACAAAAAATTTGGCGGCTTTTATTTAGGTATTGGTGGACCACGCCGAGGCGTCGAATTTCTGGAGGGCGGCTGGTTCGATCATTCTATGGTGTTGGCACGCTTTGCTGCCAAAGCCGATATTCCTAAATTTTGGCGCTCGCCCGATTACACGCAAGCCAAAGAACTACGTAAAAACGCTGGCACCTTTAATGTTTTCGCCATGGCTGGTAACGCGCATGAAGCGCCGCTGGGCCAGCCTTCGTTCATGATTACAATATTCCGCTCCTTTAATGCGGCAAAAACCACTGAACTTCATGCGCAGGAAGACGCCAAGCTGGCCGGTCGTGGCGTGCATCTTATTGCCGCTGCCAAATTTGCCGAGACCGAATGCCTTGAGGGTGATTTGCGAGACTTTGATTTCCGCATTACGGCATTTCCCACGCAAGTCTCAGCCACCAGTTACTGGAATGAACCAACCACACTGCAGTGGCGTGAAGAGCGCACGAAGGTGGCGGGTGTAAATACATTTCTCGTCTCGGGATTGCCCCGTAAAGCATAATGATTGCTGATTCCATAAGGATAACCCCTATGATCAAACACATTGTCGGATTGACGCTAACATTGCTGGCTATGAGTTCGCCGGTTCAGGCGCAACAAGCCGCCGCACCCGACGCACCTCGCCCTGGATATACCTTCGTGATGGGTAGTACGACCGATCGCGAGGTCCTCGGCAAGTATGCCCGCACGTTGCCTGCCATTTATGAAAAGTATCAAGGTTACTATTTAGCCAGCGGCGGTGTTGGTCGCGGCGTGCGCGTGCTGGAAGGTGAATTCAAAGACCAGTCCGTCATCCTGGCAAAATTCCCCGCGATGGACGGCCCCAATTCATTCTGGTGGAGCCCCGAGTACCGCGAAAGTGTCGAGATCCGCAAAGGTGCTGGCACATTCAATGTGCTGAAACTCAAAGGAACACCTGGCGATCTGGACAAGCCCACAGGCAAGCCCGCCTACCTCATTTCCATTTTCAGCGTTAAAGACCGAACGAAGCTCAAGCCTTATGGCGATGTCGCTGTCCCACTGCTGAAAGTGGCGGGCGGAAAATTTATTTCAACGGGCGGGCGCAAGGATATCGAATTGTTGGAAGGCGAATTCGGCAACAAGAACGTCAGTATCATTCAGTTTCCATCGCTAGAAGCCTTGCGCAAATTCTATGACGGCCCGGCCTACCAAAAAGTGATCCCGATTCGTCAAAGTGCTGGCGAGTATACCATCCTTGAAATTGATGGCGTCCAATCCAGTAACTAAGCCGCTTCAGTCGCGTGACGATTACATTTGACCACGTCGCTGTTCGGTTCGGTGATCTCGATGTGCTGCGTGATGTCAGCTTGAGCTTGGCCGAGCGCCGCATCGGTGTGATTGGCAACAATGGCTCGGGAAAAAGTACATTTGCGCGGCTGATCAACGGCTTGGTGTTGCCGACGTCAGGCCGTGTCACAGTCGATGACCTTGATACGCGTAGACAAGGCCAAGAGATCCGCAAGCGTGTC
>Ga0209553_1001396_pt1 | contig 12014 bp, 8 predicted proteins | sample LauGreFBDMM110DN_2_FD_188217 | JGI IMG/M metagenome (GOLD analysis project Ga0209553, IMG submission 188217) | Freshwater lake microbial communities from Lake Michigan, USA - Fa13.BD.MM110.DN (SPAdes) (version 2) | ecosystem: Environmental > Aquatic > Freshwater > Lake | place: Lake Michigan, USA...
TGCTCATGCCGTCCGTGTTCCTGATCCTCGTGGGACCCGCCATTGTGAGGTTTTCAGAATTCTACGAGACGCAGCAAGGGGCATTGTTTAAACGCCCAACAGACGCTGTCGACCTTCTAAACCAAAGGCAAATCCGTTCCACTCCCAACCTCGGTGACCCCGGGTTGAACCCGCAGTAAGCCTACGCCATCACGCAGGTTAACTTTCACCTAAACTCCACGCGGGCGCAATTGGATGATAGCTGGGTTCGTAAGAATTCGGAGATATGCATGATTTGGGGACACTGATGGTCTCAGCAGTTCAGATCTGCGCTGAGAAAAGCCGTCGGCCGGCGTCCCAAAGTTCCGTCTATTTCCCCGCATGATCATGACCTTGGGTGACGTCCCAGATGGACACAGGTTCAGGCCAGAAATATTGACTAAAACACTGAAGTTGTGGGCAATTTTTGGTATCTAAATCTTGCGGAGATAACACAAAACACACATAATCTTCATGAATTATTAATAAAGGCGGCACGGTGGCTGTCTAATTTCGCCTCAAAGCTGGCCGCTGCAACACCTGTATCAGCTGGATTTACGTCATCGAGGAGACCAATGAATGGTCGACCTGTATTTGAGTCTTGGAGTTATGTTGGCACTGTGTGGCTTGGCGCTTTGCGCCGGTGCGGCGCTTCAAAATCGCGCGGGACGCGTGGTGGTGGTGAGTGTCGAAGTCTTGGTGTGTCTCGCCACGGTTGCTTACATGAACTTTCTTTGGGACCGCCCAAATCTCATTCGGTTGTTGCCGTTTTCCAGCACCATTATTCTGGGCAACTGGTTACCTATTGTGGGCTCGTTTTTGCTCGGTGTCTTCCTTAAGACGAATCGCATTACGTCATGGCGACGAATCTTGCTCGGCATTTGCATGGTTGCTATGTCTGGGTATTCGCTGGCCAAGCCGATGCTCGGAAAACCGCCGGCCTGTGTGCCAGTGATGTCCGATCGCACTTTAGATTTTCAGACGACTGACCAGACCTGTTCAGCTGCGTGTGCCGCCAGCTTGCTCAGACTGCATGGTGTTTCTGCCAACGAAAAAGAACTTGCCAATCTGTGCCTGACGCGGCATGGCACGCATTGGCTTGGCGTTTATCGCGGGCTCAAGTTAAAGACGGCCGGCACGAAATGGGATGTCGTGGCGGAAGAAGTTAGTCAGGAGGATCTGCTTAGCGGCAGGCTTGGCCTAGGAATTCTGGCGTTGTCGTTTCATGTGGCAGAAGCGGGACTGACATGTGATCCCGAGTGGGGGTTTGAATCCGCTGTTGGGCATTCCGTTCTGACCTTAAAAACGCATCATCCGGGAGTCCTTGAAGTATTCGATCCAGCACCGGGCTATGGCTTTGAAATTTGGAATGACGAGTTGCTGGCGAGCGTTCGAAACGGGATCATGCTGCGACTGGTGCCGCGCGATGGCACGCAGGCAGTCGTGCAGTTCGATCTGAATGCCCTCAAATTGGACAGCAGCGCCTATCCGCCAATCGTGCGCCGCTGAGGTCCGTGCATTTGGTTTTGATGATAGACTCCGTGTGGCCTGCATTGAATCAATGAGCCCTGCTTGGAATAAGATTGACGCCACCACAACAAGAACTTGATCGTCTTGCCACACAACTTTTCCTCGCGTTGGAACGGACCGGAGACGTCCTCGTCCTCGCCGAAAGTTGCACAGCAGGCTTGATTGCAGCAACACTGGCTCGTATCCCCGGCATGTCTCGCCGACTTGCTGGATCGTTTGTCGTCTATCAGATCGACAGTAAAGTCGCGTGGCTTGGAATTTCCGCCGATACGATTCAGGCGCACGACGTTGTAAGTCCTGAAGTGGCCGCATCAATGGCCCTCCAAGCCCTGAGTCGAACCCCGCACGCCACCATTGCGATGTCGATTACTGGCCATCTTGGGCCAGCCGCGCCCACCGTCCTCGACGGCGTCGCGTGGTTAGGCATCGCCCGGAGCGGTTTTACGACGATTACCGTGCAACTGCAACTGAAGGCGGACACGGCGTCGGGGACCAGCCTGATTGAAGATCCCAGCCTGATCCGGCACGCACGCCAGACCGATGCTGTTCATCAGGCTCTGAGCAGGTTATTGGAGGAGATCTGTTAGGTTGCAACGTGGGGTCTTGCCGTTCGCCTTGGGTTTGGGCTTAATAACCAATTTGGGTGGATAATCTCACAATACCTGTGGTGATCCCATGCCGCTGGCTGGAATCAATACATTTGGCGGCGGAACCAGCAAGTTATTACGGTACACCTCAGAAAACAGTTGTTCAGGCAAAAATAAACGTTACGCTGTGGATCTCTTGACCATGAGATTCAGATGCGGAATTACCCCTTGGCAGAACAAAACAATCAACAGAAATCATCGGATCCAAGTCGTGTGCAGCGTCTTGGCGATTTTGAGTTGAAGAAAAGGCTTGGCAAAGGTGGCATGGGCGAAGTGTTTCTGGCCCGTCAGATCAGTCTCGATCGCATGGTTGCGCTCAAGACATTATCGAAAGAGTTGGCCAAGAAAGGTGACTTTGTTGCGAGATTTGAGCGTGAAGCGAAGTCGATGGCGAAGATTGACCATCCAAACGTCGTGAAAATTTATGCGGTCGATTCATTTAAGGGGATTCATTTCGCCGCGATCGAATACATTGATGGTCAAAGCATTCAAAGATGGCTTGATCAGCTTGGGCGATTTAGCGTGGCCGATGCTATTTATGTCGCCATCGTGAGTGCGGAAGCCCTCAAGCACGCGCATTCACAGAACATGGTGCATCGCGACATTAAGCCGGACAATATTCTGGTCACACAGAAGGGCATTGTTAAAGTTGCTGACTTCGGACTTGCGAAGGCGATGGACGAAGAAGTGTCGATGACGCAAAGCGGCACGGGGCTTGGGACTCCGCTGTACATGGCCCCGGAACAGGCCCGCAATGCCAAACATGTTGATGAACGTGTCGACATCTATGCACTTGGGGCAACGCTCTATCATCTACTCACAGGCAAGTTGCCGTACATGGGGAACACCGCGTTGGAGTTAATCCTTGCCAAAGAGAAAGGAACCTATCCGACGGCCCGCAGCTTGCGGCCGGAGATTCCGGAGCGACTGGACCTGATCATCGATAAGATGATGGCGAAAGATCCCAACCATCGTTACAAGAGTTGCGAGGAAGTTGTCCGTGACCTTGCCGCTTTGGGAATTCATGGAGAGACCTTGAGTTTCATCAACGGCGCGGAGCCCAACGGTTCGGGGCGGGGTGGTGCGGCGAGTTCGTCAATGTCGGGAGGAGCACCGGGATTTCGCAAGGCGATGGCCGCGACGCAGTTGCCGGGTTCATCGACGTATGGCACAATGAACGATGCTGCCATGGGAGCGACGCGCATCTGGTATGTGCAGTTCGAAGACGAACGCGGCAAAATGGTGGTGGAAAAGCATTCGACAGGTCGTCTGTTGAAGATGCTAGCCAGCGCGAAAATAACGGCGAAAGCCCGCGCCAAGGTCTCCGCCGACGGCACCTACTATCCACTGGCACAGTTCCCGGAATTCGCCAAAGCTGTCGAAGACTCCTTGGCACGAAAGACGGTCGCGATTCGCAAGGAAGACATGCAGAGCCTCTACAAGAATGTGGATAAGGCTCAGAAAATGTTTTACCTCAAGCGGAAAATCAAGGACATGGGCCGCAATGTTGTCAGCATCTTCGGTCTGCTGATTCTGTTGGCGGCAATTGGGGTAGTGATTTGGTTTGCGACTTCACTCGTGGAGGGTGTTCCGCAAAAGATCCTCGATATGATTGGCTGGGGTGAAAAGCCGATTGCCGAGAGATCCGCAACTCCGGAGGGTCAAGTTTCACCTGAAAATCTTCCTGGTGGTGGACAAATACCGGGACCATGATTCGGCGGTTGAGATCTGCCACGTTCATCCGGGAGGATGATCTACCTTTCTGCAACTCGGTTGACAAGCACTTCCAATGCCTCGGCTTAACTTTACCGGTCGGCGACGGATCTCGAAAAATCATGTGACGATCAGTGTCAGCGGCATTGGCGGGATTGAGACGTTCAACGCGGAACTTGAACTGGGAAGCTACGGCTTTCCGGACTCGGCAACCGTAATTATTGAAGCATTTCGGCAACTAGAACTCGTCCGCTTTGAATTCGGCACGGTCGGCAGTCTTACTCCTCCAGCAAGTTGTCGGCTCTCCGAATTTGGCACGCTCGCCGGACTGCGGTTCCGGATCAAGGTTGTGTCCACAGCAGAACCGCGTGGGCAGCTTTTGGCAGTTGGCGATCGCATCACGCCGCGCAATGCAGACCAGCAATCGTTGAGTCGCGTTCCACTGTTGGCCGTCCGCGCCCAAGATCTAGGGCGAGAAGTCTGGCGTTTGGATTTTGCTGATGAACCTTTGCTGTTAGTGAATCCACGTGTGGTTGCGAAAAAGCAACTCGTGCAGTCCGTTGAATTTCAGTCACTCGTTCTGCCCGAGATCCTGCGGAGTATCTTGAGTCGGATTCTGCTGGTCGAACAGATGCGAATCTCGGACGATTCTGATGAGTGGACCTCGCGGTGGCTGAAGTTTGCTGAATCCATGCCTGGTGTAGGCACCGTACCGGATGAGGCTGATCCGGAGAGTGACCTAGACTGGATCGACGCTGCCATTAGTTCTTTCTGCCGCTGGCGGAGCGTGGATCAACAATTTTCCGGCTTCTGGAATGCCAAGAGTCTTCCGGAAGAATCTATGTAGGATGGACATTCATGTCCGTCGCTCGGCCAAGGTGCCGTTGAGGAATTTTGCAGCGTGCAGGCCTCGGGTGACGATTCTCATGGTTGGGCTTTCCCTTTCAATCCTCTAATTTCGGTTTGAAGATGGACGTCTGGTGCCATTTTTCCGTAAAGTAAGGAAATCCGCTGGATTCGACCTGCCGGATTCCCACCACACCTGTGCGACAAATTCCTGCCGTCGCATCCTTGCCGCATGGCCTAAAATCGGTTGACGTATGGCCTTAGTAAAACACAACCTGATCCTGCGTCACAAACTGTGTAAGCTGTGGTTTTCTGTTGTTGTGGTCCTGATTCTGTTTGGAAGCGCAGCGTTTGGAGAAGAAGATCGTGCCGTCAGCTTTGTCAACGACGTCATGCCGGTGCTAACAAAGGCGGGTTGTAACGCGGGTGTCTGTCACGCCAAGGCCGGTGGCGGACAAAACGGATTTCAGCTTTCGTTGCTTGGTTTTGAGTTTCAGGAAGACTACGAACATCTGGTCAAAGAGGGTCGCGGTCGCAGATTATTTCCGGCTGCTCCGGAACGCAGTCTGCTTCTGATGAAGGCTGTCGGCACGATGCCTCATGGTGGGGGTGTGCGTCTGCAGCGTGATTCCGAGGGATATGAACTGATTTTAAATTGGATTCGACAAGGGGCTGCTTACGATGGGGGCTCCGCACTGCAATTGACAAGCATTGAGGTTCAGCCGAAGCGTGGGACCGTGATGCGGAATGCGGCACAGCAGCTCAAGGCCGTCGCAAAGTATGCGGACGGCAGCGAACGAGACGTCACGAGATTCGCTCTGTTTGAATCCAACGACAAGAGCATGGCCGATGTTGCCGCTGGCGGGCTTGTGCAGATTTCTGACATTCCAGGCAAAGTTGCCATCATGGTTCGGTATCAGGGCAGGGTTGCGGTCTTCAATGCGTCTGTTCCGTTGGGTGCTCCGGTGGACAGCGTGCCCGCATCAAAGAACTTTGTGGATGATTTTGTCTTCGCCAATCTGCGGGAAATCGGAGTTCCTCCGTCGCCAGTTTGTGACGATGCGACTTTTCTGCGCCGCGTCTCCCTTGACATCTCGGGTCGCCTTCCCACGGACGCAGAAGCAACGGCATTCCTGACCAGTCAGGACGCAGACAAACGCGAGCAGGTGATTGACCGCTTGCTGCGAAGTCCCGAATACGCGGACTTCTTCGCAAACAAATGGACGGCGATGCTGAAAAATCGCCGTGATGACGCCAGCGACATGACGTCAAACTTTGCCTTCTACGCATGGGTGCGAGACAGTCTGCTCGCGAATAAGCCATACGATCAGTTGGTCCGCGAACTCTTGGCGGCGACCGGCACGGTGATCGCCAATCCGCCGGTAGCGTGGTACAAACGTGTGAAGGAGCCGAAACAGCAGTTGGAAGATGTGGCTCAGTTGTTCCTCGGTGTGCGCATGCAGTGTGCGCAGTGTCATCACCATCCGTTTGAACGCTGGAGTCAAGACGACTACTACAGCTTTTCTGCGTTCTTCACTCAAGTCGGAAGAAAGCCGTCAGCGACGCGCGGTGAAGACCTTATCTTTCATAAACGTGGGGTCGCCGGGGCGGCAAATATCAAGACCGGTCTGACGCTGAAACCTGCGGCGCTAGGCGATGCGATTCCTGCGATTGCTCCCGACGAAGATCCGCGACTGAAGCTAGCGGACTGGATGAGTTCTCCGGAGAATCCGTTCTTCGCGAAGGCCGTTGTCAACCGGTATTGGAAGCATTTCTTTCGACGCGGCTTGATTGAACCGGAAGACGATATTCGTGACACGAACCCGCCGACAAATCCTGAATTGCTGGCTGGGCTGGAACAACATTTCCATGCCAGCGACTTTGACCTGAAGGAACTCGTCCGGGTCATTACGCGGTCAAACGCATACCAGTTGAGTTCTGTCCCGAATCAGTACAACGTTGCGGATCAGCAGAACTACTCCCGCTATTATCCTCGCCGGTTGCAGGCCGAGGTGATGCTGGATGCCATTGATGATTTGACGGGGGCTCAGACGGATTTCCCGAATCTCCCGACTGGTACGCGGGCGATTGCTTTGCCGGATAACAGCTACAATAACGCCTCACCGTTTCTGAAAGTCTTCGGGCGGCCGGAGAACGAAAGCGTTTGTGAATGCGAGCGCGTGCAGTCGTCGAGTCTGGCTCAGAGCCTGCATTTAATGAATGCCGGGGACATCAAGGCCAAGCTCGCGACAGGCAGCGGTCGCGCAGACCGATTGTCAAAATCAGAACAACCTACGGACCAAAAAATTCGCGAATTGTACATGGTGGCATTCTCGCGTGAGCCGCGTGTCGATGAATTGAAAGTGACGCTAGATTATCTTGCACAACTACGAGTCGATGCGGCGGGGAATCCGATTGATGTCCAAAAAGCCCATACCGAAAACTTCCAAGATCTGATCTGGGCGTTGATCAATACGAAAGAGTTTTTGTTTAATCATTAGGTTTGCGTTTAGGCCCGGAGGGCTGGGACAACGAATGCCGGGGCTGTGAGGCCCCGGAAAAATATCCACTATGAGCTTACAGGCCTGAAAGGCCGACACAATTTTGGATGTTCGGACAATGAGCACACATCAGCAGTTGCTGTATCACATTGTCTTCAGCACAAAGAATCGGCAGCGTTGGCTAACAGACGGTTTTCGGGAGAGTGTTTTTTCGTATCTGGCAGGTACTGTGAACAAACTCAAAGGTACAGCGATTATCGTCGGTGGCTACTATGACCATGTGCATTTGTTAGTCAAAATTCCGGCTAAGTTTGCAGTTTCAGATTTTGTTGGTTCATTGAAGTGCAATACCAGTAAGCACATCAACGAAACAGGTCAACGAATTGAGAAGTTTGCATGGCAGGACGGGTTTGGTGCGTTTTCGGTGAGCGTTTCTCAGAAGGCCAGAGTGTATTCGTACGTTGAACGACAAATGGAGCATCATGCTGGCGAGTCGTTTGAAGACGAATACCTGAATCTACTGAAGAAGCACGAAGTGGAATATGATCCGAAGTATGTATGGGATTGATTGTGTCGGCCTTTCAGGCCTATAGAAGATTTAGGTTTCGCTTCCAGGGCCTTACGGCCCCGGCAGTGGTTGTGACAGCCCTCCGGGCCTGAAAAATGTGGGTAGAGACATCAATATGAAGATTTACCGAATTGCATCTCGATTATTTCTATCGGCTGCTGTTCTGATTGCGGCAATCACAACAGTCTTCGCACAATCCGTTTGCCTGCCACTCCCGCGACTGCTCACTACCATGCCGATGGGCGGAACTGTGGGCACTCAGGTTGAAATCACCATCAGCGGCGAAAACATCGAAGACATCAGCGAGCTGATGTTTACACATCCGGGACTTACGGCCACACCGAAGCTCGATGCGAATGGTCAGTCGGAAGCGAACAAGTACGTTGTGACAATTGCGGCGGATTGCCCGCCGGGAATCCACGAAGCTCGTTTAATGACACGTTTGGGGATTTCGTCTGCCCGTGTGTTTTGTGTTGATACATTGCCGGAAGTCACCCAGACCGCACCGAACACGACGCTGGCTACGGCGATGGAGCTGAAAGTCAATTCGATTTGCAATGCCGTGATGACAACCAAGGCCGTCGATCATTACTGGTTTAATGCCGTCAAGGGGTATCGCTACATCGTCAACTGTGCGTCGCGCGGCATTGATTCAAAACTCGACGCGGTGCTGATTATCGGCGACTCAGCCGGTCGCGATTTGGTCGTCGAACGCCGTGGTGGCACGCTGGATTTCACCGCCCCCGAAGACGGCAGACATGTGATCAAAGTTCACGAACTGACATTTAAAGGTGGTACTGCGTTTTACTACCGACTGGCGTTGCAGGAACTTGCTGCGGATGCGGCGATTCCGGAGTTTGCAGCGACAAAGACCGTCAATTCATGCTCATGGCCACCGGCAGGACTGGCGGCGAGCGCCGCATTCGCTGAAACAGAGCCGAACAGCGAGCAGGCTCAGAAGATTTCGTTGCCGTGTGACATTGCGGGAAATTTCTTTCCGGCGGCTGACGTCGATCGATTTGAATTTGCAGCGACAAAGGGCGATGTGTGGTGGGTGGAAGTGGCATCTGAGCGATTGGGACGTCCGACTGATCCGGCAGTTCTTGTGCAGCATGTGAGCGGCGAAGGGGCCGATGAAAAACTGACCGATGTGGTAGAATTTACAGACATCGCCAGTCCGATGAAACCATCCAGCAATGGCTATGCCTACGACGGTCCTCCTTACGACGGCGGTTCAGCCGATATCATCGGAAAGCTGGAGATCAAAGAAGACGGCGTGCATCGTCTGCAGTTGACGGATCTGTTCGGCGGGACGCGCAACGACGCGCGCAACGTGTATCGGCTGGTGATTCGCAAGGCGGCACCCGATTTCGCTGTGGCCGCTTGGGGTCTGCATATGGAACTCCGCAACGGTGACCGCAACGCACTTTCCAAACCGCTCGCACTGCGTGCCGGTGTGACAACGGCACTGGAAGTTATGGCTGTCCGGCGAGATGGCTTTGATGGTGCCATTGAACTGGTGATGGAGGGGTTACCCGAGGGCGTGACGGCTCAGGGACTGAAAATTCCGGCTGGCCAGACACGCGGCATCATGCTCATCACGGCCGATCAGAACGCACCTCGCTCGCTTGCGAATGTGACGTTTTACGGCAGAGCGACCCTTGGCGAAGCCCCAACGACGCGACCGGTGCACATGGCGGCGATGGCATGGCCGATCGTGGATTCCTGGGGTGAGATTCCCAGTCCTCGTCTGGTAACAGGGTTGCCAGTATCGGTCACCACATCTGAGTATGCACCAATCACGATCGCGGCGAATGAGAAGAAAGTTTGGGAAGTTGCGGCTGGTGAAAAGCTGACGATTCCACTCGTGCATACTCGTCGCGGTGAGTTTTCCGGATCGACTTTGCAGCTCAGAACATTCGGGGCGGGGTTCGAACAGGTGCCGCGTTTTGATGTCTCGCTGGACGCTGATCAATCGGAAGTCGTGCTGGATCTGGCGGCATTGAAAACTCCGCCGGGCGATTATCTGATCGCATTCTATGGCAGCGCGGTGGTGAAATACCGATACAATCCAGAGGTTGTTGCAGTCGCCGAAGCAGCTCAGAAAAAAGCGACAGAAGAAGCGGCCGTGGCAACTGCAGAAGTTGAGCGATTGACGGCTGAAGCAGCAGCGGCAGCTTCCGAAACCAAAGCCGCCGCAGACGCCGGTGTGGCCGAAGCGACAGCAAAGAAACAAACAGCCGATGCTGCGGTGGCTGCCGCTGTAGCGAAACTCAAAGCGGCAACGGATCGGGCGACGCCAACAGATACGGCAGATATTGTGTTGTCAGAACCAATTGCAATTCGTGTGAAGTAACAAGTTTAACGGCGAGCCGGAGGCGTAGGCGCAGCGGAGTTTTGAGTGTCCAATTCGCCTACGCCTACGGCTCGCCGTTAAACGATCAAAGAAGCCTCTTCATTTTCCAACGGTGACATTATGAGCGATCCATTCTATGCATCATCTGTCGTCCGATGTCCCGGACCAAACGCCTTTGGCTCCGCCGGGCGTCGTGGATTCATCCGCATGGGACTGGCCGGGTTTGCGAGTATGAGTTTGCCTGGGCTCCTGCGGTTGCAGGCGGCAAATGCTCAGGCGAACGAGGCGAGCGGAAAACCGGCCAGCGAAAAGACGGCCGTCATCATGGTCTGGAAGCCGGGCGGATGTTCGCACATCGATACGTACGACCCAAAGCCTGACTCCGGCAGTGAATATCGCGGTCCGTTCTCTACGATTGACACGAAAGTCCCCGGATTGCAGTTCACAGAACTGCTTCCGATGCAGGCGGCGATCGCTGACAAGTTCACGGTTCTGCGATCAATGCGTCAGACAGCCGGCGGGCATCCGGCCGGGTCAATGCAGATGCTGTCTGGAGATCCCGATACGCGCGACAAACCCAAACCAAAATTTCCTGACTGGATGACCGTTACAAATTATTTGCGTTCGCAGAGTAGTCTTCGGACGAATCCATTGCCGCTGTATGTGGGCATTAAACCGCCGTTGGAATACAATGGGCCGGCGTATCTGGGCGATGCGTATTCGCCTTTCACGGTGAACGGCGATCCAAACTTGCCGACATTTTCCGTGCCGAACATCGGGCTGTCAGATCAAAGTGAAATCCAACGCATCGACCGACGTTCATCGCTGCGGCAAAACCTAGACACTCTCGAACGCGCCTTTGATCGGCAGGGTGAACTTGGCGCACTTGACCAGTTCGAAGAGCAGGCCATGACGTTGCTCACGAATCCGCAAACGCGCGATGCGTTTGATCTGACCAAAGAAGATGATCGCACCCGAGACCGCTACGGTCGCAATTCGTGGGGTCAGCAGTTGCTGATGTCGCGTCGATTGATCGAAGCGGGTGTCGAAGTTCTGACAACCAGTTTGAACGGGCCTTTGTGTGGACGCGTTCAGAACTGGGACGACCATGCCGTCAATCACCACGTCTTCGATGCGCTGCGATTCCGCGCACAAGCCTATGATCAGGCCGTTTCGGCACTGATTGAAGATGTCTATGAACGCGGTCTCGACAAGCGAGTTCTCGTCGTGGTCACAGGAGAATTCGGTCGCACACCAAAGATCGAACATTCCCCCAGCACGGGTGCCGGCGATGCCAGCGCGCCGGCAGGCACAATGCAGCCGGGTCGAGATCACTGGCCTCGGGCGTTTTCAAACATCTGGGCCGGTGGTGGAATTGAAACGGGTCGGGTCATCGGTGCCACCGACAAACGTGGCGAAGATTCCATCGAACGAATTTGTTCAGCCGGGGACTTCCTTGCGACGATCTACCATCATCTTGGCATCGACGCAGCTCATACGCTCATTAATGATTTCAACGGTCGCCCGACGCCGATCGTGGATCACGGCAAGCCGATTCCGGAATTGATGGGATGATCGTCAATCTCCCCATCGACAATATTGGCTGGTAATGCGACGGACAGGAATATCCATCCTACTTCTGAGTGATTCGAATCCGGCGGTATTCCATCTGGCCTCGGTCGCCTTCCAGGCCGATCGGGCCGGTGGCGGGAACCTTCATCGCCTCTTCAATCACTTCGCCGTTGCAGGTGCAGTGAGCGATACCGCCTTTCACGACCACGACCAGCTCGTTCCAGTCACCGGACTGGAAGTTCTTTAACTCCTTGTACGGTCCA
>Ga0209553_1001397_pt1 | contig 12003 bp, 6 predicted proteins | sample LauGreFBDMM110DN_2_FD_188217 | JGI IMG/M metagenome (GOLD analysis project Ga0209553, IMG submission 188217) | Freshwater lake microbial communities from Lake Michigan, USA - Fa13.BD.MM110.DN (SPAdes) (version 2) | ecosystem: Environmental > Aquatic > Freshwater > Lake | place: Lake Michigan, USA...
ACGCACGCAATGTCTGCGAAACACCCTGCAAAGGAAGCGAAACCGTCCATCGTGCATTCGGCGAGAAGTCCGTGCATGCACAACCGCGCGGCGCGCCGACTGACGAAAGCGGCGCGATGTCGTGACCCAGATTGCTCGTGATCGTTCCTTGCGCATTCGCGCGCGCGCCGCCGCAGCAGCTTGAGTAGTACGCGGGAACCACCGCACCTTCGAAGACCAGGAGTTGCCCGCGCGTTCGACGCACTGCTTCGATGCTCTTCGCGTGCTCAGTCTTTCCAGCCCATGCTTGGCTCGCTTCACTCGCATGCACATCGAAGTGGCGAGTGCCTTCCCAACGCGCTTCTTCGCACACTGCGTAACTTCGCGCGGCAATCGCTTGCGCCATGTGCGCTTCGAGTGACCAACTGTTGTAAAGCTCCTTCGCAACCACGCCCGCGAGATAGGTCTCAAGCGGAACATGCGCGATGACATCAGCGCCAGCACTCGTCGGAACAAGGTGCAGCATGCCAGGCCATACACCACCGAGGACGCGGAACTCTTCGTGCGCGGTGCCGAGCGTTGCGACGACGAGGACCGAGTCTCCCGCAATATCGATGCGCTTGGCGGCTCCGCCATGCGGCGTGATCGTCCAAGCATTTTTCGTGCGCGTGAACATCGCGGGTGCCTTCACGCGAGTGAACGCTTCGTCCTGCCCATCGACCTTCACCGACAAGAGTTGCCCGGGCGCCCCGACTTCGATGCCTTTCTGCTGCACAATCCCACCGACCTTCACTCGAACCGCGGGCTCTTTGGTCGGTGGCACGGGTCGATCAATGATCTTCTCGCTCGGCGGCGTGGCAACAGGCGGCTGCGCACCGTCCCCTGCAACTGCGCCGGTTCCACCCGCTTGCGTTCCACCACCGAGCGCGCTGCCTGTGCCGCCCGCAGTAGCGCCGCCGAGAGCGCCGCCCTTTGCGGTCTTCGCGCCCTCAGGGGTCTTGCAGCACGTGAGAAGCGTCCCCGCAGCAGCGAGCGCGGCGACACGCAGAAACACGCGGCGTGAGGAGTCGGGAGGTTGTGCGCTGAACATCGACAATGGCACCTCTGCAGGGATGAGAGAGTGGGACTAGTACAGACAAAAAGCGCGACAGCGCCTGTCAGATTTTCGGTCTGACGGCGCTCGGAGCGCGAATCTGTAGAGACGCAGTCTTGACCGCGTTTAGTCGAGCGTGCGAAGGTTCAAGCCAGAAGCGATGAGCCGCTCCTTGATTTCAACCAGGCTGGTGGCGCCGAAGTTCTTCACTCCCATGAGTTCAGCTTCGGTACGCGCTGCCAAATCGCCGAGAGTGGCAATGTTGAGCAGTTGCAGCGCCTTGCGGGCGCGGACACTCAGTTCAAGCGAGGAGATCGAGCGAGCGAGGAGTTCTTCGGAGTACTTCTCGCGAAGTTGCTCGTAGACATCGCTCCGAACCTTTGGCGCAGATCCTTCGAGCGACTGACCGAGTCGAAGACCCTTGAGCGTGAGCATCTGCTTGATCTCTCCGAGTGATTGCTCACCGAAGTTCTTGTAGCTCATGAGCTCTGCTTCGGAAATACGGAGGAGATCGCCAAGTGTGCGAATCTGCATCTTCTTCAGGCAATTGCGCGCACGGACGCTGAGTTCGAAATCGGTGACGGGCGTGTCGAGGATCGCGTTCGTCGTTGGAACGAACTCTTCTGGTGTGACCACCATGTCGCGCGAAGCCGACACATCCTTGAGGAAGAGATTGCCGCGCTCATGATTCGGTTCGGTCGCGACAACTTGGCGCAACATGCGCTCAGCGCGAACGACTTGGCCGCGATCTTCAAGGAGCACCGCGAGATTCACAAGTGCATTCAAGTGAGGGCGCTTGCTGTTGGTGAGCTCGGAGTAAAGCTTGATCGCTTCATCTTCTTCTCCCACGAGATCAAGCAAGATTGCGAGGCGGAAAGTGATGTTCGGTTCGTTCGAGCAGTGGAGCGCGGCGCGGTAGGCGCCAATCGCACTGACTTTGTCGTGCGCGGCTTCAAACCGTTGCGCATCAGCAATCAGCGTCGCAGCCTTCTGCGCGTCGAGGGACTTACCACCAATGACAGTATCGAGACCATGGCTCAAGCGACAACTCCAATCAGAACGAGAATACAAACGAGGTACGACGCGACATCAACCAAAGCCGATCGGAGGATCGGGGTCGCAGAGTGTAGGGCGAATGGATGCCACTAAGCAATCAGGCGATCAGAACCGCCGGATGGACGCTTATTGGGCGGGCGGGAGGTTTTCCGCGGTGGGCGGCGCGGTGACCGAGGTCGGCGCTTCGGTTGCGTCGCCTGCTGCATAAACCGGAACGAACGCGATCGAGAGTGCGCCAAGAGCAGCGACTACGTACCCGATGGTTGCTCCAACGCCTGGTCCTGCTGTGGGTTCAAAGCGATCATGACGACTCATGACGCCATTCGTCGGCAAAAGTTCAAGGCGCGCTTGAAGCATCTTTCGAAGAATGCGCGTCGAGCAGATGTAATCGCTTCCATCCACCCCGTTCAAAACGAATTCCTAACACAACGCCAAAGACCACGAGATACGCAGTCGCTGCAAACCACGGTCCGATCGACTCGAGTTGAGGAGCGAAGCGCACGATCAACACCCCACCACCCACGATGATTCCCCACGACAACACGATCGTCACGAGCCCTGGCACAAGTGTGTCACCCGCGCCGCGAAGTGCGCCGCTGTAGGTGATGCCCACTGCATCGAGAAGTTGGAACGCTGCAGCGCAGAGCAGAATCTTCGAGGCGATCTCGGTGATGTGCACGCGCTGCTCGAGCGGTAAATCTGACGCGAGGAACGCAAGCGGCAATTCATTCCTGAAGAGAACGAACACCGCTCCGCAGATTCCCATCCACGCAAGTGCGATGGCAAGCGCGGCGTGCGCAGACCGCACCGCATGTGGAAGATTGCGTTCACCGATGTGTTTGCCGACGAGACTCGTGGCAGCAATCGAGAGTCCCACCGCAGGCATGAACGACATGTGCACAAAGCGTTGCGCGATCCACCCCGCTGCCATGTGATCGGCACCAAATCCGCCCGCAAGCACAGTCATGAAGATCGCCCAGCAAATGATCTCATTCGAGAATTGCAATCCCGCAGGCCAACCGAGCGAGAACACTTCGCGGATTGCGGCTGCATCGGGCCGCCATGCGCGCCAGATCTGCAACTCGCGATTCATGCGCGCGGAGAAAAGGACCGCGAATGGGATGATGCACTCGACTGCGGTGCCGAGCACCGTCGCAATCGCCGCACCTACGAGCCCATACGCAGGAGTGCCGGGTATTCCAGGCAATCCAAGCGTCGGCATTCCCGCTTCACCAAAGATGAAGATGAACGCAGCAACGATGTTGACAACATTCCCTGCGATCGCCGCGAGCGTGATGACCTTCGGCCGCTGCAATCCGAAGAACACATTCGAAAGCGCCTTGCCCGCGACAACAAAAATGCCGCCGACCAAAAGAATCTGCGCGTACGAACGCTCCATCGCAATGAACGGCGCATCGTGTCCCATCACCTCAAACAGCGAACCCGCAACATACGCAGAAGGAAGCAGCACCAACGCCCAATACGCAAGCGAAATCCAAAGCCCCGCCCACGCATACGCAGCGATGCGCGAAAACTGTTTCGCACCAACACACTGCGCAACAAGCGTATTCACTAGCGTCGTCACCCCAAACGCAAACGAGATCAGCACCCACGTCCAAATCCCCGCATTCCCCTGCGCAGCCACTTCGGTCGGCCCCACCACCGACACCATCAAACTATCCACGAACTGCATAAACGTGTAACTCACCATCGCGAGCACAGTCGGCCACGCCTGAGTCCAAACCTCTCGAATGTCACTGCGCACAGGAAGCATCAGACGGAGGGTACGCGCTGCGGCGCTTCGACATGAGCGGCGCCGTGTGTGCGCAGTATTGACAACACGCACTCCGCCCCAACGTTTGCGTTATCGCAGATTCCCACCCATCGCTTCTGCGTCGCACGCGTTAAGTGCGTGCGGTTGGTTTGGCGAGGGATTGCAACTCGCGGAGGAAACGGTCGAGGCCGCAGGAGAGGCGCTTCTTGTTGCCGGCGTCGGTGGGGACGTTGGTGACGAGGATGCTGCGGGTGGCGTTGATCATCGCGGCGCACTTTTCGAGTCTTGCGAGATCATGTGGGGATGGGTTGGAAGTGAGTTTGATTTCGACGGCGATGCGTTCGCGACCGATCTCGAGGACGAGATCGAGTTCGTGTCCGTCGCTGGTGCGAAAGTGATATGCGGTGTGCGGCGCGCCGAGAGCGGTGAGCACGCCGAGCGCTTGCTCCACGACATAGGACTCCCAACTTGCGCCGACACTTGGATGCGAGCGCAGCGCTTGCATGGACGTGATGCCGAGAATCGCGTGGAGAAGTCCTGCGTCGCGCCAGAAGATTTTTGAGGCTTTTACAAGGCGTTTTCCGAGGTTTGTGTGAAACGCGGGCAATCGACGAATGAGAAAAGCGCCCTCGACAAAGTCGGTGTAGCTACTCGCGGTTTGGTAGTTGATGCCCAAACTTCGCCCGAGTTCGGACGCGTTGAATTGCTGTCCGTTGAGTGCTGCCAACATGCGGAGGAGACGCGAAGTTGTTTGTTGCGTGCATGGAATGCCGAGCGCGGGGAGATCGCGCTCGGTCATCAGACGTAAGTAATTGTCCTGCCACAAGGGGAAGGCTTTCGCTCGACGCACTCCGCCATCTGGGAATCCGCCCATGAGCCACAAGCGCGATCGCATCGCAGTTGTGCGAATTTCGCTTCGCAAGAAAGGGGTGAGCTCTGCGACTGCCATTCGTCCCGCGAGCGACTCACTCACCGATCGCATGAGTACTGGCGAGACGGACCCGAGCAGCAGGAACCTGCCGTTCTTGCGGCGATTTGCGTCAATCGCGCCGCGCAATCGTGGGAAGACTTCAGGGTACGACTGCGCCTCGTCAAGAATGAGACGTGACTTCGCGGCAATGAGGTCTTTCCATTCGAGATCAAGTCGAACGCGTTCCGACTCTTGCTCGAGATCGAAGTACGAGCCGCCGATCGAACGAGCGAGCGTTGTTTTCCCACATTGGCGTGGACCAACGATCGTCACCGCCGGAAATTGGCGTAGTGCGGAGCGCAAGAATGTGGACGCGATGCGACGGAGCATTCTTGTAAATTACCATCGTGATTGTAATTTGCAAGGACTGGCTTCGCGTTTTCTCGCAAAAGTCCACTCACAATTCCACGAGGACCATGTCGCTGTCGACTGCGGCGCGCGGTGGGGGTTGGTGGAGGGCGGTGCTGAAGGCGTCGAGGCCGGCGTACTTCGCGAGTTCCTTGCGGACGCCGTCGGCGTTGAACTTTTGTGCAGGGACACTGGCGCGGAGTGCGGCAAGGTCCATGCCGATTTGTGCTTCGCTGCGCGCGAATTCGATGGGCTCGATGGCTTGATCGAAGGATTGCAATCGGCCGGTTGCGCTTTCGAAAGAGCCGGACTTCTCAAGCCAGGTTGCGCTCGGGAGTACGACGTCCGCGATCGCGGTGATTGCGTTGGGGAGCGTGTCGATGGCGATGACGAACTTGCCCGCAAGTGCTGCGACGAGCGCTGGGGTTGTCCACGCGCTCGGGTAGTTGCCGGTCGTGATGACTGCACCAATGGCCGCGCTCGCGACTTCGCGTTCGAAGTTTGCGGACTCGAGTATGCCAGTCGTGTTGCCTTTGGCTGCGAGCATTGCGTTCGCGACGCGACGAACTCCGCGCGCGTTCGGCGCCTTTTCCGCGCGAATCACGAAGCCTGAGATTGTTTTGTCGGCGCCAACGATGGGCACAGGGCCGAGTCCGATTGTCGCGTTCGGATCGATCGAGAGCGCGAGACGAACGAGTGAGAAGGCGTCTTCACAACTCAGCATTGGACTGAGAAGGATTGCGAGACGCTTCTTCACAAGCGCCTGTAGCGACGCGTTGATATGTGCGTAGGTCGTATCAAACGCGCCGCGTGGATCAAGTTTCGAGAACTCCTCGCGCGTTCCATCTGCGCGCTTGATCGACGGAAGTGAAATGCGCGCTTCCGCGTGCACGAACTTCCAACCGTAGCGGACTTCATCGGTGATCCACCACTTGTTCACATCGGCGTTGAAGCGCGGCTTGAGGCGGTAGATCCGTCCTTCGTTGTGCTCGGCGCTGAGATTGTCGCCACTTGATGTGATTCCATCGATGGATGCAGTCTTCTTCAAGAACCACACGCGCTGCTGGAAGAGGAAATCCTTGTCGAGAAGCGCACCAACAGGGCAGAGATCAATGACGTTCGATGCAAGTTCATTATCGAGCGGCATGCCTGGGAAAATATCGATCGACTCATGCGAGCCGCGACCGTCGATCATGAGTTCGTGCGTCTGCGTCACTTCGCTCGTGAATCGAACGCAACGCGTGCACATGATGCAACGATCGCTGTAAAGCAGAATGTTTGGACCAACGTCCTTCTTCGCCTTCTTGTTCTTCGCTTCCTCAAAGCGCGATGCGCCGCGTCCGTACTCGTAGGAATAATCCTGCAGCGTGCACTCGCCGGCCTGATCACACACCGCGCAATCGACAGGGTGATTGATGAGGAGATACTCCATCACCGCCTTCTGATTTTCTACGGCCTTCGGGCTGTCGGTGTAGACAACCATGCCTTCGGACGCAGCCTGCTGACATGTCGGCACGAGCTTCGGAATGAGGTCAAGCTTGCCCGTCTTCGCGTTCGGGATCCACACTTCGCCGAGACAGATGCGGCAGTTGGCGACCACAGAGAGCGATGGGTGGTAGCAATAGTGCGGCACCTCGATTTGTGCATCGAGCGCGGCCGCCAAGATTGACTGCCCTGGCTTGAAAGAAATCTTGCGACCGTTGAGCGTCAGTTCAGACATGGGGGTCGGATTGTAGAGGATGAATGTCCGCGAGTCTGCCCCACGCGGCGGCTGAATTGGGTTCCATTACAGCGTATGAATGACACGCGGATGCAGGAAGACGAGCGTCATGGTGATCGCGTTCAGCGGAAGTCCGTACTGCTCAGCGACCACGACCCGGTACGCCTCAAGTTGGGGACGATGATGCTCGCCCTTGGCCTTCACTTCTGATGAATTGATGTGATCCGTCTTGTAGTCAATGACTTCCGCGCTCGTCCACGCCCCTGGTTTTCCGACGAGCTCCAACCGATCGATGGAACCAGTCCGAACTCGACCGGCTTCGCTCCCTTTGCCAACATAGACAAACGGTCGCTCGCGCATGGCGTGGGCGCTTGCTCCATTGTGCACTTTGGCAAGGCTGAGGAACGCGCGCAGATCCGACCAACTCGCAATCGATGCTTCCACAACGGAGATCTCTGATTGAATCCAACTCGACTCGCGCTCGGGAAGCAATCGCGCGAGCCGCGATGTGATGTGCACGCGAACACTCGCATCAAGTGCGAAACCATTGGGTGAAGTCGCGCCGAGCCACTCGATACTTCCAAGCACTTCGTGTGCGACGAGACCACGGTGCCGTGCGTCAAGTCCAGCCTGCGCGCCCGCGGTGCCAACGGACATCGCGCGATCGTCTTGTTCGGCCAATGCATACGCGGCGCTCAAGGGACGCGTACGACCACCGCGCGACTTCGGTGCGCGCGGCGTGATGACGCGAGACGTTCCGGTTAATTCGCGTTGGACGCAACCCTGTGCCGCAGATCCCGCATCACCGAACAGCAGCACTGGTTTCAAGAGCGCAACCGCTGGATCCACTGCACCTGCGATGCCGGCATGGACGACCGATGCCATCTGCTTCAGATACACGGGAACGCCATTCTTCGGCTTCGCTTTCGAAATCGTCGCTGGCATTACGAACTCCAGATATGCCTTCGCGCGAGTCGCTGCGACATAGAGAATCGAGAGCCGTTCTTCGAAATCTGCGCTGCGCGTTGCTTCCATCGTCTCATCAAATGCATTGGAGATGGTCAAGTCTTTCGATACGGCACGCATGACGCGTGACGGTCGACCATTTGCGCCGCGTGCAACTCCGACGGTCAGTTGCCGCTCAAGCCGTCCGGTCAACTCACTGATGATCACCGCGTCCCACTCGAGACCTTTCGACTGATGGAAGTTCACGACCTCTACGCTCGCACCGCTTCCACCTTCCGAATCGTCATCCACACGACATTGCGCAGCAGCACTCGCGAGTTCGCCCAAACTGCGCGATCCTCGATGCCCTGCGGACAACTCCAGTTGCTCGACGAATGCGGCAAGTTGCGTGATTCGGCGACGATCGCGCGGACACAGTGCTGCACTCGCGTCGAGTGTTATTCGCTGCTGATCAATCCAGCGCGCGCAACCGGCTTTGATAATTTCGCGCCGCAATTCGAACGACGCGCGCGCGCGATGCTTTGAGGAACCGCTCGATGCGGGAAGCAACGCATCCGAGAGTTTGAGGAGTTTTCCGAGCGGTGAGTGCACAACATTGAAAAGCGCAGGCAAATCTTCCGCGCAATGCGCAAATCGGAATGCGTCCAGCACAGCGTTCGCTGCAGCAGAATCCTCGAGTGATCCGCCAGCGCGTCCGGCTGCGTCGATGCCCTTCGCACGCAATGCTTGCACGATGTTTCCAACCATTGCGTTGGACGCGACGAGGACAGCGATCTTTCCGACGCCTTGCTCAAGCAAGTCGGCTGCACGCTCGACGATTTTCGCGACCGTTGCCGTCTTAAGTGCTTCACCTTTGAGATTTTCGATCAGCGAGAGATGCACTTCGCCAGCCGGCAACAGTTTGAGCTTCTTCGCAATAACGTGTGTCTCGAAACTCTTCTCCCACTCGATCGCCGCTTTCCCACGCTGAAACTGAGTCACTGCCGCGTTCGTGTGGATGCACAAGAACAGCGCGTTCACGCAATCCATGATCGCTTGACGACTGCGATACGTCGTCGCGAGTGGTTCACACTGGAGGCGTGACGACAGATCCTGCGTTGCGTCGATACGCAGCGGAAGATTGCGGAGCAGACTCGGCTCGCCGCCGCGCCAGCCATAGATCGATTGCTTCACATCGCCCACGCAGAAGAAACTCGGCGCAGGCGCAATCGTGGACGGGGCACATTGCACGATCTCTGCAACAAGCGGACGCAGCGCGCCCCACTGTTGGAGACTTGTGTCTTGGAACTCATCAAGCAACAGGTGGTTGGTGTTGCCGTATGGACTTTCGCTCGGAGAAATCGCACCCGGCTTCGCACTCGACCAACGCTCCACGATGTTGCCCGCTGCATGCGCAACGCCGTCGAAGGTCACGAGGCCTCGCTCGCGGAGGATGGCGAGTAGCGCACGGTCGTACTTTTCGAGAAGCACTCGCGTGGAACGTGTGCGATCGATGTAGATCCGTTCGAGTGCGCGAATGGGAAGTTCAGCAAGAGCGAGTGCTGCGGCAAGTACTGAGGGCGAAATTGCACTCGGCCCAAACTTTCCCGTCACCGGCGCGTTGATGAGGAGCGTTGACTTGCCGAGAAGCGACCATGCATCCGCGTCATTCGGATCGAGTATCAAGCGCGAGAGCGGCTCAAACACCTTTGAGTTTGCAGGGGTTGTCCCGGCGCAGTGCTCCCGGATCTTCAATGCGTGCCTTGCAGCCTTGGGATCGCTCGCCAGTGCGTCTCGCTTCAGCGCCTCCTCTAACGCCTTCCAACACTCTTCAATCTCGCTCACGGATGGAAAGCTGCCTGCCGCAGTCCACTCCCACGCGCTCGCATCTGCGCATCGATACAACGGCAAGAGATCCGCGAGTTCCTTGGTGATCGTTTGCACGATGCGACGACCGAGACGGCCCTTCAGAATGCCGCTCACCGCAACCGTCAGCTCTAGGTGCTGCTTGGGATCACTACGCGCATCAGCAAACATCCGCACGACTGCTTCAAGCGCGATCTCGTCAAGTTCATGGGCATCTGCAGGCACGATCGATGGCGACACGCCGCTCTGCACACTTGCGACGATCTTCGAGAACACACTGTCAATCGTGCCGACACGCAGCGATTGCACATCGTTGAGAAGTCGTGTGAGCGTTGTGTGTGCGAAGTCGTCACCAAATGCGCTCGCCGATGCGCCTTGCACCTCTGCGGCGATTGCATCGTGAAGTGCCGCGCGATCGTTGCTGTTCGACGCGGCGCGCGCGAGTCGACCGAGAATGCGATCACGAATCTCTCCCGCTGCACGGCGAGAAAATGTCGTTGCTAGGACGCTGTCGAGTTTCGCGCCAAGCACGAAGAGCGCGATCGCGCGATTGGTGAGTCGATAGGTTTTGCCGCTGCCCGCGCTGGCGCTGATGATGGTGTGCTTCACTTGCATGGTCATACCGCGTCCTCCGTTGCAACAGCGCTGGTTTCAGTAGCATCGCTCGCCTCAGACGCATCGGCACCTGCTTCGGCCTCCAACTCATTCGCCGCGAACGCATCCTCCGACTTCACAATCGTCGCGCGACAAACCGTGCGGTACGAGTCCCACTCTTCCGCGATGGATTCGGGCAGAGGCTGAGGGTCCGCGCTTCGCATCAAGAGCGCGATGCGCTTCGCTTCAACAACCGCGGACGCATCGCTCGCAAGCGGCCATGTCGCGAGGGACTCAAAGGTCTTTCCGCCAGCAGGCAGGATGATGTAGCCAACTTCAATGCGAAGCTCGCGGCCTTCAGCACTCGGTGGAACAAGGCTCGCCCACGCGCTCGCGCCGAGTGCGCGATAGAGCGGCAATTGCAGGTTCTTCCACGTGCCGTCTTGGAAGACGCCCTTTGAGAATGTCGCGTGATCTTTGTCCGCAGTCTTCTTGATGTTGTCGAACGTTTTGAAATCGTGAATGCAGAGCGTGTGTGTTGCTGCGTTGTACGAAATGCGATCGATCCTGCCGCTCAGTTTCGTTGTCGTGCCATCCGCGAGTTCGAGTTCGGCATGGAACGGCGTTTCGACAGCGACAATTCGCCAGCCCGCTGCGAAGGCCGCATGCTGCCAGTGCGCGAGTGCTGCGAGTCGTCGACGCATTTCGGTGCACTGAAAATGTGTGCCTGCTCCATCGGCGTCGATGCCGTTGTCGCGGAGAACTTCTTCAAATGGCTCTAGAAGCCTCGCGCACACTTGCTCGATCGACAGGGCGCGAGCATCGTTGAACGCTTCCTCCGTCTGCGCGGGAAATGCCTTCGCAATGACCTCGTGCAGCACCGTTCCAAATCCCGCTTCATCGAGTTCGTAGTCCGACGCGCGCAATGGATACAGCAATTCCGCACGCGAGAGATGCCATCGATACGGACAGTCGAGATACGACTTGAAGTCAGTCGCGCGAATCGATTTATCAGCTGGATATGCACGCACGGGTGGCAATGGATCGAATGCGCCTTGGAGAGCCACCGACTGCGTTCGGGCTGCGGTGCCATGCACGAGTGTGCATTGCGCCTCATCCGCGCGCGCTTCTTCATCAAAGAATCGCACCGCTTGTGCAGCGAGATGCGCAGCGTTGCCGCCGAAGATCAATGGACTCGGCAACAGCGGATTGCTCGCGATATCCACGCGTGGACAGAGCAACAACAGATTCGGAATCGCACCGCTCGTCGCTGTTTGCGACACGCGATTCCCCACGCGCGCTTGCACTTGCGAAAGGATGAAGCCATCGCGTGCACGCCGCGTTGCGAGCGTCGTCAACGAGAGTCGCTCGCGAAGACGCGCAGGCAAGAGACCGTACTCGTTCGTGTTTCCAGGCAACGCACCTGCGTGCACCCCGATAAGCGCGATGCGCGCGGCTGGATCGAACGGTAACTCAAGCCAGCCCACCGTTTCAATCGACGCGTCGTTCGATTCCATCGGCACAGATTGCGCGAGCACGAAATCCGTCAAGAGCGAGAGCGCGAGCGATGAAGTGCAATCGTCTTGTAGCGTGCTGAAGTCGACTCGGAGTTGATCGAGCTGCTTGAAGAGCAGGACTGCGGCCGTGCGTTCGACATC
>Ga0209553_1001400_pt1 | contig 11963 bp, 11 predicted proteins | sample LauGreFBDMM110DN_2_FD_188217 | JGI IMG/M metagenome (GOLD analysis project Ga0209553, IMG submission 188217) | Freshwater lake microbial communities from Lake Michigan, USA - Fa13.BD.MM110.DN (SPAdes) (version 2) | ecosystem: Environmental > Aquatic > Freshwater > Lake | place: Lake Michigan...
CTGCCGGTGTGGTAGCTGGCCGCGCTGCATGCCCGCGAAGCCAGCTCGTGCTAGCGGCAGCAGCGCACGTCACAATTTCGGGCATGATGGGTTGTTGGACATTGCGGGAGTCGATGCAGAGCCGATCCTGGAACAGGCGTTCGACCAAACTGCAAGTTGGTGACACTGCATCTCAGAAGTAATAGTACTTGCAGCGCGGTAGTTATGAGTGCGCGCTAATTTCTGGTGGAGTGCAGCCGGTGGTTAGGGCTGCGGGCGGAGTGGTGGCGATAAGATGCGGTCCATTGTGTGTGGGAAGATTTTGACATGGCTGAATGAGTGTGGCGATCTGTGTTGGGGAGGCGGGCGCCGTCCTGAAAAAATTAAGCTTTGACAAGTGCGGTGTGGCACCGTATTATTTGACAGATGGGGAAAGTAGCCTTGGATTGGTTCGTTTCAGGCGGCGGCGGATCTCAGGCGCCGGACAGCGGTAAGCTGAACTATATTTGCAATCTGGCATGCCAGTAGGCTCCTCGGCTGGAATACGAGTAATCTGTTTTCATGAATCCTCAAACGCTCGTAAAACCTTTGGTGGGCGCGCCCGCGTTGGCAGGCCTGCCGAAATTGACAATCAAAGATGTGAAAGTGATTTCCACCAGTGGGGGCGCGCGATACCGCTGGGTGTTCCTTAAGATCATTACTTCAGAGACGGGGCTCTATGGCATAGGGTCGGCGAACAATCTGTTTCAGACTGACGCAGTGATCGCCGCGCTACAGAGCCATCTGCGTCCGTGGCTGATTGGGAAAGACCCGGACCAGATCGAAGAGCTGTGGCAGAGTTCGCACCTAAGGACGTATTGGCGCAACGGGCCATTGAATAACAACGTGCTGGCGGCGATGGACATGGCGCTGTGGGACATAAAGGGCAAGCGTGCGGGGATGCCTGTTTATCAGCTGTTGGGCGGGAAGGTTCGCGACGCGGTGCCTTGTTATGACCACGTGGAAGGCGCCGATGCTTCGGCCGCGGCGGAGGCGGTGCAGAAATCGATGGCGTCCGGCTATCGGCATATTCGTGTTCAGTTTGGGGCGTATGGGGGCGGCGGTTTTATTCCGGCGGGGCAGGGTTCAAGACCCGAGGGCGGGAGGACGGGGCAGGCGTTTGATGAAGAAGTTTATGTGGAACGGGTGTCGAAGAATTTTGAGCAGGTGCGGGCGAAGGTTGGGTTTGAACCGAAGCTATGTCACGACGTACACTCGCATTTGACTGGGATGAACGCGGCGGATTTCTGCCGGCGGATGCAGCCATTGCAGATGTTTTTTGTGGAAGATGTGCTGGCTCCGGAACAGTTGGACTGGTACAAGGAGATCCGAAAAGTGTGTACGACGCCGCAGGCGGTCGGGGAGTTGTTCACGCACCCGTTTGAGTACTATCAGCTGATTAGTCAACGGCTGATTGATTATGTGCGGTGCCGAGTCTCCAGTATAGGCGGGATTACGCCAGCGAAGAAGATCGCGACGATGTGCGAGGTGTTTGGGTGCAAGACGGCGTTTCAGGAGGGCGGGGAGAACGATCCGGTGAATCAACTGGCGGCATACCACGTGGACATTTCTAGTCCGGCGTTTGGGATTCAAGAGGAGAACCATTTTCCGCCGTCGGTTTATGACGTGCTGCCGGGGACGGCGGAGATTAGGAAAGGGTATTTGTATGGGAACGGGAAACCGGGCTTGGGGATTGATATCGATGAGGCGCTGGCGGCAAAATATCCGATGCCAGAGGCTCGCGATGGCGGGCCGTACCTGTTGGACCGGGCAATGGATGGGTCGGTGGTTAAACCGTAGGGTGGGATGCGTGGATCGTGCAATCCGCTCGGCGTTTCTTCTGCCTTTGTTGGGTGTGGATTTAACGCGCATTGGGACAGGCTGAAGCGAAGCCGCATGATAGGGCGCGGGTAGAACAGGGGTGTGACAATTCTGGTTCTACACACGTCTTGGCGGTGGGTCGTGTGCCGAGCGTCTTGGGACAGGCTAAATCCGTGTCCAGCCCGGGTCGGGTCTGCGTGGTTGAAGTTTTGGCGGACTGTCTGCGACTGTTGTTATAGATAAGCGACATCCTGACAGGAGAACTGTGTGTGTGGTTGACTGGTGCGCACTGTAAAGCCCTGCTACGCTCCGACTGATTGTGGCCAATGCGTGGAGGGGCGCGGTGTAAGTAAAGCTTCATCCGTAATTTGCGCGTCGGACTTGGGCGCTGAACCGATCCCGGATATGGAGTTCGACAAGACTTTGGGTAGGTGACACCGCACCGCAGAAGTAACAGTACGCGCGGCGCAGAATAGTGCACGCGAGTTTGTGGCAGAGGGCAGATGGTGCGTGGGGCTGCGGGGTGCTGGGGGAGTAGTGGTGATGGAAGGTAAAGTGTTTTTTGTAAGAGAGCTCTGACATAGCCGATGGCGTGTGACGAGCTGTTCGGGGATTCCAGCGATTTTGTTACAAAATTTGGTGCTTGACAACATAAATAACACACCTTACACTTTCCCTAGGGTACGGTAAGGTTTCACAGAGTCGGAGTAAACATTATGTCAAAGTATAGAGTTTTATCAGAGGAACAGGTTCAGAGTTTCTTGAATAATGGATATTTGGTTGTAAGAGATTGCGTCGATGTTGACGTCGCCAACCGGTGGATTGACGAGGCCTATGGTCGGCTTGGGTATGACCGGAACAATCCGGATACGTGGGAAAAAGATCTTGTCCACATGGACCACAAGAATTTCATGCCTGTTCGCGAGGTGGCTCCGAAAGCATGGGGGGCTCTGCTGGATGTCATTGGCGGGGAAGACCGACTGGAACCCACAGTTATGAGGATAGAGTCGGCGCACTTCACGACCATTAATTCTTTTGATTGGTCTGATAGTTTTATTGTGAATTTTCGGCGTGGAGCTGACAAGCCGTGGCAACCGCCTTCATCAAAGGTTTCTGGCTGGCATAAAGACGGCAGCTACTTTAAGCATTTTCTTGACAGTCGGGAACAGGCACTTCTGCCAATCGTACTCTGGTCAGACATGCTCCATCAAGGTGGCGCGACGTTTATCTCCCCGGACTCAGTAAAAGTGATGGCGCGCTACCTTATGGAGCACCCGGAAGGCGTCAACGCAAAGGATTTCGACTTTACGGAAATATTAAGTAAATGCTCGAAGTTCGAAGAAGTAACTGGAAAAGCTGGCGATTTTTTCATACTACATCCTTTTACTCTGCACGCATCCTCACAGAACGTAATTGGTAAGCCACGTTTTATGACCAACCCGCCGGTTGTACTCAAGGAGCCGCTGAATCTAAACCGCGCAAATCCAAACGAGTTTTCCTTGTTGGAAAGGGCGACCTTGCATTATTTGGGGCTTGACCGGCTGGATTTTCGTCCAACTTCCGCTCGGGAAGCCGCTTGGGTTCCGGCGTAAGCCGTTGCGGAATCTCGCGGTGCCAAGCGTCCCAGTCATCTTGTTGAAGAGATGAGGACGATTGTCTTGTCTGTTGCGATGGTCACTCGCGCTTACAGCGCGCGGTTTGATCACTCACCAGAGTGCCAATTTTCCTAAGATAATAGGTGAATGTAGCGTCAGATCAATTAATTTATTTCTTTAGCTCGCTTAACTGAAGTTCAAATTTTATCGACCACGGACTGGGAGGTCCAAAATGAAAGCATTAAAAATTAGTTTGTTGAGATCAGTATTGCTGATTGGCGTATTGTTGCTGCTGGTTGCGTGCGCCGCCCCCGCCCCCGCTGCGCAACCAGAGGCAGCGGTGGAACCGACCTCAGCTCCAACGCAACAGCCGGCGGTAGCAGAGAAACCGACTTCAGCTCCAGCAGAACAGCCCGCTAAGGTAGAACGCAAAGACATCCTCATTATTCCTGGAAATGTCAACGTTCCGGCTCCGGACATGTGGAATCCCTACATCCCGGGTAGTTTTATCCTGCAGGGCATGAACCAGAATATGATGGAACCCCTCTTCATGTTGAACTATGAGACGGGCAAGGTCGAGGGTTGGCTGGCCGAGAGCTATGCGGCGAATGAAACGCAGGACGAGGTGGTGGTCACACTGAAGCCGGGCACTGAATGGAGCGACGGCACCCCGCTGACGTCCGAGGACGTAGTCTTCACTATCAACATGCTGAAGGAATACGCGCCGCAGCTCAACTGGTCTGGATCCGTCAAGCAGTGGGTCAAGTCGGTCGAAGCGGTTGACGATCGTAAGATAAAGTTCACTCTGACCGGGTCCAACCCGCTTTTCGTAATGGAAAATCTTGCCGGAACCACATCCCAGGCCATTGTTCCCTTGCCAAAGCACATCTGGGAAGGCAAAGATCCGGTCACCTTTAAAAATGAATTTGACGAAAAAACAGGATCCCCCGTTTTTAGTGGCCCGTACGTCGTGAAGAATTTCTCCTCGACACAGTTTGATTACAAACGCAATGACAACTGGTGGGGTGCCAAGTCGGGTGCCTTCCCGTTGCCAGCTCCGCTCGAAATCCACCGCCCGTGGGTTGCTGATCAAGCTCCCCGAGATCAGATGCTGGTGAACGACGAGGCCGATCTCGGCGGTGGCAACAGCCCGAGCACAAATTTGGCGCTAATGGCTCAAAATCCCAAACTGGTTTCCTATACCGACAAACCGCCGCTGGGCTGGATTGATCCCTGTCCACGGATGCTTACAATCAACAGCACGGTTGCGCCCTGGGACAAGAAGGAGTTGCGCCGGGCGCTGTCCTACGCGATTAACCGCCAGCAGATTGTAGATGTGGTGAATGAAGGCGCTGGCGCGACCTCTTCGTTTATTTTCCCCGACTATGCGGGCATGAAAGTTTACCAAGATGCGATCGCAGACATTATTGCCCCCATCGGTGAGTTTAACCAAGATAAGGCGCGCAAATTGATCGAGGGTCAGGGCTATAAGCTGGACGCTGGATCAGGCAAGTATGTTAGTGCTGATGGCAAGACGCTCACGCTTGACATCGTCCTCCCACCTTTTATGGAGCCGTGGGCGCGCATGGTGGCGCAACAATTAAATGACGTTAATGTTGATGCAGTACTGCGCATTCTGGAGTGGGGCGTGTTCCGCGACCAGACCGGACGCGGCAATTTCACCGCCGCCACCCAGTGGGATGGCTGTGGTAGCGTCATCGAGCCGTGGTTTGGCATGCAGCGTTACCACAAGAAGTGGGTCAACCCGATTGGCACTGCTGGTACCGAATATGTGGACAACACCAATAACGGCGGGCGCTGGGTCAATGACGAATACTCCGCCCTAGTCGACAAGATGGGCGGACTACCTTTAGGCGACCCCAAGATCGTAGATCTAATGAAGCAGGCGGTGACGATCTTTGCTGACGAAATGCCCGACATCCCTTTGGTCCAGACACCCGCGTTTTACCTGTATAACACCACCTATTGGACCAATTGGCCGACGGCGGATAATAATTATGTTCAACCGCCGAATCACTGGCAGCATTTTCTGCGTCAGTTGATTGAGATCAAGCCGGCACAGTAGTTGTATCTAGCAAACGTTGCAGGTTGCAAGTGGCAAGCCACTTGCAATCTGCAACATTGTATATGAAAAGGTGCTAATACATGCGCGGACTAAGCCTCAGTTATTTTGTACGACGCATCGGTATGTTTTTCCTGGTCGTCTTTGTCGCTGCGTCGTTCAATTTTCTTATCCCGCGTCTGGCGCCCGGTAACCCTATCGGCGCTATTAGCTCGCGCATGGCGAACGCCAGCGCCGGTATCGTGAATGGCCAGGCCATGTTTGAAGCCTATCGCAAACGCTTCGGGCTGGATGATCCGCTCTACATTCAGTACTTCAAGTACTTGTGGAATACCCTGCGCTTCGACTTTGGTACGTCGCTCTCTGCCTACCCGGCGCAAGTGTGGGATATCGTTGGTCCCGCCATCGGTTGGTCGATCAGTTTGATCGGTTTTAGCGTCCTGATTACTTTTGTGTTGGGGGTCTTAATTGGAGCACTAATGGCATGGAAGGGTACGCCACAATTAGTGAAAACTCTGCTTCCTATCACCATGGTGGGCGGGGTGTTGCCTTACTATTTGCTGGGAATGTTGCTGTTATATGCCTTTGCCTTTACCACCAAGCTTTTTCCTATGCACGGCGCTGTCGATAGCGGGATCACTAGAGAATTTAGTTGGCTTTACATCAAAAGCATCGTCAGCCACGCCGTACTACCATCGTTGTCGATCATCCTCACCAGCCTCGGCGGGTGGGCGCTGACAATGCGCAGCCTGATGGTCAACACAATCGGCGAAGATTACATGCTGTTGGCCGAGGCCAAGGGCCTGCGCAAAGGGCGCATTTTGTGGTGGTACGCTGTGCGCAACGCCATCCCGCCGCAGGTTGCGCATCTGGCCATTGCGCTGGGCTATGTGGTATCTGGCGCCATTCTGGTGGAAATTGTCTTTTCCTACCCAGGGCTTGGTTATCAGCTCTACATGTCCATTGCCAACAGTGATTACACGGTCATTCAGGGTATCACCCTCATCTTGGCCATGTCGGTTGGCCTGACTGTGCTGATTATTGATCTTATCTACCCGCGGCTGGATCCGCGGGTGACCTATGAGGCCGAAAGTTCAGGTTAATGACTGGTAATTTACCAAGAGCCAATGCGCATAGCAATCAAGCGGCCATCCGTAGCGGGTTGCGCAGCGTGTTGGCGTTCTTCAAAGAGAACCGCCTCTTCACTTCTGGATTTTTGCTTCTGCTGATGCTTCTGCTTTTTGGCATTATTGGATCACTAACGGTGGGCCGGAAAATGGCTGATATGGGGGCAGCGCCGCTTAACCTCAGACCCTCAGCGGAGCATCTACTAGGTACGGATGGCTTAGGCCGCGACATGTTTGCGGTGATGGTGATCGGCATTCCGAATACCTTCGAGATCGGTTTTCTTGCAGGTTCTGTAGGCGTTTTGATTGGCACGATTATGGGCTTGTTCGCCGGTTACTACAGAGGCTACGCTGACATGATTTTCAGCAGCTTTGCCGACGTGATGTTGGTGATCCCAAGTTTGGCTATTCTGATCACTGTCTCTGCGTATGTGCGGGTGGTCACTGTGGAACTCATGGCGTTGATTGTGGGGCTGCTCGCTTGGCCGCTGCCAGCGCGGGTGATTCGTGCCCAGACGCTCAGCTTGCGCGAACGTCTATTTGTGGAGGTTGCGAGGCTGTCTGGCCAGAATGACTTCGAGATCATCATCTTCCAGATTTTGCCCAACCTGACCGCCTACCTGGCGGCGACTTTTGTGGGCGCAGTTAGCAGTGGCATATTGGCGTCGGTTGGCTTGGAAGTGTTGGGTCTCGGTCCGCAGAACGTCCCTACGATTGGCCGTACGCTCTACTATGCCTTCAATTACTCGGCGCTGTTCAAAGGAATGTGGTGGTGGTGGGGTCCACCGATCGTGACTCTGGCTACCATCTTTACTGGCCTGTTCCAGATGAGTGTCTCGCTGGACAAGTTTGCCAACCCCCGGCTCAAAGGTGCTGCGCACGGTTAGTTCAACCTTAAGTTTTGAACTCTTTACGGTCTTCGAATTAGAGACATATGGTAAGCGAACAACAATCCAAACGAAACGAGAAACAGTCAGTGGCAGACCCCGCTCGGATACTCGATGTGATAAACCTCCAAGTCAGCTATCACACCCTGCGCGGACCCGTGCGCGCGGTAAATGGCGTAAGTTTCTTCCTTCGAGTCGGCGAACGGATGGGACTCGTTGGCGAGTCTGGTTCCGGTAAGACGACCACTGCGTTAAGTCTCATGCGGTTGATCCAAGCTCCTGCGGTGATCGAAGGGGGAGAGGTTTGGCTGGATGGACAAGACCTGTTGAGCCTGTCCGAGGAAGAGATGCGACGGGCGCGCTCCGCCGACATCGCTTTGATTCCTCAGGGTGCGATGAACTCGCTGAACCCAGTCATGAAAGTCGGCGAACAACTGCGCGATACGATTAGGGCCCATATAGATGGAGAGTCCAAAGCCAAGGTGGATGCGCGGATATTGGAAGTGCTTGCTTGGGTGGAATTGGGACCAAGAGTGATGGAATCCTACCCCCACGAACTGAGCGGCGGCATGAAACAGCGTGTCTGTATCGCAATGGGCATTCTGTTGCGTCCGAAAGTGATCATCGCCGACGAGCCGACCAGCGCACTCGATGTGGTGGTGCAGCGCCAAGTTATGGAAACTTTGGGCAAAGTGCAAAAGGATCTGGGTGCATCTGTGATCTTGGTTGGTCATGACATGGGGCTAATGGCGCAATTTGTTGATCGCGTAGGCGTGATGTATGGCGGCAAACTTATCGAAGTGGGACCGGTGCGCGATATCTTCAAAGATCCCCTCCACCCCTATACGCAGTTGTTGATTGGTAGCTTGCCGACGCTAAAGACAAAAGAGATTTTCAAAGGCATTCCAGGACTGACGCCTTCTTTGCTTTCGCCGCCGCCCGGTTGCATGTTTCATCCACGTTGTCCTAAAGCGATGTCTCACTGTTTTATCGATATTCCCACGTTAAAGGAAATTAAACCGGACAGATGGGTGTCATGCCACCTATATAACGGGAATACTGTTTAATGAAACTATTGGAGGCGCAAAATGTGACGCGGGCTTTTGGGGGCGGCTTTTTAAGCAAGCACCATATGATTGCGGTAGACGGGGTTTCCCTGATCATTAATGAGGAAAAACCAACGATCACTGCCATTGCCGGTGAAAGTGGGAGCGGGAAGACGACTTTGGCGCGTTTGCTCCTAGGTGTACTTCAGCCCACGAGCGGTGCGATCAAGTTCAAAGGGCAAAGCCTTACCGAAATGGACAAACACCGGCAAAAAATGTTTCGCCGTCAGGTGCAGGCTATTTTTCAGGATCCCTATGAGGCTTACAATCCTTTCTACAAAATTGATCAGGTGCTGACAACACCTATAAAGAAATTTCAACTGGCGTCATCCAAGGAACAGGCGCTTCATCTTATTGAGGAGAGCCTACAAATGGCCGGTTTACGGCCAGAGGACATGTTGGGACGTTTTCCCCACCAACTGAGCGGCGGACAACGTCAACGTATTATGGTGGCACGTGCCATGCTAATGCATCCTAAAGTAATTCTAGCCGATGAGCCGGTTTCCATGGTAGATGCGTCATTGCGGGCGACAATCCTGGAAAGCCTGATGAAGCTGAAGCGTGAACTTGGCATCTCTGTGGTCTACATTACCCACGACCTGACTACAGCTTATCAAGTCAGCCAGAATATTTATATCCTCTACCGTGGCTCTGTTGCCGAAGTAGGCAACGTTGAAAAGGTGATCAAAGATCCCCTGCACCCCTATACGAAACTGCTGGTCAATTCTATTCCCCTGCCGGACCCGGATATTCGATGGGGTACCACGACTGATGTGAACGTAACGCCCGTGCTAGCGGGGGCTATGACAGAATCTGGTCATGGTTGCAAGTTTGCCAATCGTTGTCCATTTGTCATGGCAGAATGCCACCAGCAGCATCCGCCCCTATACCGCACAAATGATGATCGCGCCGTCGCCTGTTTTCTTTACAAGAAAGAGCCACAGGTAGATGGCAGCATGATGGCCGAGTTCTTGTCTACTTAGTCCGCTTGTGTGTTCTCTTTCGACGCAGCGGATACTTTTGATCTGGTCAGCGATGCCCTGACGGCGTAATGCTGCGGAGAATGACCCGGCACCCTAGACTATTTTTCTAGGCGGGCAACTTACTCGCTCTATTGAATAAGACAGCAGCCAGACTTCCCGGTCTACTGCGGAACGGGAAGTCTGGTGCGCGACCTGCTTGCCTGCATCAGTCCGGCCATGACTGGAGTTGTATCTGCGCTAATGACAGCCCTCCAACCGCGTACGCTTGCGACGCTAAAGCCTTCATCTCCCCGCCGAGGACTACCAAGGTGGTTAGCAGGCTGGTGTGTGATTATCCTGCCCGTCAATGGACCAGTGACCTAGCCGAAGCGCTGCCATCTTACCGCCGAGGTTCGGACGCGCTCGAAGTTGAAGACCACTCAGATTGCGTAAAGCTTGTCCGTCCCACTACCAAAACGCAGGGTAACCTGCTCTATCAGGTTGAGGTGGATGCAGTGCACGTCCCGTGGGCAATCTCTTCGAGCGGCTTATTCAAAATGGCTATCGAGCACGCCCATGGGGGCTACCGCAGCCACCGCGTCAACATGCGACACCACGACAGCCTCGCTTTTTTGATGGTCCGCTGATACGTGTTGGGTTATTCATCATATGAATAACACATACGACGTAAATGTGATTGGCGCAGATGCAGGCGGCTGCATTGCGGCAGCGCTGTTGGCCGACGGCGGTATGCGCGTGCTGTTGCTCGAGTGCGACAAAATATTTACCAATATAATTCGCGATCATTTGCGTAATCATTACCCGCTGCAATATTGCCAAATCTACGGTTCGGGCGACAACATCGGCAATCCGTGGGTGTTTGTCGTGCTGCGCTGTAACCCTGGCGTGGTCAAGTCCTTCGAGGAGGGCGATACCAGTTGCGCCATGGGGGTGGGCGGCGGAACTAAGGTGTATGTTATGCAGGTCTGGGGCCTCTTTCGGCAAGACTTCAAAATCGCCATCACTCATGTTGTGTCGGATAGGTCCTCGCTGGCGAATTATCCCATTGACTGTGATGAGCGGGCCATGATTACGAGCGTGTGGAATTGGAGTTTGGCGTTGCCGCCGTTTGCGCAGTGATGGCCAAACACTGGTCGTGCCGCGAGGGCTCAGCTATGCGTGTTGAAGCGCTGAAAAAACAGGGGCGGGTGATGCGAGCTGGGGCTACCAAATTGTTCATCGAGGTCTTCCCGGTGACGTTAGCCTTGAACAGCGCGCCGTCCAACGGGCAGGCCGCCTGGACCGTTTGCCAGCCCTGTGTCAGTTTCCCTTGTCCCTCCGACGCCTAGTATTACCCGCAACACCATGATTTCGCGCGCCTTGGTGACTTGCCGCTTCGAGTTGGTGACCCACGCGATGGTGCTGCGCATCGATAATAATTCAGCAGACGTGTGCATGTTGTGAGCTGGCTCGATGCAGCAGGTGAACAAGACACAGTGGCGGCCTGTCGGGTGGTGTGTGCGGCGGCTGCGATTGCGACCGCGCGCTCGTTGCTGTTGCCCAAGTGTGATTAGGATCCCAATAGCTTGGGTAACCACAGCGGCCAAGTTGGGCCACTTTTGCAGGGGCACTATTACCGTGTGGTGACAGGTTTGAAGGCTGAGCTTATTTGGGATGATATATGCCTCGGCGTCATTACTGCCACGGTGCATTGGAGCCACGACACCCCCGCCATAGTCGGCGGTGGCACGTTGGCCGACGAGTTCGGTACCGTGCCGATGACCTTGGCCAAGCGCCACGTTCCGCCGGATTTTCTGCTCTGGGAGTTGGCCTGTAAGCTTTTCATGCGCGAAGGTTTTCGCCGTTTTATCGAGGTCAAAGGTCGGGTCCAAGATATTTGAAGCCCAGCGTCGCTTGTGAGCCTTGATCCACAAGTGCGTGATCGCTACGGGTTGCCGGTGGTGCGGCTGAGCGGCACTATGCATTCCGAAACCGTGCGCACCGCCCGTTTCATGTTCGAGTGAGCGGGCAAGTGGATGCAAGCGAATGGTGTTCTCAAGACGTGGGGCACGCTGGCTGGTCTGTCGCTCAGCGGTGGGCCACATTATGCCTGCACCCCAAGCATGGGTGATGACCCAGATTCCTCGGTTTTGGACAGGCATCGTCGCATTTATGGTTACGACTATCTGTAGATTGCTGTTACGACGGTGCATGTGTAGGTCGAAACTATCTGTCACGGCGAGGGCTTTGGCTTTCCGCACTGCCACGCTCATGCTAAAAACACTGGCGAGTAGTTCTACAATTGGCAGCTCCTTGAGCGGTTTAGGAATTTACGAAACATCTGTGCGATGATTATCATTAGAT
>Ga0209553_1001403_pt1 | contig 11953 bp, 7 predicted proteins | sample LauGreFBDMM110DN_2_FD_188217 | JGI IMG/M metagenome (GOLD analysis project Ga0209553, IMG submission 188217) | Freshwater lake microbial communities from Lake Michigan, USA - Fa13.BD.MM110.DN (SPAdes) (version 2) | ecosystem: Environmental > Aquatic > Freshwater > Lake | place: Lake Michigan, USA...
GACGTGAAGTTCAATGCTCCTGCGGGCACCGCGTTCGATTCCGTTGCAGCCATCGCCGAGTACCGGACGCGATTTGATGATGCCGACCGCACGGTCTTAGAAGAAGACGACACTTTTGCTGCCGCCATGGCAGGTGCGGCCAAGACAGTCGAGGCAATCTATGACACGCCTTACCTCGCGCATGTGTGCATGGAACCCATGGGTTGCACCGCACTGTATGAACCTGCCGCCGATGGCAAAAAAGAATCCGCCAAAGTGACGGTGTGGTCGCCCAGCCAATCCATCTCGGGCTCGCGCGATAATGCCGCGCGCATCGCGGGCGTGCCCAAAGAAAATGTGGCCGCGCATGCCACGCTGATGGGCGGCGGCTTTGGTCGGCGCGCGGATATGGATTTTGTAAGACAAGCCACAGAAATCGCCATGAAGGTTCCGGGTCGGCCCGTGAAGATGACATGGAGCCGCGAAGAAGACGTTCAGCAAGACACCTACCGCCCCGCCACAACGGCACGTTTCCGCGCAGGATTGGATGCACAAGGCAATATGACGGCGCTCGACTTCGTGATTGTCGGTAAGCCCGTGAGCTTCGATTTCCATTCGCGCAACGATGGCCCCTTCAAAGTCGACCCAAAAGAAGACAGCAGCTTGGTGATGCCGATGACCAGCACGCCTTATGCGTTCCCTGCGATGCGGTTGTCATTAAATGCGCGCGAGAACCCCGTACCCAACGGCAACTGGCGCAGCGTCTCGATGTCGCATAACGGGTTTTATCTCGAAGCTTTTGTGGATGAAGTTGCCGAAGCTGCAGGAAAAGATAGTTTGGAATTCCGCCGTCAGTTGCTGCGCGATAAGCCTAAGCACCTAGCCGTCCTCAATGCCGCTGCTGAAAAAGCGGGTTGGACGACACCGCTAACCCCCGACGCCGATGGCGGCAAACGCGGGCGTGGCATTGCCTTCACCGATTCTTTTGCCTCAACCATCGCACAAGTCGTTGAAGTGACCGTTGCCACAGATGGCACACTCAAGATCGACCGCGTTGTCAGTTGCGTTGACTGTCATACGGTTGTGAACCCTAACATCGTGGCAGCCCAGATTGAGGGCTCAGTGATGGATGGTTTATCAGCAGCCTTACACGGGAAGATCGATGTAAAGGATGGCGCTGTCGTACAAAGCAATTTCAGCGACTATCGCCTGCTAAAAATCCACGAAACGCCGATTTTGGAAACCCATGTGATGCCCCAAGGTGGACACCCCGGCGGGATTGGCGAGCCAGGGTTGCCAGGCGTAGCCCCGGCTCTGACCAGTGCCATTTACAATGCCATCGGTCAGCGGGTGCGCAGCCTTCCCATCGCGTTGTCGGGCGTCGTGTCGGTCTGATGCTCGGACGCCGCCGCCTTATCGCAGGCGTCGGTGCGGCTAGCGCAGCCAGCTTGACGGCCCCATCTGTAAATGCGGCAGCAACTGTAGCCTTTACCCATGGCGTGGCGAGCGGCGATCCGCTTCATACGGCAGTCGTAATCTGGACGCGCGTAGTATCAAAGTCCCTCGGCCCCGTCACTGTTGCTTGGGAAATAGCCGAGGCTGAGAGTTTCGATAGGGTTTTGCAGCGCGGGTCAACCACGACTGATGCGTCTAGCGACTACACGGTCAAGGTTGACGTCACGAATCTGGAACCAGGGCGCATCTACTTCTATCGATTTATGGCTGGCGACGCGATTTCCCCTGTCGGTCGGACCAGAACATTCCCACAAAACGGACATGACCCACTCAAACTCGCTGTCATGTGTTGCGCCAATGTTGGCCAAGGCTTCTTCAACGTTTATCGTCATTGTGCTGACCGTGACGACATCGATGTTGTGCTCCATATCGGTGACTACATCTATGAATACCCCCCAGGTGAAAACTCAGATGAAGAGATCGCCATGGGTCGGCGCATTGCCGAACCGCGAAAGAAATTGGTCAATCTTTCAGATTATCGCTTGCGATATGGCAGCTATCGCATCGATCCTGATCTGCAAGAAATTCATCGCCGTCACCCGTTCATTGTGGTGTGGGATGATCACGAGATCGCAAACAACGCTTTCAAAGATGGTTCCGAGAACCATTGGTCAAGTGAAGGTACATGGGAACAACGCAAAGCCAGCGCCATTAAAGCCTACTTCGAATGGATGCCTATTCGCCCTCTCACGCCCGACCCCACGGGGCGGATTTTTCGCTGCTTTGACATTGGTGAGTTGGCGACTATCGTCATGCTTGATACCCGCCTCTATGGTCGCGAGAGAGGGCCAGGTGGCGCGAACATTATCTTTGTCTCTCAGCCCGGTGAGAATGGTGAGCCGGGCATCCCCATTCCCCACGACGCGCGGCAGTCCCCGCCACAAGCGCGCCCTGATATGATCGCGCAGGTCGGTGGCGACCCCGAAAAGCTTCCCGAGGGACACATCTTCATGCCCGACTTCGTGCGCTATAAAGCAGAAGTGCTTTATGCCGAGCGTTCAATTCTAGGCGCCGAGCAAGAAGCCTGGCTAGCAGATACTCTCAAAGCCTCCAAGGCGCGCGGTATGCCTTGGCAAATTCTCGGGCAGCAAACAATCGCTTCAACATTCGTCCCCGTTGACCCCTCGCCCCATATGGATCCGGCAAAAGCGGGTCGCTTCAATACGGATTTCTTTACGCGTATGCGAATCCAAGAACAAAACAATATGCCGTTTGCATCAGACGCCTGGGGTGGCGGATATTTAAAGTCGCGCGACCGGATGATCGGTGCTCTGCGCGATCATGCCAATAACACCATCATCCTCAGTGGCGATCTGCATAATGCTTGGGGTTTTGTTCACAAAGATGACGCTGGCGAGATGCGCGCCTTTGAAGTCACCACCGCTTCGGTCACCTCGCCCGGCATGGAATCGTTTATGGGCACACGCGGCCCCGCGATGGCCGCGGCGATGAGGGCCAAGAACGAAAATCTTGTGTATGCAGAACTTGCCTCACGTGGATATGCAGTGCTTGCTGTGAAGCCCGATGCCGTTGAGGTGGAATGGACTTTTGTTGATACCGTCACGTCGAAAACGTTCACCGCCAAGGTTGATCAGCGCATAACAGTGGTTGCACGCACACCAAAAAGTGCCATGCACTTCGTGTCGGCGTAAAACAAAGAGGGGCCAGTCGTGGAGGCCCCTCTTTTAAAATCAGTTGTTTATTTTCTATTCAGCGGGCTGACGCCCGGCCAGCTCTTCTGCCCGCAACCGCGCTTTTTGATGTTCAGGAACGCGGACAGCCAAGACAGCCGCAATGGTCACACCTACGCCGATCAGACTCATCTCTAGGCCGAAGTCCTGGGGATGTTCCCAGAATTCGGTGAACAAGTGCCAACGCCCGGCGATCTCGACCAGATTCCAGGAAATAATAGCGGTTGGAATGCCATATCGAATAGCCGTGGTCACCTTCCAGAATTTCATTAAACGCTGGAATAGATAAACCGCCCAAATCACATTGATGAAGAAAACGCCGTAGGTCACTGGATGCCGGTCTCCTAAGATGCTCTCGTCATACATGAAGAGTAGCAGCAGATAAAAGAACCAGACCACGTAGATTGTTTCCAGCGCCGTAATGGCGGCAAAGTTACGCTCATGAGCGGGGTTGGGCTTACCAGTACGCATACCGGCGTTGCGTTGAAACCACAGGAAGAAGTTGCACTTGGTTTCCTTGTTCATGGTGAAGTATGCCAACGTCGCAAACAAAATGCCGACAGATGACATCATCACAAGATATTCGGCTTTTGTCGCAATTTGCCCCGGCATATTGGGATCCATCAAATCTGGCACGCCCAAATAATCACCTGACCAGACGAAGGCAAACTCTATCCAGCCCGTCCACAGCAGAGTCCCGGCCCAGAAGCCGAGCCAAGTTGCTGCGACTTCGTTCTGGCTTTTCATTCCGATGAATAGCAGCACCGCGCCGACCAGGCCCAATGCGAACGCGCTTTGAAAAATGTACTCTTTGCCAAATAGGTTCTCCATGGCGATCATCACTGTGTGGCCGAGCGCTTGAACCACAAAGACAATGACGAAGGCCAACAGGCCAACGAAGGGAGGTCGATAGAGCAAGCGGGCAAGCGCCCCTTGTGGTTCGCTTTGTATCGCGGTCGTATCGGCCATATCTCCCACCCCATGTCTTTCGTCATAGTGTTGAGATGGCTATACCTGAACGGCATACAATTGTGTCTGATTTATTGAAACAGTCCGTAACTTAGAACAGTGTTTCAATTTTCGTTCGAAATTAAGGTATCGACCTTTACTCTTATGAACGAAATCTTGCCTATTTGTTCTCGAATTTAGCAAGCAGGTTAACGGCATCGGAGAATCTCAATCAACGGCCCATGTTTCCCGTGCGTGATCGAAGCATCCACACCATACGCCTCTGCAAGGATTGCAGGCGTAAGCACGTCGATCGGCGTACCGTCAGCCAATATATGGCCGTCGGCGAGCACCACGACATGATCTGCAACTCGCAAAGCCATATGTAGATCATGCAGCGTCATGATAACGCCGCAGCCGTCCTTGTGGGCCAACGTACGGAAAAGTTCCGCAGCATCCAATTGAAAGCCGGGATCAAGGCCTGTTAGTGGCTCGTCCGCCAAAAGCCATTCGGGTTGGCCTGCGAGCGCGCGGGCAATCAACACACGCCCCCGTTCTCCGCCTGACAATGTCATAACGTTGCGGTGTGCAAGATCAAGCGTATTTGTCATCACCAACGCACGTTCAATAGCTACGTCATCTTCCACTGAGAGTCCGCGCGACCCGATAAATGGTGTGCGGCCAAACCCGATTAGGGTGCGCGCCTCGACAGCCCAGGCCACCTCGGGAATTTGAGGTAGGAACCCGACGCGTTGAGCACGCTCTCGGGCAGGGATTTTCATCAGATCATCATCACCAAATTTGACAACGCCCTGATCGGGTGCACGCAGACCCGCCAAGCAGGATAGCAATGTAGATTTGCCAGCGCCATTGGGGCCCACGATTGCGGTGACTTGGCCTAATGAGAACGACGCGCTAACGCCTGACAGAACTTGCCGGTCACCCAAGCGCACATGCACATTTTCGGCAACAAGGTGGGTCACCCCAACCTCCGCCGCAACACAAGCAAAAGGCCGAGAAAGAAAGGCCCGCCCAGAACAGCCATGGCGACGCCGAGCTTGATCTCGACCACTGATGGCATCAGCCTAACAATGATGTCAGCAGCCAGAACCAGGACAGTGCCCGCCAGGCCGCTGGGGATCAATAAAGCGCCGGGCCGCGCACCAACCAACGGGCGCATCAGATGCGGTGTCACCAGACCCACAAAGCCGATGACTCCGGTGGCTGCCACACTCGCCCCCGTCGCGAGGCCCACACCAAGGGCAAGCAAGAGACGCGTCGCAGCCAAATTGACGCCAAGAGAGCGTGCGCCCATATCGCCCAAGGTGAGGGCATCAAGCGCGCGCGCCGTCATCATCAGTAATCCACACCCCAAAGCGATCAGTGGAATGGATATAAATACGTCACTGTTGCTGCGATCAACCAGCGAGCCCATCAACCAGTTCACGATTTCATTTAAAGCCCACGGGTTGGGCGAAAGACTGAGAGCAAGCGCAACCCCCGCCGAAGCCACTGTATTGAGTATCGCGCCTGCCAGAATGAACGTCAGAACGCTCGACGTTGCGCCAGCCAGAAGCAACAGAACAGCAACTCCGCCAATGGCCCCGGTCATAGCGCCCAAGGGCAGCAGCCACGGTGATGATATGGTCACGCCAAAAAAGAGTGTCATAACCGCGCCCAAAGCCGCCAAAGCCGAGACGCCAAGCACACCGGGATCGGCCAAGGGATTGCGCGTATAGCCCTGAAGTGCAGCTCCCGAGACGCCCAAAGCGAAGCCGACAGCGACACCTAAGATCGTCCTAGGAATACGCAATTCAAGAATAATCACCCAGAGAGGGTCATCGTTCACCGCAAACCATGCACTCCATGGCACCCACACCTTACCCGCGATGAGGCTTCCGCAACTCAGCGTCACGAGCGCGAAGAGAAGAGCACTGTAAAGGAAACGTGCCGAAATGCTTCTCATGGCGCAGCACTCGCAATACGGCGACGCGCATCAGCCAAGACCGCGACAGTTTGCGGGATCACAGGCCCGCCGCATAATAACAGCCGCTCTGGCAATTCCGCTCGCGCCATACCCTGGGCCACGCGCGCCAACGCTGGATGTGACACCAACCGATCGCCCCACGTCAGGCCACCCGCTTCGATCACGCCGGACAACAAGGCTTGCGGCGGATCGGCGATCATGCGTTCCAATGTCACGACACCGAATTGCCCGAGTTGGTAACGGGCCGCGACGTTAACAAAGCCCGTGCGCCCCAGCAGTTCATCAATCAAGACGCCTTGGCCTGCAAAAAAGCCGTTGGACTGAAACACCAAAGCGCTGATCGGCGGGGTATTGGGTGGCGCGGCTGCCGCCACCAGTGCCGCTTCGATATTGGCAACCACCGCCTCACCTCGCTCGGGGCGGTTAACGGCACGAGCCAGCTCACGAACTTGCGCGATGCTTTCAGCTAGGGTGAGCGGAACATCGAAGAGGGCGATCTTTGCACCAAGACGTTGCAGTGCCTCATGTGTCTTTTGCGGCGCGTATTGGCTGCTAATGACAAGATCTGGTCGTAACGAAACAATTTCCTCTGCGGTGCCGTAAGTCATGGGGAGGGTTTTTGCAATATCGGCAATCGTCGAAGATCGCGGATCGCTGGCGTAATAACTCAACGCGGCGATTTGTTCGCGATCTGCCACATGAACCAAAATGGTATCCAAGCATGGATAGAGCGACACGACGCGCTGGACATCTGCACATGCCACAGATGTCCAGCCGCAGATCGCGACAGCAATAGTGCAGGCAATTCTTTTAGAATTTCGCGCGAACACCGGCAAAGGCCCCTCGCCCAGGTGATCCGTAATTCCGTGTGGTGGCGTAGCTCTTATCAAACACATTCTCGACGCGACCATATAACTCGACTGTACCGTTGATCGGCCACGATGCGCGAAGATCAACCACGACATAATCTTCGAGCACAAATGAGTTAGCCGCATTGTCAAATGAGTCCCCGACGTATCGCACGCCGATCCCTGTTGAGACGTTAGTGGGCCAAGCGTAGGTAAGCCACAGGTTCGCTATGGTCTTAGGTCGGCGCGCGAGAACCTTGCCCCTGTTGGCGTTTCCGAGCGAGGTGTTTTCAGTGTCGGTGTACGTATAATTAGCTTGGATCGACAAAGCTTCAACTTTGGCGGTGGCAGCAAGTTCGATGCCATCTGCTTTGGTGCTCGCGATATTGTCATACACACCAAACGTCGCAGGTCGGCAAAATGGATTGCCAGGGCACCCGGCAAAGTCGATTTGGTTCTTGGTCTTGCGCGTAAACCCAATGGCCGAAATCACGACATTGCCATCAGCAAAGCGTTGCTCAATGCCCCCATCCCAGCTGTCTGCTTCTTCGGGTCGCAAAGCTTTGTTCCCGAACGAGCTAAACAGTTGGAACAGCGTCGGTGCTTTAAAGCCCTGTCCAAAACTTGCGCGTAAAATGGTATTGCCGTTGTTCAGCGACCACGCGGCGGCGGCTTGCCCTAAGGTACGCGTACCAAAGGTATTGTGATCGTCGTGCCGAAGCCCGCCGGTCAGCGTTAATCCAGCGGTCAGTTCGCCCTGGACCTGCGCATAGGCGCTCGTGATCTCGGCTTTATTGCGCACGGGCACAGGGTTGGGCGTGAACGTCGATGGCGAAGCCGTGCGCAAGGAGGATGCCTCATTTTCGATCCCAAACACAGCAGACCAATTTTCGACAATCACGAATGTGCCCTGATACTCCCAGCGCTTATTCTTACCTGCGGCATCAAATGTGGTAGTTGTCACGGCTTGAGCAGGATTGATGTTATCGCGATTGGTGTCGGTAAGGGCGTAGGCCACGCGGTTCTTCAGCTTGTTGTCGAACAGATCAACATTCAGGCCCGTATAGCCCACGAACTCCTTGGTGAAGCCGTACTCAGCGGTGTCGCCAAAAGCGAATGCGGGGGCGGGAAAGCCATCGAATTCATTGCGACTATTGGAGTAAACGCCACGCGCATCGAGCGAGACATTGTCAGCCATATCAACGCGCGCACGACCACTGAGGCCGGTGTTACGGTAGCCATCGGCCTCCTTTCCGGCAGCAAACGAGGAAATGCCATCGGTGGAATAGTGGTTGCCTGCTAACCGCCACACAACGCGATCGGTTTTTCCACCTGCCCCGCCACGAAGCGAAACGGTGCTGCGCGAGCCACCCTCAACTTCGCCCGAGGCTTCAAAGGCTTTGGTCGGCGTAGCCGTCTGAATGCTGACAACGCCACCGATGGCCTGGCTGCCCCACAGCGTGGACTGCGCACCGCGCAAAACTTCTATGCGCTCGATGTCTCCGACCAAAAGGTTAGCGAAGTTGTAACCGCCACCGACCGAGGATGGATCGTTGAGCTTCACACCATCGATAATGACTACGGTTTGATCGGGCTCAGCGCCGCGAATACGCAGCGATGTGGCACCACCAACCCCACCACTGCGCGTGACGTTGACGCCAGTTGTTTGGCTGAGCAAGTCCGAGACGATCTGGGTTTGGGTCGATTGAATCACATCGGCCGTGAGCACGGTGATTGATGAGCCGACCCGATAGAGCGGTTGCGGTGAGCGCGTGGCTGAGACCACGATTTGTTCGATAGCAGTTTGTGCCGCAAGCGGCGCAGCAGCAAGAACAACCGCAATGGATATGGTGGCAATGAGAGTGCGAGGCATGGGTCTTCCCTTCGTATCAGCGACAAATGCGCACGAAGGGATGGGGCTGGACGAAAAGCAGACCTGCCTTGCCCCCGCGCAACGCACGGTGAACAACACTTGCCGCCTCTCGGGAAACCCCCGTTCGCGTGGCACACCCCGGCCAAACGAAGGACGACGACGACAGGCAGGTCTCCTGGCTCGCGGGTCGTTGTCCGTGGTGCGCCGCCTTCCCGGATACTCGAACATCCAGTGGCTTAGTGACGCGCGGACTCGCCGCTTACAGTTGCGGGGGCAGCCCAGGTGTTCCACCTGAGTTCCCTTTTCATCCTCTTTCGAGGAACCTATCGCAGGAGGGACATTATGCTGGACGGGCGGGATGGTCAACGCGCTGTGTTGAAGTGCAGCGACCGGTTACACCGGTTATTGTCGGTTGTTTACAGGCTATACTGGCTACCCAGTGGAACATTTGAGCTGTGAATTGTGAGGATTCTCTGCAGGGCACAGGACCAAGTAGCGTTTATACCTATGACCGAGAGACAGAAACGTAAGAGCAAGTGATGAGTTGAGGGTCAGCGTTAAAATGCAACGCAGATATTTTGCGCTTTATTCACCGCACCTCTTCCTCGTCATGCTCTACCTCCCGCCCGACGCATCCGCGACGATGTTGCGCACCAGCCCGCGCGTCATCATGGGCAGGGCGCGCACGCGTATCCCGCTGGCGGCGAACACGGCGTTGGCCACCGCGGGCGCTAAGGGCGGCAGCGCGGGCTCGCCTATACCGGTAGGCGGGAATTCTGATTGAATAAAATGCACATCCACGTCGGGCGCGTCGGCCATGCGCATGATGGGATAGTCGTGGAAATTGCTTTCCTTGATGCGACCATTCTCGATGCTGAGTTCCAGATTCATCATGGTACTGAGCCCGTCGATCACAGAGCCCTGCACCTGATTTTCAGCGCCACTTAAATTCACCACGGGTCCGATGTCGACAGCGACAGTGACTTTGTGGACTTTCACATTGCGGGCTGCATCCACACTCACCTCGGCCACTTCAGCCACGTGCCCCGCGTGGCTAAAATAAAATGCCAGCCCCAGCGCGCGCCCGGCTGGCAACTTCGTGCCCCAGCCAGATTTTTCAGCCGCCAGCTTAATCACGCCTGCCGCCCGGCCCGTATGGAGCGCACCTGGTGTGCCCGGGGCTAGCCACATTGGCTCGCCCATAATTTCGAGCAAGAATTCCAAGTGATCGCGGCCCGCCGCCGTTGCCATTTCGTGGAGGAAAGATTGAACCGCGAAGGCCACAGAATTGGACTTCGGTGCGCGCCATGCCCCACACGGAATTTTGAGTGGCAACATAGTTTGCGTGATTTGTGCATTGACCAGCAACGGAATGGGAAATTCTTCCTGTGTTATATTTCCACCCATCACTGGCGCTTTACCGTCGGCACTGAAGGTGATGAAATGATCACGAAAGCCGATGAGCTTACCTACGGCATCCAACGCGCCGCTGAGCGAATGAAATCCGCCAACACGATAGAAGTCGTGGCGCGTATCATCTTCGCGGCTCCATTGCAGTTTAACTGGCACCCCCGCTTGCTTCGAGATCGCGGCAGCCTCGCACATATAATCGTTGGTAAGACGACGGCCGAAACCGCCACCAGCACGCGTTTGATTGACGGTCACTTTGTCTTCAGATAACTCCAGCAGCTTGGCCACTTGTGTGAGGCCGCGCTGCGGGGTTTGGGTTGGCGCCCACAACTCAACAGCATCGCCCTTAAACCACGCGGTGCAATTTTGCGGCTCCATAGGTGCGTGCGGCAAGAATGGGTAGCTGTAAAACGCATCAACGGTTTTGGCGGCCCCCTTGAAGGCTTGGTCCACATCGCCCTTCTTGGCGATCTCTTGTGGGCCGCTTGTTTTAGCCAATTCGCGGGCCTGAGCTGATGCTTCACTCCAACTATCTTTGGACGCCGCGCTTTCATCCCATTCCACTTGCAGCGCGCGCCGCGCGCTAAACGCAGCCCAGGTGGAATCGGCAACAATCGCAACGCCCGGCATCAGGTCTTGGACAACGCCATTGCCCTCCAACACAAAAGCATCGCGCACACCTGGCAATGTTTTGATATGCGCGAGGTTTGCGCTGACAACTTTGCCGCCGACGGCGGGGCATTTTTCGTACACGGCATAGGCCATGCCCGGCACAACCTGGTCCGAGCCGAATAACGGCGCGCCCGACACGACCTTGGGGTTGTCGACACCCCCGATGCGCGTACCTAGCAACTTAAATTGATCGCGGGTTTTGAGTGTCAATGTCATCGGGTCTGGCACAGGCAAGCTCGCCGCCCGCGTGGTCAACGCGCCGTAACTCAGACGACGATTGGTGGCCGCATGAAACACTGCGCTGTCGGCTGTGGTGCACTCGGCATCTTTGACACCCCACTGCTTTGCGGCGGCCGACACCAACATGGCGCGCGCAACAGCACCCGCACGGCGCAGTGGTTCAAAATTCACAGGAATGGAGGTGGACCCGCCGGCAGCCTGGCGGCCATACAATTTCGCGTTAATCGCCGACTGCGCGACCACCACATCGGCCCACGCAGCATCAAGTTCTTCCGCCACAATCATCGGCAAGGATGTTTTGACGCCCTGCCCGATTTCGGGATTCTTCGACGTGATCGTGACCAGTCCGTCTGGCGTGATCTTGATGAAGACGTTCGGCACGTAGTCGGCACGACGCGTCCGGCCCGTGAGCAGCGCGGCCTTGGCCTCGAGTTCGGGCGCGTACGCCGCGATGAGGAGGCCGCCGCCGGCGATCGCCGACACGTGGAGGAAGCTCCGACGGTCGAGAATTTTCTTCGAGGTCGGACGAATTGAGGTAGTCATGGGATGATCTCCTTACCGTGCGGCGTCGAAGAGACTACGCGGACGGCCCGCAGTTCCATCGAACGCACCATCGCCGGGATTGCTGAGCGGCTTGGCGCCGGAAGCCGGCACCGCACCAGCCGCGCGCTTGATCTCGCCGGCGCGCTTAATGGCGGCGCGAATGCGGATGTACGTTGCACACCGGCAGATGTTGCCGTTCATCGCGGCGTCGATATCGGCGTCAGTGGGGTTTGAATTTTTCTCAATG
>Ga0209553_1001404_pt1 | contig 11951 bp, 8 predicted proteins | sample LauGreFBDMM110DN_2_FD_188217 | JGI IMG/M metagenome (GOLD analysis project Ga0209553, IMG submission 188217) | Freshwater lake microbial communities from Lake Michigan, USA - Fa13.BD.MM110.DN (SPAdes) (version 2) | ecosystem: Environmental > Aquatic > Freshwater > Lake | place: Lake Michigan, USA...
GTTCATATGTCATAAAACTATTCCAATCTTGGGTTGCCAATCTATAACGGTCACCCATTACTGCCTGTCCAATTCATAGATTAACAAGGAGAAAGTACTTATGTATCATTTTAGTCGCCGTGATTTTTTGAGGGCAACCGGCTTGTCTGGTGCCGCAATAGTTGTGATAGGTTGCCAACCTGCCACGAACGCCCCGGCAGCAAGTGAAGCACAGGCAGAAACCTCACCTGCCACGCAAGCTCCGGCAGCAGTAGAAGCCCCGCAAGCAACCCAACCTGTTGCCGCTGCCTCAGGGGTCTCTGCCCGTGGCTTCAGCGAATCTCCTATGCTTGCCGAACGGGTGGCGGCTGGTACGCTGCCACCAATCGACGAACGGCTGCCCGTAGACGTCTTTGTTGTTGGTGCTGGCGTTTTGCTTCAGAAAGAGTACCAAGATTGGCAAGATGGCGTATTCGGTGGAACAATTAATGTTGCATCAGTTAGTCCAACCCCCTTCACCTTCCTTGGGGGCGGCGGGACGATCTTGCGCTCGCCTGGGCAAACGACGGGCAAGTCTCTACCCAACGTCGTGAGCGCTTTCTCCCACTCCGATGACTTCACAACCTTTAAGTTCACCATTCGCAAGGGCCTGAAGTGGTCCGATGGCGTTCCTGTGACTACCGAGGATGTGCGTTTCCATTTCGATGACATTTACGATGACCCGGATGTACAACGGCCTTGGCCTTCCCAGCTCTATACCCAAGGTAATTCTGAGCTTGGGCCAGCTAAGCTGAAGGTGATTGATGATTTAGTCTTCGAATTGACTTTTAGTGCGCCGTATGGCTTCTTTATCGCCGATCTGAACTCGTGGATTCCAAACTATGAACTCCTATTCAAGCCCGCGCACTACCTAAAGCGGTTTCATCAGAAATATGCCAAATCTGAGGAACTGGCTGCTGAGTTGAAACTGAACAATGCAGAAACCTGGGTTCAGTTGTTGCAAATGAAGGAACCGCCACACTGGGATTTTGGTCTAGCTCGTGCTCTAGGTCTTCCGGTCCTTTTGCCGTGGGTTATGACAGAGTATAAAGAGGATCGAACGGTATTTGAGCGGAATCCGTACTTCTGGCATGTAGATGCACAAGGCCAACAGCTTCCCTACATTGACAAGGTTGTAAATAATCGCGCGGTCGATCGTGATGCCCAGGTCAATGCCACTCTGGCCGGCCAAGTGGACCTTGCCGTCGAAACTGATGCGCCGCTGAATAAGATGCCGGTTTATCAACAGAATGCCGAGCAGAACGGTTATCGCATTGTTACCACCGGCTCCTTCAATTGGCCTCTGCAGTTATTCCTCAACCACGACTATCAGTATGAGGATCCAAAAAGCAGTTGGCAGAAGCTCGTTTCTGATCCCAAGGGCAAGTTTGGTCAGGCCATCGGGGCGGCCATCAATGCGGCGGACAACAACAAGGCGGTCTTCTTCGGAATGTTTGGTGATCCGATTCTAAACACGAAAACATACGATCCAAAGCTCGCTAAGCAACTCTTGGACGAGGCGGGGATGAGCAAACTGGATGGAGATAATTTCCGACTCGATTTGGACGGTAAACCCTTTGTCTTCCGTCTCTCCTTTGCAGAACTTTCCGTGGAATTCAGTCCTATTGCTGAATTACTCAAGGAACAACTTGAGGCGGTGGGCATCCGCGTCGAGATCGATCCTGTGGGCGCTGATTGGGGGTTATACAATCAACGCAAAAATAATAATGAGATGATGGGTTCGCTGTTGTGGAACGATGGTACCGCTTGGGAATCGGGTATATCCGAGGATTACACGCCAGCCGCAAAGGGGGCCTGGTCGCCAATGACCTGGAAATACTTCGTCTCCAATGGCAAGGAAGGGCGTAAGCCCCCCGAGTATTTGCAGAAATTCTACGATTTACATTCGTCTCGGAAGGCGTTTCCGCCTGATTCAGAAAAAGGGAAGGCTATTTTTGCGCAGATGATGCAGTGGTTTGAGGAAAACAGCGTCTTATTCCCATGCACCGGATTGAAAGTCGTGCCGAATATCTTGAACAAACGGCTACGCAACACACAAAATCAGGGGGCACCTTACGAGCTAGATTCTTATCTCTCTAGTGAAGGCTTATGGTTTGAAGGGTAGAGACGGCTCTTTCCCGAGTAGGCACGGGTTACTTTGCTTTGCAAATTCTGGCAAGCGCCCGCATGGTTTGTGACCGCATTTTTTCGACCCCAAAAAGTGCGGTTGTAAACCTATTCACTACTGTAAACCAGTCATTTTTCCAAAAATGATGTGAGCCGAAATGTCGATATCCATGGTGACTGTCACTGTCCCATAAAAGCTGCCTAAAGGCCGCTATTTTTAGGTGGTGACAGTTACCTTATAGTATCGGTAGATTACTGTTTATTACCTTTTTCAAAGACCGCACAATGCTCACTTTTGTTTTACACCGCTTGCTGATCTTGGTTCCATTCCTGTTCCTCGTATCAATTATCTCTTTTATTGTCATTCAGTTGCCCGCTGGCAATTATGTTGACACCTATGTGAATGTTCTAAAGATGCAGGGGGGGACTGTGAGCGAGGCGCAAATAGAAAGTATAGAAGCAATGTATGGATTGGACAGGTCGCTACCGGTTCAATACGGTATGTGGATCACGAACATTGTCCTGCGTGGCAATTTTGGCAATTCGTTTCGCTACAATAGACCTGTTGCCGACATCTTAAGCGAGCGTGTGCCGCGCACTATCAGCATATCGCTTGTTGCGATTCTCTTGACTTGGCTCACCGCGGTTCCGCTTGGCATTCTATCGGCTGTGAGACGATATTCATTCTGGGATCACCTCTTTACCTTTATCAGTTTAATTGGGCTGGCAGTGCCGGGCTTTTTGCTTGCCTTGATCCTTATGTACGCGGTATACGCCAAGACTGGCTGGATGATTAGCGGACTTTTCTCGCCAGAGTTCCGCGCGGTGCCGTGGTCCTTCGCCAAGTTTTCGGATATGTTGAAAAATATCTGGCTGCCGTTGTTGGTTTTATCTATCACTGGTGTTGCCGGTATCATCCGTGTTCTGCGCGCGTCACTTCTGGATGAACTCAACAAACAGTATGTCACCACAGCCCGGGCCAAGGGCCTCTCCGAATGGCAATTGATCATGCAATACCCAATGCGGATTGCGCTCAACCCATTGATTAGTACTGTTGGATGGATGTTACCAGCGGTTGTGGGCGGCGAGATTGTTGTCTCCAAGGTGTTAAACTTGCCGACAACTGGGCCAGTTTTGCTCGAAGCCACCATCGCGCAGGATATGTATTTGGCTGGCGGGATTGTGCTGATCCTTAGTGTTCTAACTGTAATTGGCACATTTGTCTCTGACGTCTTATTGGCGTTAAATGATCCGCGTATCCGCATTCAGTGAAGGGTAGAGCGAAGGCACGAGCTACTGCGGTAGCAGTTGATCCCATTGACAGGGAAGGGCGTGGCAACCCAGAATGATACGGGTCTCCGAACAATCGCGCTCCGTTATGAATGACAGGGCAGCACTGTTAAACAAGCGCTACCGCCGGAATAAAGCACGGCGTCAGGTTGTGGCCGAGCAGTTGCAGGGGGCGTCCCAATTCCAATTGATGCGCGTAAAGTTTAGGAAACACCGCGTAGCTATGCTGAGCTTGTACCTGCTCGGTGTTTTCTATTTTGTGGCGATATTTGCGGAGTTTATGGTGCCTTACGACACCGCGCAACGTTTTAGCGATGCGATATATGCCAGCCCGACCAAAATCCATTTCTTCGATGCAGAAGGCAAGCTAACAACCCCATTCTTCTACAGCACTAAGAGCAAGGTCGACCCGGCGACCTTCCGCTATGTTTCGGTCACTATCGATGAAACTCAGGTGAATCGGGTCCGATTTTTCTCCGAGACCGAGCCTTACAAAATACTCGGTCTTGTTCCGATGAACAGGCGTCTTTATAGTGTAGAAGGCGATCAGCCTGTTTTTTTCCTGGGTGCCGATCAGCTGGGTCGTGACCTGCTCTCACGCATCATCTACGCTTCGCGGGTCTCACTCTTTGTCGGCTTTGGCGGCGTTATTATCAGCTTCTTCCTCGGCATTCTGCTGGGTGGCATCTCTGGTTTTTCTGGCGGCGTAGTGGATATAACTATCCAGCGCATGATTGAGTTGTTGATGTGTATGCCGCAGATTCCCTTATGGATGGCGCTCTCCGCGGCTATTCCTACTGAATGGACTGGCATACAGACTTATTTTGCCATCACATTAGTTCTGTCGCTTGTGGGCTGGACGGGTCTTGCCAGGGTGGTGCGCGGAAAAATTCTTTCTATGCGCGAAGAGGACTACGTAATTGCGGCACGTGTTTCGTCGGCTACCAATCTGTCCATTATCTTCCGTCATCTGTTGCCCGGTATCACAAGCTATCTGGTTGTGCATGTCACGATCTCGATTCCTTATATGATTCTGGGAGAAACCACGTTGAGCTTTCTCGGGCTTGGCATCAGAGTTCCCGATGTGAGTTGGGGATCGCTCCTGCAGCAGGCGCAAGATGTGATCGTGATTACCAATTACCCGTGGCTGCTCTTGCCTGCTGTCTTTGTCGTTTCTGCTGTGATTTTGTTCAACTTCGTTGGCGATGGCCTGCGCGACGCCGCTGACCCATACACCCGTTGATCCGTTATGACGGTATAAAGGGACAGTAGCACCAAACCAACCCCCCGACTTCCAAAATTGTTTTTGGGAAATTTACTTGCCTACGCCGCGCAGACAACCGCTCCTAGCGTGAGTGGTCAGACCGGGTGCAGGGTCAGGGTGGATGAATTCAATTACTATTTGACAGGAGACAGAGATGAATAGGCTTGATGTTCAGGGCTTGAAAACCTACTTCTTCTTGGATAAGGGCATCTTAAAGGCAGTTGATGGCGTAAGTTTTACCGTTGGCGACCAAGAGACCATCGGCGTGATTGGAGAATCAGGCTGCGGGAAGAGCATTACGGCCCAGTCGTTGTTGCGCCTCGTCACCCGGCCTGGCGAGATAATCAAAGGCAGCGCGCTGCTGCGCCGTAAAGATGGCAGCATTGTTGATATCCTGACACTAGAGTCCAATTCTAGCGAAATGCGCTCGATTCGTGGCGACGAGATCTCCATCGTCTTTCAGGAACCGATGACTAGCTTCTCACCGGTGCATACCATCGGCTTCCAGATCAGCGAAATGTTTAAACTCCATACAGATCTCAACGCTGCTGAAATCCGCGAAAATGTGGTTGAACTGCTTAGGAGAGTTGGCATTTCCAACCCCAAGCAACGCTTTGACGAGTACCCCCACCAACTCTCAGGCGGCATGCGGCAGCGCGCCATGATTGCGATGGCCTTGAGTTGCAAGCCGCAGATCGTGATAGCAGACGAACCCACCACCGCACTCGACGTAACCATCCAGGCGCAGATCCTCGAATTGATGAAGGAGTTGCAGCACGAAGCGGATATGTCGGTGGTCTACATCACCCACAACATGGCGGTGATCGCCGAAAACGTCGACCGCGTTTATGTGATGTATCTTGGGCGGGTCGTGGAGAGCACCACCACCCAGCGCCTTTTCTCAAATCCCCTGCATCCGTACACGCAGAAACTACTGCGCTCGATCCCACGGCCCGGGCATCGGGTGGACCGGCTCGAAGTCATCGCAGGGTCGGTGCCCAACGCGATTGATCCACCCGTGCAATGTGGCTTCTTTTCCCGCTGTCCGGCTGCCATGGCGGGCAAATGTGACCGGGCTGTACCAGAGCTTACTGAGATTGAGGAAGGGCATTTCGTACGGTGCTTCCTCTACAGCGAAAAAACGGAGCCAGAAGATGAGTGGACGCGAATCTGAACTGACTGAAGACCGACGCATTCTGGCCGTTCACGGCCTCACAAAGTATTTCGACATCACGCAGGGCTTCCTGAAACGCGTGGTCGGTCATGTTCGTGCCGTAGACGATGTGAACTTATATCTGAATGCGGGCGAGACCCTGGCCATCGTAGGTGAATCCGGTTCCGGCAAGACGACGCTTGGCCGGATCATTGTGCGCGCGATTGAGCCAATCCGCGGTGAGGTGCTGCTGCGGATGAAGGGCGCCGAATGGACTGATCTCATTCAATTGCGTGGCGAAGAGCTTCGGGCGGCCAGGCGGCACTTTCATATGATCTTTCAGGACCCGTACTCTTCGTTGGATCCGCGGATGACGGTGCTTGATATCGTCAAGGAGCCACTTATCTACAACAAGATCGCCAGTGGGGGTGAAGCGCGGGAGAGGGTAATCGAAACCCTCAAATTGGTCGGCTTGAGTGACCACCAGATGGGGCACTATCCGCACGCGTTTAGCGGCGGTCAGCGGCAACGGATTGGGATCGCCCGGTCACTGGTTTGCAGGCCGCAACTGATCGTCTGTGATGAGGCGGTATCGGCGTTGGATGTATCAGTTCAGGCGCAGATTCTGAATCTACTGAAAGACCTGCAAGAACAGCTTGGGCTCTCCTACCTCTTCATTGCCCATGACATAGCCGTAGTTGAGTTTATCGCGGACAGAGTCTCTGTGATGTATGTTGGAAAGATGGTCGAACTTGCCGAAACGAGTGAACTATTCAGCCATCCGCGCCACCCGTACACAGAAGCGCTGCTTTCGGCCGTACCGATTCCGGAACCGAATCGCACTCGATCACGGATCATCCTGCAAGGCGAGGTGGCCAATCCTGCGAACCCACCGAGCGGCTGTTACTTCCATCCGCGCTGCCCATACGCCACTAGTCAGTGTGTAATAGAAATACCACAATGGCGCGAGATTTCGCCAGAGCACTTTGTCGCCTGCCATCATGCCGATAGGCTCGCCCTCAAGGGTATGGTGTAGGGGACGACTTTAATTCGAGCCACATCCAAGAATGCTTTATATGAGGAACCCATGATTACCGAAGAGATGATTCTCGCCGCGCGCAATCTGCGCTTACACTTGCTCAAAGATCCCTATCGCCCCACCTATCATTTTGTCGTGCCGGAAGATTATGCCCGACCGGCGGACCCCAACGGCGCGGTCTTTTGGAATGGCCGTTATCACCTGGGCTATATCTACCAAGATCAAGGCGTGCATTATTGGGGGCATGTCTCCAGCCTCGATCTGCTGCACTGGCGTCACCACCCGCCCTGCCTCTTTCCCACGCCCGACAGCCCGGAAGAGGGCATCTTTAGCGGCAACTGTTTTATCAACAAACAGGGGCAGGCGACGATGCTTTATCACGGCGTCAAAGTCGGCAACTGTATTGCCACTAGCGGTGACGCCCAACTCGACACCTGGCAAAAACTGAACAGCAACCCCATCATCCCCGTGGAGAGCAAAGACAAGTGGCGTGAATCGGCCAATCTCCCCTACGCCTCCTGGGATCCACACGGCTGGCTGGCAGGAGACACCTATTACGCCATCTTTGGCGGCGTACGCCCCGCCATTTTCAAAGCGACAGAACTTGATCAATGGCGCTACGTTGGCGACCTCTTTGCGCATGGTATTGAGGGCGTTAGTCTGCGCGAAGATGTCTCCTGTCCCGACTTTTTCCAACTGGGCGACAAGTGGGTGCTCATGGGCATCAGCCATGAACTGGGTTGTGGCTATTATGTGGGGGAGTGGCGCAAAGAACAATTTTATCCCGAACTGCACGAGCAGATGAGTTGGGTGGATAACACCTTCTTTGCACCCGAAAGCATGGTGGACCCCAAGGGCCGCCGCATCATGTGGGCGTGGGTCTTTGACCAATGGGATGACGACACACGCAAGGCCAGCGGTTGGTCGGGCGTCTTCAGCCTGCCGCGCGAACTCTGGCTGGGGGCGGATCATCGGCTGCGCATGCGCCCGGTGGAAGAGCTAAAGCGTTTGCGCTACAACGAACGCAGCTACAGCCAACTGCTGCTACCGCCCGACAGCGAACAGTTTGTGGAGAGTATGAAAGGCAACGTACTTGATTTGGAGTTGGTGCTGGAACCATTTGGTGCCACCCTCTGTGGGGTCAAGGTCTGCTGTGCGCCCGATGGAAGCGAAGAGACGGTGGTGGGCTATGACCGTGTCACCCAGAAGGTCTTTATCGACACCCAACGCTCGTCTAGCGAGGGTATGGGTCTGAAAACAGTGGAAGCTGGTCCACTTCAGCTCGACAGTGCAGAACTGTTGCGTCTGCGGGTCCTCATCGACAAATCCGTTGTGGAAGTCTTCGCCAACGACCGTCAGGCCGTGCTGCGTCGCGTCTACCCATCCCATCAAGAAAGTTTGCATGTAAAACTCTTTAGTGTGGGCGGCGCAACCCGCGTCCACAGCATGACGGGCTGGGATATAATGCCTGCGAACTCGTTTTAGCACACGGGGGCGCAAGTCTCTGTGCGATTGGTGTGGTGCGGAGTACGTGGGGCTTTAACTGGTGTACGCACTACGGACGACGCCACGAATTTCTGGATCCGTGTCTCGTCGGCGTTCGGTAAAGTCTGCACGCTGGTCACGGACTGGTGGGGTACCGGAAACATAGAGTGATTTACGGTGCGTTGCACTAGTGGCCTGTCAATCCTGCCCGGAATACAGCCTGAAATCCTTGGAAATACGCTTGAAAGCCCGCGTGATATTTGTTTCGTTCTCGCAGTCAATATTGTGAACTCTCTATTTGTTCTGTGCATTCTTTGGTTTCAGAGTGAGGTTGCCCATGTCCTATAGCCCTATTTACCAGGAACTGCACCGTCCGCAGTTCCATTTCACCCCAAAGCGGAACTGGACCAATGATCCAAACGGTTTGGTGTACTACAAGGGTGAGTACCATCTTTTTTTTCAACACAACCCAACGAGCACCAAATGGGGAAACATGACTTGGGGCCACGCCATCAGCTGCGATCTTGTGCACTGGGAACAATTACCGGATGCCATTGAGCCGGATGAATTGGGAACCATTTTTTCCGGGTCGGCCGTCGTGGATTGGAACAACACGTCAGGGCTCAAAACAGGTGCTGAGGATGTTTTGGTCGCGCTGTACACTTCCGCGGGCAGCCATGTACCCATGCCCTGCGCTTTCACCCAGAGTCTTGCTTTCAGCAACGACCGGGGCCGCACTTGGACCAAATATGAGGGGAACCCTGTAATCGGGCACTTTGAGGGAGAGAACCGTGATCCCAAAGTCATCTGGCACGGCCCCTCCGAACAATGGATCATGGCGTTGTTCCTTGATCATAACGACTACCGACTGCTCCGTTCGAAAAACCTCCTAGAATGGATAGTTGTAGCAGACCTGAGCCTTCCGGGTGTGAGCGAATGCCCGGACTTCTTCGAACTGCCGGTGGATGGCGATCCTGCAGACACTCGTTGGGTGTTCTGGGGCGCAAACGGCGGGTATCTTTTAGGACGGTTTGATGGCGCGATCTTTACGCCAGAGACGGCGGTTCAGCATTCCGAGCGGGGCTCCAACGGGTATGCCGCCCAGACATGGAGTGATCTACCGGAGACAGACGGCCGGCGGATACAACTCTCGTGGATGATGGGCGGCAAGTATCCGTCAATGCCGTTCAACCAGCAACTGTCTTTTCCTGTTGTCCTAGAGCTGAAGCGGTTCGGAAGCCGGATTGAACTGTGCCGGATGCCGATCCGGGAGATCGAAGGCCTGTATTGTCGAACCATTAATGTTGACGCGCAAATCTTAACCGCGCAAACGCTGCCCATCACGGATACAGTCAGCGATCTACTCGATCTTTCAGTGACCTTCGAAGACCAGTCGGCAGCTGCGTTCGGTCTGATTATTCGGGGACACCGCATTGAACTCAACCCGGAAGACCGTACCCTTTCCGCCTTTGGCAAGACCGTCTCTATCCCTTTCGAAAACGGACGGATTAGTCTCCGTTTGTTATTAGACCGTACGTCGGTGGAACTCTTCAGCACCGACGGCCGGTTGTCAATGACCTGCTGTTTTCTGCCTGAGCCCGCTGATGTTCCGGTGGAAGTATTCGTGGCCGGTGGAAGGGTCTCTGTGGAAAGCTTGATCCTCCACGAGCTCGCTTCCATCTGGAAGTGACTGAAATAGATAGTGGTAATGCGCTATAGCTTTAGGATCGTTGAGTTGCCAGAGCGGTTCAAGGATGAAATCCATACGACGTTTGCGTTTATAAACGACCGCGGATTATAAGGTATTGAAATGAATCTGATCCCCGGTGTGATCGACCTACTGGATGAGATCGAGTGGGCATCTGTTAGAAACGAGTTACCGGTCGTCTCCTTTGCCACAGGTGCGGCGTATCATAAAGGGCTGCGTTTGAGCACCTCGGATTTTGGCATACGCCACAAAACAGCGGGCCGGCTGACCAGATATCTAATCAAAGCCCCAGGCTTCGATTGCATCGTTGGTGCTGGATTGTTGCACGGTGTACGGTCGGATGAGCCGGATGAGCCGGATGAGTATGTCGCTTATCAACGGATTATGGAATGCCTGCGTCGCGAAGGCGCGGCGTTTCAGAGGGTGCGCTAGTTCTGGCAGGGAGCGGCTGGTGCTTTGGGCTGCGCGGTGCTGGTGGAGTAGTGGCGTGTAGACGCGGGTAATTTTCTATTGGAAAGCTGGTTTAGCATATGGAGCGTGACGTTACATGGTGGGTAAGCGGTTGATATTGAAAGAAAATTGGCTTGTGACAAGAGCGGTGTGTTGCCACGGTTGCAGAGATTAGGAAGGTAGCTTTGAATTTTCCATCCGTCATTGCTAGGGGAAGTCACAGTAGTCCCGTCATCTGGCCTATACGTACTGGAACCGCGTAGGATGTACCATTCCTGTGTGAAATTCTCTATCTCGCCGCTACCTGGAATCCCGACAGGCGCCCTTGATTTTTTGGCGATGTGTTTACTACCCCGAAAGTGCGCGGCTACCGCGGTGGCTGGGGCCACCGCGGCGATCATTTAGTTGGTGCGATTGATGACCAATCAGTGTTGCTCGGCGCGGCCTGGTATCGGTCGTGCACTCGATTGAGGCATGGACTCGGCTTTAGAGAGTACTATCTGACTACCCCACTGGAACTTGTGCGATGCGATCTGAAAATTGGAGATTGACAAATAATTGATGTACTATAATTATGAAAAGGTGAGGCTTGTAGCCTGAAATTTCCTGTTCGACGCTGCTGACCGTTGCTTTGTACTTCGTGAATGATCTCAATCAGAGCATCGCACGGTAACTTGGGCGAGTTCTGCGCCACGTTTGGTGGTGTCTGCGGTGACACAGTGGCTATCAGTTTTGGCGGGCGGCATGTGGCTACCGTGTTCAGCGCGATAAACATTTTCGGCAAAATGGGAACCGCGCCCTATTTCCGGTTGCACTAGGTTGGTTCTTCGCCCAGACTAGAAGCTGGAAGCTGATTCTGTTTCTTTTCTCCGTAATCATGGCAATCGATGCCCTGTGCTGCGCACTCGTTAATCCACAATGCACACTCTTTGGAGAAGAGCATGAAAGTCGTTAGAACGCCCCAGTCCCGATGCCGCGCCGCCGTCGCTCGGTGCGACATTACACCACCGATCGGCATTTATCATCGCATGTGGGGCGCTGCCCTGCATGAACGCGCGACTGGAGTCCATCGACCGCTCGAAGCGACGTTGCTCTGGCTGGAACCCGCTGTGCCCGCGGTCGGGGAACAGCTGCTCATTCTGGCGCTCGATCACTGCATTCTCGATGCGCAGGAGATGCGGGACATCCGGCAGTCCGTTCAGTCGGCAACGCAGGTTGGCTACGAAAATATTTTGGTCACAATGTCGCACACGCATGGCGCCGGATTGATGTCGCGGACACGGAGCGAGCTTCCCGGTGGCGAACTGCTGGGGCCGTATCTCGATCAGCTCGCGAAGCAAGCGGCCGATCTCGCTCGCGAAGCCCAGGGGCGTGTCGCTTCAGCCACGATCTTGTACGGAACAGGTCACTGCAATCT
>Ga0209553_1001407_pt1 | contig 11948 bp, 8 predicted proteins | sample LauGreFBDMM110DN_2_FD_188217 | JGI IMG/M metagenome (GOLD analysis project Ga0209553, IMG submission 188217) | Freshwater lake microbial communities from Lake Michigan, USA - Fa13.BD.MM110.DN (SPAdes) (version 2) | ecosystem: Environmental > Aquatic > Freshwater > Lake | place: Lake Michigan, USA...
GTATTGTTGGATGTGCATAGCGCCCAAATATACGGCCGCTATGCACATCCAACAATACACGCTGTAGCGATATACCCGGTGCAAGAATGTCAGCCGAGCGACGTTTAACATCGTCAGGAAGATTTTGCAGAGAAGCCAACATCATCCCAGTAGCGCTTGATTTTTCCCAGTTTTGACCATCGGCACTGGCAAATACAGCAGAGGGAGTTTGCAGCATTACATTGTTACCCATTTTACCAAGCGCCAAAATTGGATGAGCGGGTAGCGATTGTTTTTCCACCTTATTTAGCAACTGTCCATCAGATTTATATAAAGAAAGGGAGGTGGCGGTCGCAATATAATTAATACCCCTAACCTCGACTGCGCCAATTGGTTGCCCCGCACTACCGGACAATAATTTATCGTCTAAAACCCATTTGTCGTCTTCCCAAGAGAAATAGCTTTTTCCAAGCAAATATCCTTGAGTTGGATCAGCAACATGAATCCCATACCAGCGCATAAGCCAGGGATAGCTGACCTCCTGCTTATCTAATTTAAGTATCTCAACATGATTTAAAGGTAATCCCGAAACCAAAAGATAGACCAAAAAAAACACGATGACAGCGCCAACAAGACCATGCCACCGGCGAACAGCATGAATATTCATACTTAACTCACTATTGATGGAGTTGTAACACCGGCGGTTACATTCGCATCCAGTCTCAACTCCGCAGAAGCACCAACCCCATCCTGTTCTGCATGAGCACCCAGGAATTTCGCACATCTTTCGGCAACGGCCATAAATGCCTTTGTTGAAGGAGACTCTGGATAAGCCTGTACTACGGGGATTCCTTTATCCGCACAAATTGTTATTTCGCTGTCGAGCGGGATAGCGCCGATAAATGGCACACCCAATTCAATCGCGACTCTTTCTCCTCCCCCCTTCTTGAATACATCAATCTCACCGCTACAGTGTGGACAGATCAGGCCGCTCATGTTCTCAACAATTCCGATAATGGGCGTATTTCTTTCTTTCACGAATGAGATCATTTTCCTGGCATCAAGTAGCGCGACATCCTGCGGGGTGCTTACCACAACAACCCCATCCAGGTTGGGAATAAAATCCATGATCGTAATGTGTTCATTGCCCGTGCCGGGCGGCAGATCGATTATCAGGAAATCGAGCTTTCCCCAGGTAATATTCCCAAGGAGTTCGATGATAAATTCATACTTTACCGCGTCTCTCCAAACAACTGGCTCGTTCTGGTCTTCTATCAGCAAACCCAACGACGCAACCTTCATCCCAGCAGGCATGATGTGCGGGGCGATGCCGTCTTTATCCCCGCGAAGTCTTACATTTTCGATGCCGAGCATCTTCGGAATGTTTGGCCCGTGAAGGTCAGCATCTGCCAAGCCAACCTTGTAACCCAGCTTTTCCAGGGCGCAGGCGAGGTTGACTGTGGTGGTGCTTTTACCCACACCACCCTTGTTGCTGCCGACAAGGACTTTGTACTTGATATCCCCCATCCGTTTATTGATCAACCATTTTTTATGGGCAGCACGATCCAGCTTGCACGTATCATTTTCGTCACATGTTTGGCAGCCATGGAAGTATCCGCAGTCCTTCGCCGGCGCCGCCACTGTCCGGGTGTCCCTCATGTTCTTTATTTCAATCGTTTTCGTCATTTAATATTCTCGTGATATAAATAATCATCCTCATGATGGGGTTTATGGCCCCATCCTCAATCGCTCTCTGCTTATTGATGGCCAGACAATTATCTTCATAAGTATCTCAGCCAATATATTTCTCAAGGTCGACAACCAATTTTGACTCGACTATCTGTAGGTTCTTCAGTATGCAACCATTCGGTATCCCTACCTCTGGGCTTACATCCCAACCCAGGGGTACTTCCTTCCGCCATTCTCCTCGGCTTCCTCCACCACTTCAGCCTTATCGGGGATATCCGCTTGCCTGGCAACGCTGGAATTAGTCGATATTTTTGTCTCGTCTTTCGTTTTTTCAACGATCGTTTCTGTAAGAACAGGGAAGAATTTGCTAAAGAATTGGCGCCTTCCCATCACTTTGCCATTGTCCATTAATAGCTCCTTAATTCAGCGATCGGCCAGCAAAATGTATTGTCAAAAGAAGGTCTACAGAAGCACATTTAGCAGCAAGGCACACGATTGATCGCCCTGCTAATACACATAATTAAATGGCACGAATAATAACCGACTAATGAAGAGGTAGTGGCTCATCCATTTCCGGGCTTGTCTGTTGAGGACAATCTACAGGTCCTTCGTAATCTGATTTTGGCAATTCTTTTATTCTGCTGTCAACTTCAATTCCAAAAAACTTAAGCTCCGAACCCATGAATTTTGATATCAACAAGCCAAGGTTTCTGTAATATGCTTCATTCGCTCTCGCTGCAAGATTTTCCCCGAACACGCCAGTCCATTTCCCGATATGCTGCTCAAGGAATCTTCTTTCCGCAGACAGGCAGATATCGATATTTTCTTCCATCGCTTGATCCAGGGCATACGCTATCTTTAATTCTAGAAAGCTCATAAACTCAAGCTCGACGGTTATATGATCAAATGCAACCGCAGCATCGTCATTCATTACAAAACCAAATGCTTTATAAAATCCACTGATGTCGCCAAGCATATTCGGCTGATTAAAACTGTTTTTCCCATAGGTTGTTTCAGTCGAAGGACAAAACATACGGGTTAAAAACATCTCGGTAAAATCCGGCTGTAGCGCGGTCACGTCGACTGTCTCGATAAGATTAGTAAATGCCAGGAACTCTTCCTTCATATCATACGGCAGCAGGCTTATTGAGCTATCCATATCGGATGCTAGTTCGTGCAATGTTGCAAGTTTATCTTTGTCTGGATAGACAAAGGCCATTGATAAAAATCTGTAAACATCTGCCCTCGCGAGGGCCAACTCTGTTTCCGATTTCGTCGTTAACATTCTATCCCCTTAAATGAAAAGTGGGGCGGCGTTTAAACGCCGCCCCCCTATTGCCCATCAATTACGACTATTCAATTTCAAGCGGTATCCAGCCTCCGTTTGAATAGTTCTTGCGTGGTCCTCTGTTACCGCCAGCACCATCGTTCCGGTTTCTACCATCCCAAGCAGCGATAGCCATCATGGTCTTGGATCCAGGTGTCAGAACTGAATCCTGAACATCGCCGGAGTTCAAAGGACGTTTGATAACAACCGACCAGTAGCCAAATCTTCTTACGCCATTGCCGGTTGCATTGTTAGTGGCCTGCCTGGTCAATGTTCCGAAGCCAACGGCATTCAGCTCTTCCACCGGAGTTAACCTCTCAGGGTCAACTCTGCTGATATTTCTGAGCTTGAAGGCAGCAATATATTGCCTTTGACCTTCGTTATAACGTCTGATAGGTGTGTCAATTGTTTGACCAATTGCCGGGATAACTTCCGGATACATATCATAGTTATAATTTGGATAAGCGTCCCTTACGTCTTGATATCCAAACTCGATATCCCTCTCCCAAGCGGCCTTCCAGTAAACGATGTGAACAGGATTCTCGTCGTCACCCATCATGAATGATGGTTCAGATCCAGCTTTCACCGGGAACATAATGGCGATCGCATCAGAGAACTTGTCTTCCATTGTTTCTGTTTCAGACTTGGTTGAGTCATACCAAGTCAACAAGAAAGCGATATCCTTGTCGTTATGGACAGACTTGATCTTCACCATCGGGACTGTAGCCACTACCAAACCAGGCATAACCAGGTTCTGCGGGCCCATTGGAACTTCAGTGGCCGAGGCATCATTCCATATCGTTGCCGGCGCTTGCTCCCAGCTCTGATTGTACTGATTGTAAGAGGTTTCCCTTACCGGATCTTCCTGATGCCACGTTCTGTTCAACGGATCCATCGGGATTTCTCCCTTTACTGCCTTGGACTTGATGACGCCAACATTGTAAGTTTCACCCCCATCCAAACGAACTGGTGGCAGCCTTTTAAAGGAACCATGGAACGGGTGACCCCCGTATTGGCCAGGATTATCGACCGCAACAATTGGAATCGTCAAATCTTTGGCTGGTCCGTGCGCATCACTCGCAAAGGCAGGAGTGGCAACAGGAATCATCAAAAGTGACGCGGCTATTAATAGTTTTTTCATCATCCGCCCCTTATGAGTTATTGGTAAGAAATGCGCCGGTCTTCAAGTTCTTGACCTGCCTGATATAAACAGGCTCAGTCAATGGAACACGGACAATTTCTTTCCCTTGTGGATCATAACCAACTGTCTCATTACCCTCAAGCTTGAACGTGTCGCATATCCGTTCTGTCACGCCAAAGAGTAACAACGCGGCCAGCAACTCTTTGTCCTTGCCAGCATTCCGGTATTGCTTGATGGAGTTCTCAACGCCGGGGCCAAATACTTGGGACAGGAAGTCAGGGTTAACATGGACAGGTGGCAAGTACATGTTGCTTGGCTCGGTACCAAACTGTGGATAGATCGGCAGTGCAATCTTCCTCACGTGCACCAGGAAGTCGATCGGGTTGTTTTCCCGAACTTGCTTGCTGTTGATCTTATCGTAATCGGCTGTCTTGAAACCAAAGAGACGGATCTTTCCGATGCATTGCGTAACGCACTGCGTCATCAACCCAGCCTCTACTTTCGGATAGCACGATATGCACTTTTCACCGGTACGAGTGGTGTCGTTGTAAAACGACTTCTTGTACGGGCAAGCAGCAACGCATTCTCTGTATCCTCTGCAGCGGGACGCATCAATCAAAACGATCCCGTCTTCTTGCCGCTTGTAGATCGCCTTTCTTGGGCAAGCTGCCAAGCAACCTGGGAAGGTGCAGTGATTGCAAATCCGAGGGAAGAAGAAGCCCCAGTTCTTATGAGTAGGCCCCTTAATATAGTCCCCTTCACCATCCAGAATTTTAAGACACTCATCTTCCCCAAGGTTCGGATGTGCATAGTCCATTTCATCTGGCAGATAACCCTTGATCCGCTGATTCATGCCCAGATCTTCAAATATCGTCGTGCCGTTGTACTTGTTGCCTGACCACGGTTGCGCTTGTTCTCCCAGGAGGGCCAGAACCTTCACATCCCAAGCAAGCGGATAGAATCCATACGGCTTCGATTCCACATTATTCCAGAATATGGTTTCCTGGCCTTTACCGGCCGTCCAGGTCGTTTTGCACGCCATGGTACAAGACTGACAGGCGATACATTTATTCAAGTCGAATAACATGGATACTTGCCGACCTGGCCTGTTTTCTTCGTAGGGGTAATCCATTTCCCTGCCCAGTTGCCAATTTCTAACTTTTGCCATTGTAGATCTCCATTCACAAAATTATTTCAAATTCCAAGAACGCCGCCCTTCTTCAAGGCGGCGGCTGCACACCCGTAATTATCTGCTGATAAACCCGCCCTTGAGATATGTCCTCATTTGAAGGCTTTCATAGGTTGGCCTGTAGCCTTTAGCTGCAATATGCCAAACCCCACCGTTAACACCGCCTTTTTCAGCCAGTTCGATCTTCACGTAAGATTCCTTTGGCGCACCGTTGGCGCAGTGAACGTCGTTCTGCATACCAATGATAATTTCCTGTCCAAAGACCTTCTTGTTGGCCACGGTATCAGTCGTGTTGGTCGGGTTAATCCACGCTCTGGTGCAGCTTTGATGGTTTCCGGACCTGAACATCGCTTGATAGTTGGTTCGTGGGCTCTTGGCCAATCCATCAGCCCGAGTCCTCGCACCTTCCATACTGCCGTATGTTGCGGCATAGGCGTTGTAGTACATCCGCATAGAACCTTGGGACATACCGGGGAAGTATCTGCATCTGACCATGAACCTGGCAAGTGCGTACTCCGGCGTTCCTTCTTTCCATCCTTTGTAAGGCCTGTCGCCAGGGTCAGCATCTACCCAGATGTAATCGCCTTCATCAATACCAAATCTCTTGGCATCGAGCGGATTAACGTCCACGAAGCCTTCACCAACCGATGGCTGCCTCTTGTCATGACGGTAGATATCGCCAAACGGACCCCACCACAATGTCATCAAGTCTGTATCGATTGGCGTTGTGTGAGCACCGTGCCTGTACTTGGGTGAATTGAAGCAGAACTCGTACCCGTGCGGCCTAAGAGGATGGTTAGTTGCCATCAGTTCTTTGGTCGTCAGGATTACGTTTCTTCCCATCCGGTTCTCAGCTATCTTAAGGCTGTTACCCATTCTTTCCAAACCACGCATTTCAGGTGTTTCCATCAATGCAAATGCACGGCTGTTACCAACAATGACGTTCGGCTCGTAATGGCTTGAGTCAATCGGCGTGCGATACACGGTGAGGTTTTCGCCACCATCAATCAAGCGTGGGTCATCCATGTAGAATTCCAGCCTGCCGCTCTTGGTGTACCAAGGCAAGCCGCCGCCTTCAGCTGTTTGTTCCCAGCCGCTAATCCGTGGATAGGTTCTGGACATGAAGATGCTAGGAACGCCTCTTTTGGCTTTTTCTCTTATCTCAGCAAAAACCATCCCTCTAGTGGCTGATCCCGCGTTGAGAACCCGCTGCCCGTAAACTTCGGAATCCCTGTCTGCTGGATTTCCTGCAGGATTGGTTCCCACAAACTTGAAGAAGTCGGCAAACCTTTGGTCGCCGGTCATCGCAGTAAACGCCCTAAAGATTCCAGCTGGAACTTCAGCATCACCAACGGTATCCTGGAATCTCCTCAATGGAGTGATAGGAGATACGGTAAGGAACGGGTTAGAGCAGGAGCAGGCCATGTCGGTATGCTTGTTTTCCAACCAGGAGTCTACGCCCCAAACGATGTCGGAATATTCGCAAGACGCTGTCCAGTTCCAGTCGCTGTAAAATATCGCTTCCCATCTTGGAAGGGTATTTACAACCATGTCGTAGTGACCTTTGGCATTTCCCAAAGAGGAGTTGGAGTTAGCTTGCCAAAGCACCTTGGTAGGAGCTGGCATATGGCCAGGATCAGTCAGCAACCTGGTTCCATTCCTTAATGGCCGATCGCCATAGTTGTAGTAATGGGCAGATTCGTCATCTGTATAGTGAGCCAATTTGGTGACCATCTTACGGCCATCCAACTCAGGGTTGAACGGATCTTCCAGAAGGTACTGACCAAACCCGCCGAAGACTGACTGCCTGTAGTTACCTACATAGTTACCAAAGGTACATCCTCCAATATGGCCAACGTTGTCGCTAAGCGCTGACAACAGCATAAAACCACGATCCTTCAGGGTTGAATTGAAGTAGTGATTGGTTCCCGCACCGGTGCTGATGATGCCTTGCCCTCTGTGCTTATGGAACAAGTTAGCTAGGTCAACAATCGCTTCCACCGGAACGCCGGTCATGATTGATGTGTTCTCTGCAGTGAATTCCTCAAGGTATTCTTTTTGCAACTGGAACACAGGCACAACCTTGATTTTCTTTCCATCAACCAGGGTAACCTCATACTCGCCAGTCAATGCTGATTCAACGCCCTTCGCAGCATAGCGCGCTCCGCACTCATCCCGGGTAAGGGGAACTGCTTTGTTTGTCTTTTTATCCCATACTACGTTGTCACCCCAGAATTTACGGATATCTTCTGCAACAAAGGCCGTAGATTGAAACGCCGGTGGCATCGTTGGATGTTCGCCTGCCTTCATCACCTTCAGATGGTGCGTAAGATCAGCAAGCTTGTAATCAGCGATGATGTCCGATGCCTTCAGGTTTTTCCAGTTATCCGTTCTGACCAACAGAGGCATATCTGTATTGGCTCTCAGATAATTCTCGTCATATTGATTGTTCTTGATGAGGAGATGGCACACGCCAAGACCAAGAGCGGGATCCGTACCAGGACGAAGAATGATTACGTCATCTGCCTTGTTGGATGTTGCATGGTAATCGATGGAGATGTCGACAATATGACATCCTTTGAGCCTGGATTCGCTGACCCAATGAAGATCCGGCATCTTGGTACAAACGAAGTTGTTACCCCAGAATACAATAAGCTTGGCATGTTCATATACCATGAACTCATAATCCAACATCTGGTGACCTGTAACCATAGGGCATCCAGGCGCCAGATCGGTATGCCAGGAATAGCTGTCCAATACCTTTGCGCCACTTGCTTCATCCGACCCTACGTTTCTTACGTAAGCATCCAGAAGCGCCAAGCCCTGCGCAAATCTCTTCAGCGAATATATTCTTAAAACGCCAAGAGCAGCCATACCTGCCCGGAATTTCATGGTCTTACAGCCGCATCCATGCATGGATGCAATCATTTCAGGGTCATAGCCTTGCCTAGTAAGCAGCGCTGCACCTTTATCACCGGAATAGGTCCTGGCAATATTCTCCAACGCGCCTGCTGCCAAGGCGTAAGCCTCAGTCCATGGCAGTTTGATAAATGGCTCTTTTCCGCGTTGCAGATATTTTTGATCCGGGAAGCCGTTCGCTCCAGTCCGTGGGTATCCCGCATCTGCCCATGCCTTGAAGCCGGTTCTAACCATCGCGCCTTTTGGCCTTCTGTCAGAATACGCTTTTCTGTTCATTACCATGCCCTTGTTACAGATCCGTGGCTCCCATCTGTGACTGGAACGGTTTCCATCCATATCTTCGGCATCTCCGTAGCCATATGACGGCGAGATACGAATAACTACATCATTCTTTACATGGGCTTTAAGGAGACAGTTGTGCGTATCATTTGGCGCGCACAGGAATATAAATTCGCTATCAACGTGGAACATATCCCTGTAAACCTTCTCCCAGTCTCTATTCGGGTAGGACTTTAGAGGGTTGTCAACTACATACGGCTTCAGAAATGGTGAAGCTGCAAAGGCGTTATTGGCCATTACAGCTAGTCCAGCGGTGGCGGACAGCTTTAGAAAGCTGCGCCTGCCAATGTTATTCTTAATTTCCATCATTTAGTCACCCCTATGTTAATTTAAATTAAATTATTTCTCGGCTTTTGTTAAGGCATCAATCCGAGTAATTTTCATTCACCACTTTTAAGTTGAAACAAAAAACAACAATATTCACGCCGCAAAAACTAATTTTTTCAGTATCTGCCACATCAGTCACACCCCAAATATACGGATTTTATGAAGGCAAAAATCGGGCAGTGAGTTATCGCGAATTTACGCGGATAAATTAAAACCGATTTGATATAGATCAAGTTTCTGCGATTTTTTAAATTGCTTATCCAACCAAAAGCTTCGTGAATTGATGCGCACATCTCTGACTGTTTGAATCCAGATTGTTCATTGGAATCACGAACCCAATAAATACAATAGGGTTCTAATGATATCCATTAATAATTTTCCTCATTTTCAATGAAGCACTGCTCTAATGGTCAATCTGGATTGAAAAGACATGAAGGCGGAAACCCTGGCCTCTTTTGATCTCGTCTTGGACGAGGTCGCAACTTCTTTGTTAAACAGAGGTTCAATTCCCCAGGTTGTAAACAGCCGCCATGATTGTGTTAAAATTCTCAAAATTCTTTTTTACCTTCTCCGGTTCCGAGGGGCGCTGCGACCTTGCATTTGGCAAGGCCAGGCTTGGAACACTGGGGTGTACCTGTAGCAACGGCGCTCATTCATTAACTTGAATGGAGAGAAATTATGAACGCCGTTACCAATGCTGGATTTACCGACTACAAAATTGCCGACATCAATCTTGCTCCTTGGGGACGCAAGGAAATAGCCATTGCCGAAACTGAAATGCCGGGCTTGATGGCGATTCGCGAAGAATATGCAGCCGTACAACCGTTGCGCGGTTCACGTATCGCCGGTTCGCTGCATATGACTATCCAGACTGCCGTGTTGATTGAAACCCTGAAAGCCTTAGGAGCAGAGGTACGCTGGGCTTCCTGCAATATATATTCCACCCAGGATCATGCGGCATCAGCCATAGCCGTAGGCGGTACACCGGTATTTGCAATCAAAGGCGAATCACTTGAAGAGTATTGGGAATACACCCATCGCATCTTCGAATGGTCTAACGACAATCACGCCAACATGATTCTGGACGATGGTGGCGATGCGACCTTATTGTTGCATCTGGGGGCACGTGCCGAAATAGATGCGTCGCTTATCAGCAAGCCCACTTCGGAAGAAGAAACTTTTCTGTATGCTGCTATCAAACAACGCGTTGCTACGCAGCCTGGTTGGTACTCCAAACGCTTGGCAGCAATTAAAGGGGTGACGGAAGAAACTACAACCGGCGTGCATCGTCTGTATCAGATGCATGCGCGCGGCGAGCTGAAATTCCCTGGCATTAATGTCAACGATTCAGTTACCAAGTCCAAGTTTGACAACCTGTACGGTTGCCGAGAATCGCTGGTGGATGGCATTAAACGTGCAACCGATGTAATGATTGCGGGAAAGGTTGCTGTTATTGCCGGTTACGGAGATGTGGGAAAAGGCTCGGCACAAGCAATGCGCGCATTGTCTGCCCAAGTTTGGGTAACGGAGATTGATCCGATTTGCGCGCTGCAAGCTGCCATGGAAGGTTATCGTGTTGTTACCATGGATTACGCTGCTGAACATGGCGATATTTTCGTGACCTGTACCGGTAACTATCATGTGATCACTCATGAGCATATGAAGAAAATGAAGAATCAGGCCATCGTGTGCAATATTGGTCATTTCGACAACGAAATCGACGTTGCCTCACTTAAGACTTACGCTTGGGATAACATCAAACCACAAGTCGACCACATCATTTTTCCCGCAGTAGATGGCCAACCCGGCAAGCGCATTATTTTGCTGGCCGAAGGCCGCTTGGTAAATCTGGGTTGCGGCACGGGCCATCCTTCTTATGTAATGAGTTCCTCATTTGCCAATCAGACCATAGCCCAGATTGAGCTGTGGAGCGAAGCAGAAAAAGGGTCTGGCAAATATCCGGTCGGTGTGTATACCTTGCCCAAACATCTGGATGAAAAAGTAGCGGTGCTGCAATTGAAGAAACTTAATGCGCAACTGAGTACGCTAACAGACCAACAAGCCGCTTATATCGGCGTGCCTAAGGAAGGCCCTTACAAATCGGATCATTATCGCTACTAAAATGTGAGTCCCACACACTTGAAAACAACATCAAAGGCAACCTTATGCGTCTCTTGTTGATCTGGATTTTCAATGCATTAGCACTGCTGGCGGCTGCTTACCTGTCGCCAGGTATTCATGTGGATGGTTTCATCTCCGCATTAATTGCTGCATTGTTACTGGGTCTCATTAATACGCTTCTGCGGCCCCTACTGATTCTGCTTACCCTGCCAGTTACCGTGCTGTCGCTTGGCCTGTTTATCTTTGTCATTAACGGTTTGCTATTCTGGTTTGCCGGCTCAGTGCTGAAAGGTTTCGAAGTAAACGGCTTCTGGGCAGGTGTGATCGGTGCTTTGTTATATAGTGCTTTCTCCTTTGCACTCTCGCTACTCCTGCGGCAAAATGTTTCGCAGCAGGGCCGGTAATTATCCATCATGACAAACCCTAGATCATTCAGTTTTGAATTCTTTCCACCACAAACGCAGGAAGGTAGCAACAAGCTCGCCGCCACACGCAACCAATTGGCAGTGCTCAAGCCCGCATTCTTCTCGGTTACCTTCGGTGCGGGCGGCTCCACGCGTGAGCGCACCTTTGAAGCGGTACAAAGGATCAAGGCCGATGGCTATGAAGCCGCACCTCATTTGTCTTGCGTTGGCTCTACACGTGAGAACATTCGCGCGATTTTGCACACCTACAAAAATATGGGGATCAAGCGCATCGTAGCACTGCGTGGCGACTTGCCCTCCGGGATGGCCACTTCTGGCGAATTCCATTATGCCAATGAGTTGGTATCATTCATTCGCGTCGAGACTGGCGAACACTTCCATATCGAGGTGGCAGCCTACCCAGAATTCCATCCGCAAGCAAAATCGCCGCGCGACGACCTGTTAAACTTTAAACGCAAAGTAATGGCCGGGGCAAATTCCGCCATCACTCAA
>Ga0209553_1001408_pt1 | contig 11948 bp, 11 predicted proteins | sample LauGreFBDMM110DN_2_FD_188217 | JGI IMG/M metagenome (GOLD analysis project Ga0209553, IMG submission 188217) | Freshwater lake microbial communities from Lake Michigan, USA - Fa13.BD.MM110.DN (SPAdes) (version 2) | ecosystem: Environmental > Aquatic > Freshwater > Lake | place: Lake Michigan...
CACTGATCATTCGTATCCGCTGAGACCTCGCGCATCCAGAGCTGAGTGTGGCGCAGCAAGTGGTGCCGCAGAATTTGGAGACGTGGCTGGCGCGGCGGCGCGTGGATTGGTGTGGACTAGGCGCTGGCGTGGTGCGGTGAGTGGTGTGAGCTGGCAATTCCGGATTGTAGGCAGTGTGCAATTTCCGCTTGTTACGGGTTTCAAATTTCTGCGAACACCTAGCAAAAGCGGTCTTTGACCAGAAGTTGATAGTTGGTGGGGCTTAGCACAAAGTGGTGCTTGACGAGAGTGGATTCAGGGCGTATCGTGTCGACGTGGATTGGGGCTTGAATTTCCTATCCGTAGCCATCAGTTCTGCTGCGAACCGGCGGTTCGGTGACTGTTGCACGAGCTGCCTACAGCGCCTACATTCGGCAAATTCGCCGAGAATGTCTCCTCTCGAGTCCCCAACGCTCCCCAAGTGATTACGAAGAATCAGGAAATAGTTCAAGGGTGGGGCCGCGCCGCGTCGGTGCAATCCTTGGTCGCACGCCCTAGTGACGTCGATGAGCTCGCCGCCTGCCTTGGGGAGTGCGCGCGAAACCAGCTACCGGTCGCCCTCCGCGCCGGGGGCAATTCGTACGGTGATCTAATCACGAACCGCGACGGGGTGATCATCGACATATCGCGCCTCGACCGAATTGTCAGCACAGATTGGCAGGAAGGCGTCATCGTCGCCGAGCCGGGTGTGGCCCTCGGGCGCATCGTCAACGAGAGCCTCACCCGCGGCTGGATTCTGGGTGTAGTGCCGGGATCGCCGTCAGTTACCGTCGGTGGCGCCATTGGCAACAACGTCCATGGCAAGAACTCGTTCCGCAATGGCAATTTCGAGAGCTGTATTCGCTCCATGCAGGTGATGTCCGCCGACGGAACCATTCACGTCGTGAACCGCGACACTGGTACCGAAAGATTCCGGGCAGTGATCGGCGGCCTCGGCTTGTGCGGAATCGTCCTCGAGGCGACGCTGGTACTTGAGCGAGTGAGGAGCCCGCTGCTTGAAGTCGAGATGATCCGCTTCGCGGACGCTGGCGGGATGATGGACCTGTTCGACGCCTCGACGGCCGATTGGGACATGGTGGTTGCCTGGGTAGACGCTTTCGACGAAGAAGGTCGAGGCGTACTCGAGCGCGGACGCTGGATCGACCGTCCCGCAGGCACGGTTGATGAGTTGCCGAGCGCCCTGGTGGCCGGCGTCACCTTCGGGGTGCTTCGTCGCTTCACCGCGGCGGTCGCCCGGCCGTTCATGTGCCGCCCGATCACAGCGATGGTGAACGCCGCCGTCTATCGGCTAATGTCGGTATTGCCGGCACGAAAGGTGCGCCATTTCGTCCAGTTCAATTTCATCGTCACCCGGTACATTCCAGAGCCGCCACTGATTTATCCCGGCGGCATGGTCGAGATCCAGATCCTGGTGCCGGCCGATGACGGATGGCTGTCGGTCAAACGTATTATCGCGCTTGGCAAGCGCCACAAAATGGAATCCTGGTGGTGCGGAATCAAGAAGCACCGTGCCGACGGTTATCCACTGTCGTTCTCCGGGGATGGATACAGCTTCTCCGTCAACCTTCCGCGTCGCCACATCCGGGCGGCAGCCTTCGGGGCGTTCGTCGATGAGTTGGTTGCAATGGTGGCCGCGCTAGGTGGAAGGATCTACGTAGGCAAGGACTTGGTGCTACGGCCTGAGCATGTGGCAGCCATATTCCCTGGCCTCGCGGCGTTCAAGGAAACACGGCAACGCCTGGATCCTGGTGGCGTATTCGATAATGACCTCGCGCGACGGCTTTTTTCGCGCTAGAACGGCGTCTGGCAGACTCGACAGAACAACGGCGGAGCGCGATGACTCATCTGATTACTGCACAGGAGTGCGAGAACCTCACCATCGACGAAATCTGGAAGCTTTACGCCGAGTACGTCAATCCGGCTCAGGTTGAGATTCTGTCGAAGTTTTCCTGGGGACGGGACGTCATTTCCCGTGCCGAGGGAATGTACCTCTATACTCGCGACGGTCGCCGCATCCTGGACTTTACGGGTGGCATAGGCGTCCTTGACCACGGCCACAACCACCCACGCATCCTGGCGGCCCGGAGGGCGTACCAGGACAAGAGGAGGATGGAGATCCACAAGGTCATTTTCTCCCCTTACCTGGCAGCGCTCAGCCACAATATCGCGCAACTGCTGCCGGGCGACCTCAACAAATCATTCTTTCCGAATTCCGGTGCCGAGGCAGTCGAAGGTGCGCTGAAGCTGGCCTTCAAGTCGCATCAGGCCCGGCGCGACTACGTGCTGTTCGCCGACATCGCATTTCACGGCAAGCTGATCGGATCGGGCAGTATCTCTGGCTTGCCGCAGAAGTATTTCGAGTTTCCGCGTATGGAGAACACAGCCTCGTTCAAGTACGGCGACCTGGAATCGGTGACCGCTGCGGTTGCGAAACTGCGCAAGCCGAACGGCGAGAGCAACGTGTATGGCATCATCATCGAGCCATTCCACGCCAGCACTGCGACGCCGTGCAGTGCGGACTTCCTATATGGCCTCCGCGAACTTTGCAATCGCAATGGAATCGTCCTCATCTTTGATGAGGTTTACATGGGCTGGGGAAAAAGCGGGACGCTGTTCTACTTCATGCGCCATGAGGGCCTAGTGCCTGACGTGCTGGTCATGTCGAAGTCCTTTGGCGGTGGCAAATCGTCGATTTCCGCGTACACCGCCCGCGATCCGGTTTTCCAGCGTGCCTATGGGAGCGTCGACGCAGGATTGGTGCATACCTCCACATATAACGGATTCGGCGAGGAGTGCGCGACCGCACTGGAGGCGATCCAGGTCGTCATCGACGACGACCATCCGGGCAGAGCCAGACGGATCCACAACAAGCTGGTGCCGATGCTCATGCGATTGCAGCAAGTGTATCCAAAGGACATCAAGGAGCTGCGCGGCGTCGGGGCGTTCAATTCCCTGATCCTTAGCTCACCGTTTGAGATGGCCGAGAACATTCTGAAGGCCTTTCCGGTCGGGCCGTTAAAGAATAAAGCCTCGTATCTCAACAAGGTGACCGCAGCGGCTGTAGCCGAGGCGCTTTACCGCGACCATGCGATACTCGCCCACATCATTGAGAACCGCGACGTGGTGATGCTCGGTGCCGCGCCGTCCGTCATTGCCGAGGACGAGCACTTGGAGTATTACATCGATAGTTTAGACAAGGTTTTGGCGGAAGGCTTGGGGCGGGTGGTGTCGCATTTCACCGCGAAAACGCTTGCGCGCATGGCCCTGTCTTCCGGCCGATGACCCACCGCCGACGCTCCCCGAAATTGGTGGTCGGGCGGCGCGTTTGCTGAGCATCGAATGCGTCCCGTTCGACGCTGGTCACGCTGGGGTTATCGTTGAGCTTGGTCATCGTGCTTTCTCCGCGGTAACCGGGTACGCCCGCCCTAAGGACAGCGCTGCTCATCTTGGTCAGCTTCTTGGGCCGGAGAATCCAGGCGGCCAGACTTGGCTTGCCGTTGCGCGGGAAGGGTCTCGGTGTGTCGGCAACGTGGCGGCGACGCCTTTTCGATTTCGCACGAAGACGGGGCGGCTTCTGACGGGATTTCAGCTCGGTTCGCTTGTCGTCGACCCGGTGCTGCAGCGCCAAGGGGTGGGCTCGCGTCTGATCGCCGAGATCACTGGCTATCTCGCCGATAAGCCGGACTCGTTCACTTACATTTATCCGAACACCCGTTCGAAGCATGTGCTTTTGCGCCAGGGTTACGAAATCGCGGCAGACATCCCGACCTACGTTCATTTGCCGACCTCGACGTCTTTTGGGATTTCCCGCGGCTCCTGGGACATTGAGATCGTAACGCCGAGAACCCTTTGGCGGGATATGGCGTCATTTCCCGAGGACGATAGCACCACCGGTGGATTCATCCGAGATGCCGCCTACTGCCGGTGGCGCTACTGCGGACCGGATACGGAGAATCGCTACAGATTTGCCGTGCTTCGCGCAAAATCGGGCAGCGGAACCGCGGTGGTCGTACTGACCAGCCACGAGTTCAACGGCATCCGTTTCACGATCGTCGTCGACCTGTTTTCCGCATCACCAGGTCGTCACTATGCGCCGGCCATCAAGGCTGCGCAGATTTGCGGAAGTGGCGATTCGCCACGGCTGGTCTATTCTTCCAGCAATATCCCGATTCTGGCGCGCCTGCGCGGCGATATGAAGCAAAAATCGCGGGGTTTCGCGGTTCCAGATTTCGCCAATCCGCGTCCCATCAAATTGCTGCTTCACACCACAAGCAGTGGCGTCGGTCGGGATGACCTCGCCAATAGCGTCGCACTGACCGGAGACTGGATGGGGTTCTGATGTCCAGCCGGAATGGGTTCGATTTCACAGGGTACGAGCCCTTGCGAGCTAAGGCCGAATTCTGAGCGTCGTCTTATTGCGATGCAAACACCGCTGACCGTACGTGACCGATCCTCGAGCGCCGACGGATGCGGTTGTAGGCCATCTCGATGTACTCGAAGTTCGCTTGTCGTGCTTCCTCACTATGCGTTGCGAATTGCCGTGTTGCCGCAGTCGATTTCCTCGCGGCTCATGTTCGCCCAAATGCTCATGAGTTCCAGGCGATGCCACAGAGCCGGCGACGGTGCGGCAGATAATTGACATGTAGGTGAGCCAACCAGTGCCCCGGTAATCGCCCCGGCGCGCTCACCGCCGCTGGAGATGAAGATTGGGCAGGGGCTGGCTGCTCCGGAAGCGGGGTTTGAGGCATTCCCTGAACTTGAGTTTGACCAGACGGCAAATCTGACAGCGGAAGCCGGGCATGATCGGTTGGTGCACATTGCGGGCGTCGATGCAGAGCCGATCCCGGAACTGGAGTTCGACCAGACATTGGGGTGGTAATCCTGCGCCTAGAGATGGCACATTCGGCGGAGCGTGGCTTGGTGTGGATCAGGCACTGGCGTCGTGCGGTGAGTGGTGTGGGCTAACAATTCCGGATTGCAAGCAGTGTGCACTTTATGCCTGTTACGCGCATAAAAGTTCTGCGAACACCGAAGAAGTGTGGTCTTTGAACTTAAGTTAATGGTTGGTTGCGGCGAGCACAAACGGGTAGTTGACGAGAGTGGGTTCAGGGTGTATTCTGCCGACTTGAATCGGAGATTAAATTCGTATCCGTTTGCGTTGAATTCTTCGTATTTGAGTTTTGAGTGGAGGCAGCATGGACTTCATCAACATTTTCGAGGCGCAGCCGATCGAACCGGTGCCCGGTTGTCGGGTGCAATTTCCGTTTGGTAAGAACTTGATGCTGTCGTATCTGGAAATGGGCGACGGAGCCGAAGTGCCGCTGCATTCGCATCCGCACGAGCAAGGGGGCATGTTGATCCGCGGCACGCTGAAACTGACGATAAGCGATGAGACTCGGCTGTGCCAACTCGGTTGGATGTTCCTGCTTCTTCCCAATGTCAAACACCGAACGGTTGCTGTCGGCGGGCCGTGCGTCGTGCTGGATGTCTTCAGTCCGGTTCGCGAGGACTATGCCGAACTGGTAAATCGTTACATCCCATCGGTCGGGTAGCTGGCTGATTCTCCGAGGTGAACCATGCGATTTTTCTCAACGACTTGTGGCGCACGCGTTTTGCGTGCGTCGGTGACATTCCGAACGAGAGTGGGTTCAGGGCGTATTGTGTCGGTGTGGATCGGGGCTAGAATTTCCTATCCGTAAAAGGAGACTATGTAAGTGATAAAGTTAAATATTGGCTGCGGTGGAACACCGCTACTAGACTACATAAATATTGATCGTGATAGCTTGGAAGATCTCAGACGTAGATATCCAAAAAAGATCTTTTCGGATGACCTAGTAATAGTAGATCATGATATTTTCAACCTACCGTATCTTGAAAATTCAGTTGATGAAATTAATGCAGATGGGTTACTGGAACATCTTTCTTTTAAGGAAGAGCCTTTGTTTCTGTGTGAGGTAATTAGAATTCTGAAGCCGGGTGCTACTTTTCGATTTAGCGTCCCAGATTTTGAAGCCGCCTGCCGCATTTGGCTAGAAGCAGAAGATGACTGGATAGAGTTTTATGCAGATTCAGATAAGGCGATATCTGAACAGCATTGGTTTGGAACCTACACGTACGATTACAAAAATCGGTGGGGATATATTATGGCAACCTTTTTCGGGAGCCAAAAAGGTCCAGGCCAGTATCATAAAAATGGATACAGCGAAAAAAAAATTAGATCAATGTTATCTGTAATTGGTTTTACGCAGATGGAGTGTTCACAGTTTCAATGGCGCGGAGATCGAGATTTCATGATCCAAACCATCGCAACAAAATAGATTATACTTGATACTTCTATCAATATTTATTTAATTGTTTGTAACCAAGAAACTTATGTTAATATACAAGAAAAAAAATATTTCGTTTGAGCAAATACAAATCTGGGAAGGGGTGTTTTCTTCTTTTTCAGAGGCAGCCAATTCATCCATAGGGCCTGGATTTTCAGGCATAGTGTGGAAAAATCGCCAAGCAGCAGTAATGCAAGAAATTGTCACTGCACTTTCAGCCAAAAAACAAATTCCGCTATTTCACAAACAAAGAATCACATGTTTGCCGCCAGTTGTGGCAATGCTGCTGTCTTCCTGTAAAAAAGTCAAAATTCTTGATTTTGGCGGTGGGCTAGGAGTTGGCTACGCAGTGCTTTTGGAGACAATACCGTTTGCTAGTGAACGCGTTGAGTACTGTGTTGTTGAGTTGCCACCTGTTTGCGACGAAGCAAGATGGTTTTCTTCTGAGCAATCAATTCAATTTGTGCATGATCTGCCTACCAATGCGGACTTTCACCTAATATATTCTTCTTCTGCTATTCAATATGTCGAAGACTGGCGTGGTCTGATACAATCACTGACAGCGTATGGGGCTAAATATTTGCTTCTTTGCGATGTGTTTGCCGGAAATATTACGGAGTTTGTAACGCTGCAAAATTACTACGGAAGCCGGATACCGCACTGGTTCATCAATCTTGACGAACTTGTCAGTGTTGTCGCAGAGAATGGATACGAGCTTACGATGAAAACACTATCAACATCTCGGCGCCTTGGCGCGGACGACATATTGCCAATGGACAATTTTTCTTCCGAGTATCGTCTCGATTACTCACTTAACCTGTTGTTGCAGGCGCGGATGGGTTGAATTTCCTTAAACCTCTGCGGTACGGTCGCTGCCATTCCGTGACTACAATTTTATATGCATTGTGCATTTCTGGTTTGCTACGCGTAATAACTGAGAGCGAACACCAAGCAATTGCGGTCTTTGACAAGAAGTTGATGGTTGGTTGGGGTTAGCACAAAGTGCTATTTGACATAAGTAGGTTTAGACTGTATTGTCGCTGTGTATATTTGGGATCTAATTGCCTGTAGGTCAAATAGGGGTTTACTATGACTTTTGCGTTCCCAATTTTTGAACGGTGCACGGGCTATGTAATGCTAGACGTGTAATGTCATCACTTAATGAGATGCCGTAAAAAGTAATAATGTCTACTGAGCGAATTGTTGAGCTAATGAAGAAGATTGAGCCCTCAAAAAAATATCTTAGCTGAAGTTTGTTTGTTATGTGGGGATGGGGGAGTCTTTACTGGATAAAGAGGTTGAAATAGAAATCAAAACTGACAGAGAATATGGTTTTACTAGGGCAAGAATGGTAACAACTGCTTCTGTCCTTACACCCGCTCGTGCGCGCTTTTTGCTTGATGCTGGTTTGGATTTGCAAGTGCGAGTATCTATTGTGATAATACACAGTCATATGAATAGATCAGAGTCTATATAAAATTTAACAAAGTAATCAATTATGCTTGATTCTTTATCTGGATGCGCGACTTAGGGATCTATAACGCCTGAATTAACATCGGTGTTTTTTGTTATGGAATTGAATTTCGATCAAGTTTGTTGTTTTCTTAATTTCTGGATCTCTTTTATAGGTTCAAACTCGGGCGACCTTGTATTGTCGTTCTCATGAACGTAATTTGCCAAGATCTAATTATCTATCGCAGACGGTATTCGCTAAAACAACAGTATGCTCTTACATATTGGATCGCCTGATGGTCCAAGCTAATGGTAAAATCTAGTTATGTTGCGTTGATAACAATGCCGATTGTGTCGAATTTGGAAATGCTTCTAATGTTCACCCTATTGAGGTTGTTAACGGTCCAACATTTGTGCAAATTCATGAGCTTATGAAGTTTCGGGCTATAGATAAAATATCACCCTATAAGTATTGTAATGTGCCTATTAATCGTGAGATTTGGGCGTTTGTATGACTTGATATCACTATGTTGGCGGTTGCTGTGTCAAGGATTGATTCGGAGCCGTCGTGAGTTTTTCTGCTCGTCGTGTTCGGTGGGCCCTGAACGGACGAGCCTCGTCATTTCGGACGGTGGGGACATGCAAGCGGTCGAGCAAGACATAGCTTAGCTACTCGATGTGATAAAGAAGACGCAGATGATGATGAGACTGTGGCAAGAATAATGCTTTGTTGGCAAGCAGTACATCGGGATTGCAGCTCGTGGAGCAAGGGTCGCATAATCACCGGCCGTGAGTATCTGCCGACGGTGTTGGCTACCGGCGACGTGGTGCAGGAACATGGGCAGGTTTGCGCTGTTTATCGTCATCTGGGTGGCTACGGAATGTGGATGGAATGTACGCGCCGGTGACCCAGATGCGCGCCGGCGTCAAAGCCGGGCATGGCGTTGTGGTAGACAATCGCTCGCTATTGTTGGGATGTTAATAGACGGCGTAGTTATGCGCGGCACAGGAAGTATGCGGTGCACAAGGTCAGCCGTTGTGATTGCAGGCTCCAGTGCGGGCTGGGGGCGGTGCGACAGCGGGTAAAGTGAAAGTATGCGCGGCGTGAGAGGGTGTGCGCTAATTTCTGGCGGTGGCAGTGCGGCAGTGGGTAGTGGTGTTTAGAATGCGGTTTCGGTATTTTTCAGTATGGGATGCTGTTTGCTTGAACCGCGTGGTGGGAATTCCCATGCGCTCAGTGCGGCGCGGCACAGCACATCCTGCTTCGGGAACAGGCTTGCCCACTATAACAAGACCATGGAGTTAGTGCATGGGGGTGAATTTGTCATCATTCGTTACAGGGTCGCGATTTCCTAATCGGTGATATTGAGAGAGCCTGTTATATTTAACCGTGCTGGATATCTTCAAAAGGATCGTTTGGCCACGAAAGGTAATTGTGGCATAGTGGCGAGTTACGGTAATAAGCCAGTCAAGATTGATGATCTTCCGGGTGACTTGAGGGAGTTGTGCAAAGTCAATGAAACGTGTTATCTGGATAACGAGGGAAAATGCCTCACATCGGCCGATTCTCAATGGCCGAATGTACACATCATCCTTGAAGAAGTCTTGTATATTTATACAGGATATTGTTTCAAGACGCAGCCTGACGCTAATGAGGTGCCGAAGTGAAATTGACTATCCTACTTACGATCAAGGACCGGGTTGCGTTTACGTACCGCTGGATGCAGTACATGAACGACTTTCGCTGCCCTTATAGGATTCTTATCGCCGATGGCGGAAAGGATAAGGAAGTCGAGTTGCATTTGCGCTGCCATTCACATTATCCGAACCTGGATTATGAATATATCAGGTATCCATTTGATGCCGTGGTTGACGATTATTTCGTCAAGCTTGAGAATGTGATTTCGCGTGTTGATACGGAGTATATTCTTTTGGCGGATGATGATGATTTCTATCTGCTGGAGCGCATTAAAGAAATGACAGCGTTTCTGGATCAGCATAAGGATTATGTGGGAGTCCGTGGCGAGCAAGTTGCGCTGACTGTTTTTGACAAGGCTGGATTGCCGATCAAGCTCCCTCAGGGAGAGCGTTACCTCGCCGTTTCTCATGCTGTGCCGTCGATTGAGAATGAATGCCGGTACGCGCGTGTTGAAATGTTGTGTGGGAACATGAACAAGTATTATTATTATGCAAATTGGTATTCTGTTTTTCGCGCTGATGCGCTTCAGGAGGTCTGGAAATATCTTGTTAAATCGACGATCAAGGAAGTCATTGTCACGGAAATGCTGACGCATATTCTGATGGTGATGAAAGGCAAGGTAAAGGTTCTGCCGTTTCCCTTTTATGTGCGTCAAAGTCAGACTTCTATGGGCGAAGCAACGCTTGTCGTTGGAAACGGGTTTCTACAAAGAGCAGTGATTAGTAATTTCTTATCCGAGTTCGGGATAACGGTGGATGAGTTTGTTGAGCCGAAAACCCGGGCAGAAAGGGATCGCCTGTTGCGTGCGGTTGCGACTTGGCTTGAAGTTTTTGTGTCGAATATCTACTGGTACCGTGTGCGATCGGAATCGAGTCGTTTGTACTTTTTGCGGGAAGTGATGAAAAATGTCCTGTTGCGAACCCATGTGACATGCAGGCTGTACTTTCAGATGTCGTCTTGGTTTTCGCCCTCCGGGAAAAAGTATCCGGTCCGCTTAAGACGGATTGAGCCGTATATAATATGATAGTAGTTCGTAGGCTTATAGGTGGAGTTGTGCTCATTGATCGGCGTCGTTTAGCTATTAGCGTAGACTGTAATGGAATATGTTTTGTCGAATTCGCTATACCTTACGTACTTCCTATCCGTCGGCGGATCGAGGCATGCTGTTTCAGTTGATTCGGGTTGCTCTTTGCGGCAATATGAGCTTTCTGTACGGGAACGGACGGTTGTTCGGGATTCCGTGTTTGTCGATGACGTCGTAAATGCGTTCCGGATGGTGGAAGCCATTATTGGTTATCTCAGCGCATGCGTATACGCGATCGGTTGCGGCGCCGGAAGGTGCTTGGCCGGCGTGACGTACCTGTTCGCGGATCGAGTCGATAGCGGGGCCGGTTTTCGTGCGGTGGTGGTGGATGCCGAACCGCCGTCCGAGCAGGGGATTAGCGACTTGCGGAGCTTCGAACGTGGTTCCATGAGGTTTCGTGGCGCGACCGGTTTGCATGTAGTTGTTCCCCTTTGGGAAGAAATTGACCTTACGATTGGTTCCAACCGGGGCCTCGAGGGCTTGTCTTGAGAATCCTCGTGTTGGGGGCGGCTGGTTTTATCGGAAGTAACCTCGTGCGGAGATGTCTGCGCGACCCTGCCAATCGTGTCGTTGCTCTCGATTTCCTAGATCCACGGCTTCAGAGCACTCTCGACAACCTCGAGGGCATTATGTCCGCCATAGAGTTCGTACGCGGCGATATCCGGGACACCGCGTTGATGATGGACCTGGTGAAAAACCAGGACATCATTTTTAACTGCGCCGCGCAGACGTCGCATACTTTCGCGATGTTCGACCCGTTGTTCGATGCGGATGTGAACTGCATCGGCAACTTGAGAGTGCTCGAGGCTCTCCGTGCCTGCGACCCAGATCGACGGGCGGTCGTGGTCTACCCTTCCAGTAGCACCGCGGTTGGGCCCGTTGATGATCGGCCGATCGACGAAACCCACCTGGAGCGGCCGCTTGACATCTATTCGGCGAACAAGTGCGCCGCGGAGAAGTACTACCGAATTTACCATCACGTCCACAATATCAAGACTGTGGTGCTGCGCTTCGCGAACGTCTTTGGCCCGCACGGGAAGGGATCGCCGGCGTTCGGCTTCGTCAACTACTTCATCCAGCAGGCCTTCAAGGGTGCGGACATCACCGTCTACGGCGGCGGAGAGCAAAAGCGGAATGTCATGTTTGTCGGCGACGCGGTCGAGATCCTGTACCGCAGCGCGTTTGATTCTCGTTTGATCGGCACTCTGCACTTTGCTGTCCATGATGAACACTTGTCAGTGCAGAAAATTGCCCATAGTATCGTGACTGCGTTCGGCCGAGGCCGGGTCGTTCATATCGACTGGCCGGAGAATCGGCACCGGATTGAGATCGGCGATCAGTTCATCGT
>Ga0209553_1001411_pt1 | contig 11945 bp, 19 predicted proteins | sample LauGreFBDMM110DN_2_FD_188217 | JGI IMG/M metagenome (GOLD analysis project Ga0209553, IMG submission 188217) | Freshwater lake microbial communities from Lake Michigan, USA - Fa13.BD.MM110.DN (SPAdes) (version 2) | ecosystem: Environmental > Aquatic > Freshwater > Lake | place: Lake Michigan...
GAGTCTAGGCGTGTCTTGCGTGAATTTACCATTCTTAAGCTCGCCAATAACTTCTCCACCGGCGTCTAATACGTATCTTTTTTTGTTATCTAAATAGAACATGGGTGAGTCCTTACAAAATGCTGGATAGAAACTATCCAGCATTATAGTAAGGTCTCTACCTTGGTTGGAGGTTAATTACCAATGTTCTACATAATCTTCGTGTTCGTCGTCTTCATCATCCACATAACATTCACAGTATTCACCTCTGGTGCTACCGCACATATCGCACAAGGTTTCTTCCTCTCCATCATCTTCATCTTCTACGACACCGTTATTCGGCTCCACCAGTCGCAGGCTCTTGAACTCTGAAACTACTGTATACTCGCAGCATCGAATCTTTTGGCAATCGCATTCGAGTGGAACTGATACTACATTCGCAGGATCAACTTTACAGATGATCTGCTTTGCAGAACTATACACTTCAGTGACATACTTCAGAGTTCCAACATGGAAGCCGTAGCTGCAACCTATATTGAAGTCATCATCTACCAATCTTCGTGCTATTGTATTAACGTCTCCAACGTTATTACGAATAGTTCCGCTATGCTTATCAACATAGTCTCCAGACTTTACCTGTCGTCCGTATGGATCGATGAATCCTTCACCGTTATATATGGTGACAGACTTATAGGCCAGAAAATGTCCGTCAGGAGTAACAGCCAGACTCTTATGAGAGAGCCAAGGATACAGTTCCGTTACAGCCCTCATGCTAGGATTGCTGTACAATCTTCGAGCAAAGTTAAGAATCGGGGTCTCATCAAAACCCTGTTCAATCATATCGATTACGATATTAGTGATTGATTCTGCAACTTCTTCTCCCATATAGGTGAGATTTCCATCTTTAAAGATGAATCCACCCTTAGACCATGTAGCAATTGTTTTGCCTACATTAATATGTGTCAGAAATGATTGAGTGTCATCACTCCTGATATCATCAAGAAGCAATTCATAGTTTGTATGTGTCTGGTCAAAGACGCAAACCTGATCGTCCAAAACCACTGTCCAACAATTTTTGTGATCTTTAATGAAATTCATTATTGCACCTTTTCTGTTACATAGGAAAGAAGAACGTCTTTGCAAGTTTCTTTTTGCGAATAGCCATAGGAGATAAAGCCCAACAATGGATACTTATCAAAGTACGCCTTTGACAGTTTGTCCAAAGTATCATCATGAGCCACGGTCCCAATCAGCGTATACAATGCGTACTGACTTGGCGAGATTTTACCAGATTCAAACCTATTGTCAATCATTTCCAATAGATTTTTTTCATTTGGATCTTTTAAAATCGCTTTCTCTGGCACCGAGACGTTCTCTTTCAAGAAAGTTTTTAACTCAATACCTTCTCCGAACTTTTTAACTTGCGGAGTGAGTCCATACAAATCAATTTCTATCCCAAGAGACTTAGCTCCTGCTATCGCCATACAAATCATATCTTGTGAATAATTCTTTGGCTTCCCATGAGATAGATTGATATAGATATACTCTTCTGACATTATCACGCTGGATTCGGTCCAACCATAATTCGTAAGTCTTTTAACCTTAACTGGTGCTGAAGCTGATCTTGTGTACTGAATTTTCGGGATAGTGTCCAAATCTTTGATTTGGTCTCTATCGATGCCGATTTCATCGATCTGCTCATTAGTAAGCAGAACAATCTTGCTGACATAGTTGTTGCCTTTAAGGTATGCCTTAATACGTGCCTGAAATTTAGGTTTTGTCAGGTAGTACTCAACAGCATTGCCTAGAGGTAGTACGTCTCCAAGCATTATAGCTGTACTTCTATACTGTTTTGAGTACATCTTAAATGTAGTTTTACATTTTGGCAATCGATATTTAAATTTATCACGATGAATAGTGATAATATCACCGACGACGCCAGTGTTGATGTTATCGAAGTATTTGGCACGCTGAAAAGGCGTAGGCAAAGCCTCAATCAAGTTGACGATATCATCAGCCAGATGATCTTTTACGTGTTTGATCTTTTCTTTAAGAATCGCGATGGTCTTAGCATCTAAGGTTAGATTCTCACGACCCGGATCAAAGCTAAGTTCTCCTAGGTTAAACCGGATATATCCGGACATATGAAGGTATTCTGATGGGATATTATATGCTACATTTCCCATCAGAGCTTTTGTAGTACCACTCTGTGAGTTGAAGGCGTAATCCTTACCCACGATCTTAAACGACTGCTTCGCAGCCGTGATGCGTTCTACAACAGTTTTATTATTCAGGTTTGGGACCGTATCGAAGTATTTGAATACTTCAACAGCTTCATCTACAAACTCTTGAGTTCTGTTATTAACGTGTACGATAATTTCCAAACCAGACGGCTCGTCGCTTGGAGCAGACCGTAGCAATGCCATCTGGGGAAGATCCCCCTCATCCTTGTAGGCTGAGTAGTTATACACCGTGCCATTATGGTATGAGTTAATGATTGCACTATCTACTAGGCAATAAAAACTTTTGGCCCCGAGTCCAAGTGCGCCAGTAAGATCATTCCGCTGTGTTTTTGTAGAACAAAAATAAACTGTGAAGACATTTTTGATGTCATCTTCACTCAATCCGGGACCATAATCACGAATTGAAAACCAAGGTTCAAGCGTTGTTGGCAGATGAACGTCTGGAAGGATAGACGTATCCATACCTGCTTCTATAGTAGCATCAACAGCATTACAGGCTAATTCTCTAATAACGGCTCTAACCTTATGCTGATAGATATTAGAGGAGAGAATCTGAAATGCTTTTGAGCTTGCGTCAATCCGAAAACTGTTTGTAGTAAAGTTTCCGTTGACCCGACTGTCTTTTTTAACTTCGTTGAGAATCATGTCTTTGTTTCCTTAAGCTGAGTTTGACATCACTCCCGCATCATAACACGGACTTCGTCTGTGTCAAGTAACCTCTACAAGTTTTTTCAGTTTTCTCAGCCCTCTCAATTGGATCTGCCTGACACGCTCTCTAGTAAGAGAGAGTTCGCTCGCAATAATATCGAATGTTTTTCCATGTAAAAACCGTTTTTCAAGTGTCTGCCTCTCATGCGAAGATAAGGATGAATGTTTGAGTAATAGATTTACTTCTTCAATATTATCAAGTCTTTGAGTATCTATATACTGAGCGTTTACACTTAGAACTGGTAGAGGTTTTTGTCTCAACTTTATTAAAGCCCAACGGAGTTGATTATCAGCAATAGTGCCAAAGCTAAGATCAATATCCTTTTTATTGATAAAATTTACCCAAGTTCTAGATAATACCTCATTTACTATTTCGTCGATTGTATACCCCAACCTCCTTATTTTATTTTGCGATCTATATTTGTGTATGCATTTTAAAATACATGTACGATATTCTTCACTTAACACATCAGATTGTATCATACCATACGCACTCCCTTAAAGTGTACGGTCGTAAACTACTCCGCTCTCAACTGCTAAATAGAAACTACGTGTTAAGCTTGAGACTTTAACTATATCACCAGTATATTTATAGAGATTAACCCTGAATTTATCCCTTCCTACTTCAGTAACAGATGAACGGTCACATGCGTGATCGTCTACCCACCTGCGAACAAGTTCGCAAGAGGGGATGCCTTCCGGGTGGTTATCTACTACTTTTTTAGCCATTTCATTTCCATTTCTGATGCCATAGGCCTCAGTTAGAGTTCGTAAACAATCCAGTTACCTGCGACAACTGTCTGCACTAAAATTGCTTCAACCAAATCCCACTTAGCTCCTGCTAAGCCACAACCTATTTTTGGAAGGCCTATGGTCTTCCCATTAAGCATATTCTCGTTACAGAATAACGATAAAGCATATTTAAAAGATCCATATTCGAATCTTCTATAGTCTATACCATAATCGTATTGACAATATAGGTTTACAACAGTCAAATTACCTATTTTAGCTTCGCTAAAGTCTCCAATCCTTTGTATGGGAGTTCCATGATGACATTTATCCGCCTCGTATGCTTGTGGAAATGTTTTCCTAATAGAGGCGGCTATGCCGCTGCCCATCGTTGAAAAGCAATTTGCCCCATGCAACAGGTAATCCACTTCTCCATTTTTAGCAGCCTTTACAAGATCTCCTTTCTTGTAGGTTAACATAGTTGACCTCTACATTCCTCAAACGTGCTGGTCAGCACGTTAATCGTATAGATTTGTTTGCCAAACTTTAGCTCGTAATCTTGATCTTCGTCAGTAATAATAACGAGCCTATCAGGACGCACATGATAGTGACGTACAAATTCTTCAGCTTGCTTCAGGAACATGCCGCCACCACCCATGTCAAGACATGCACGCTTTAGGGCCATCAGTAAAAGGAAACCACCATAGGGTAGCGGACTGGTCTGATGGTATTTTTCAGTGTCGCTTCCTGCGGAGGCGTAGACTGCGCATGAGTCTGACCTAGCCTTAATCTCCGCTGCCAAGGCAGCAGCTACTGTGAGTCTGGAAGAGTTTCCTGCGGGAAACTCCATGGAGCCTGAAACATCCACGATTACGAGGCTAAAGCCTTTTAGTTTGGGTAATTTACCAATTTGCTCTAAGGCTAACGCCTCATCAGAGGCGTTGTAATGCTCTGAGAATATCGTAAGTAGGTCCATAGTTCCTCCAGATAAAAATAAAGTTACAATTAATAGGTATGGGATTCGAACCCTAGACTCCAATCCGATGCGTTAACGTCATTTTCTTAGAAGGAAAATATCGGCTGATACCTATCGATCTATCACACTCACAGGGCCAAATCGTCCTAGTTCTTCCTCATCCCTATATTTCTTCCATATGTTTGACTCAAATTCATCGTATAGTATGGTAAAAAGTTTTTGATTATCTACAGGCATTATCGGTACATTAGTAGAGTAATATACTGATGCAGTAATAGATGAGTGTGTAGCCATATTTATATGGCCCATTCTTCATATCTCCTCATCGTCAGAGATGCCATTATTAAAGGGCTCACTTCTACGCCCTCAGCATACAATTCTCCAACGCCAGATATGGCATTGTAGTAGGCAACCTTAAGATCGCCAAGAAAATACTGAGTTGATACTAATACGTCGTTTACGATGTAATCACCCATTGAATCGGCGTAGAAAGTATCTTCGAAATCAAGCTGTAACATTTTATTCACTCCAGTCGCCAGTAGGTTGTAGGTTGTAGTAATACTCATACAGTTGGTCCATTATACCGAAGGCTGGAAATTGATTTTGTGAGAAAACATTTCGCATTCCATAGAAGCAGCGATGACCTAATATCTCGTTATGAAATTGGTCGTTCATACGTATAAATTTGCCGATTAAGCCATTTTGTTTTCTAGACATATTTGCATTCTACCACAGCCGCAGGCTGTGTCAAGAAAAAACCCCGCCAAATTGGAATTTGACGGGGTAAGTGAATTTAGGTTGATTATGTGCCCTTATTCAGAAACCATTCTCGCCCCTACAGCACCGGGCTGCACTGGAGCGATTGTATCTGCCAGTACCAATTCAAATACACTCGCTTCAGAACGATTGGCTACAGGCACAGCATCGTCGATATCGACGAGTGATCCTGTAACAATGTCGCCTTGATTAGCACTAAACTCTGCTGATTCTACAGCAGAACCATCAAGCGTAACTGTAACTGGCTCGCCACCATTTACAGATACTACCAATTCACGAGATACTACATCAGCAGATCCGGGTGCTGGAAGCACCAATGCAAAAACACTCATAATTCTTTTCTCCAAAATCATTCTAGAAAATATTAAACCGGGCTTACGTAACCCAATCACCTTACGCAACTTTACCAACTCTACAGTAAGTAGAGTAATAGCATGAGTTAATCTGATTATACCAAACACATAGATTGTTCCTTACACTAAAGTAGAGCTAATGGAAAATAAAGTGGATCTGGGCGAAGTCGAATCGCCGTCTTGCATAATATCTGTAATAAGATCATCCACACGCTTGATGGGCGAGGCCCATGGTTCTTGGTTAGTACGGCAACACTCTATGATTTATTTAATAGGGACCATAGCGTCCCCAAGCTTATGCAGCTACAGCAAAAGTTTTTGCAGTTATTTTTTAATCGAGTATTAAAGTGGCCTCTCGATCAACCACTGCGTGCTCTTATTAGTTCAATTACCAATCGATACCAAATCAGACCCTATTATACGCTTCTTCTAGTTTATTCTCATAAAAAATTTGACCAAGACCAACTCTTAGTAATTTAAACCGTACATAAACAGCAGGAAGAATATTAACCATATTACGTTGAGAACTAGTCGGCATATAAATGACATGTTCAGTAGAAGGGAGTAAATCTTCCTTGTTTATTAAATTTAAATGTTTAGCTATCTTATTGATGTAATTTGAGTAGTTCATAGCGACTCGAACGTTAGTGAGAGAAAATGCCCCCGCCCCATAGCAAAGAGACGGGGGCTACATAGTGTAACTTTAGGTTACGTTGGTTTGATTTAACTATATTCGTTTAATCTTATAGATCATGCTGATGTCTGTCGCATTACTACTATGCTAGGCTCCTGCTGAATGCTAATCGCATTAACGCTCAGCAGGAACCCCGAAATTTGCATTCGGCTCTACAAATGACTGTCTATAAGAACTGGATTTAAATCATACCTTCTCGACTTAGCCTATAGAGATAGCCTTCGGCTGATTACCGTGATGATGTCTCTACTTGGACTATTCCCGCGTGGTGAATAATGCGGGAAGCAGGACTTGCACCTACACTTTGTCATCGTAACGGTATTAAACTGAATTTTAGTCTAAAGCTGCTCTTTATCATTAGTTCGCCAAATTTAGCTGGCGAACACGTAATCAGTTATTGATTTTCCAACATGTTGCTCCGTAATCACGATGGAGTTCGCTTCTTCTCGGGCGACCTTGAGGGCTTCGCGGAGCTTCTCCACCTTCTTGAGCATCCCATCCCGTACCACCGCTGGAATAGCCCCGCTCATATCGATCTTGTTCCAGTTCCCCACAATAACATCCTCATTGAACACGTCAACCTGTGCAGGATGCTTATCGGTAGCAGGAGACCGAACGAAAGCCTTAGGCACCTTCTTGGTACGATTCGTGAAGATCATTTCAGTGACATATGTGTCTGTCGTATTGAGGTCCTTAACCCACTTAACATCGCTAGACAGTACTGGCAGCTTTGAAATCAGTGATTTCATGTTGTCGGCTTGTTTCTCAAGGAACAGCATATACGTGACGGGCACTTTTGCTATCAGAACTTGTCCGTCTACTACAATATCGGCCTTAGCACCACAATTAGCAAATTCCTGCGTAGCTATCACATCCAATAGCTCCACTAAGGCCACATTAGCAGCCTCAATGTTCTGTTGGACAGTTTGCTGTACTATCTTAGTCTCTGGAGGTAAGACCTCGCCCTCCTCATCCAGTGCCTTATATCGACGGTCGAAACCGCTAAATAGATCCGGCTTTTGCAGAGTCTTATAGATCTCTGTGATAGCTGAAGTGCAGTTAGCTTTCTTGCCGTTAGCAAGAGCGATTGTTTGACAGAGTTTAAGACTCATGATAACTTCTCCAATTCTTGTGATGATACTAAGTAGTTGTCGAAGTGACAACCACATTGCGTTGAGATGGAGTCGAACCATCGAATCCCGAAGGAGTCAGCTTTACAGGCTGCGTGCTTTAACCACTTGCATACCAACGCACATAGCTACTTATCTAAATTCCTCAATACTGAAATAGCGTGGGCCACATTAAGTGCAGCCTCTGAGTATTTCAATGCTGCATCTGGTGTTAAAGACTTATCAGCGTAAGCCTTTTCGATTAATACCTTCGCGGATTTAATCATTTCTACTACTTCATCATGGTTTATCATTGGGTTTTATCTCCAAAAGATATTATAGTGGCGTGAGCCACTTTATTTGCTGACGGCGTCAGCCGTCCACTCAAACTCACCTGACGTTGCATTATATCTCGCAGCACCATGATCAATTGCTTGCTGTCTCCATGCTCCATTCTCTTGATTGACCGCGAATGCCATAGCGAGCGACATTACAAAACAGGCAACAAAGACACCTATAACAAATGCTAATCGTTCATCGTCACGCACGTTTTTTCCTTCGTAAAAAGCCGCACTACTGGATTATCCCGCATGACTAAAGAAATGAATCTGGATCATGTTAAAAGGAATATCTGGACACTTCGCCCGTACCACATCACGAACTTCAATAAGTTCGTCAAAATCGATGGCGTCTTCTAACATATCTACGTTGCCGTAGCTATGTCTTCCACCTATCAGATCGCCAATATACACCAGATCTTCGATCTGGATGACTCTCATTTTGTACTTGATTTCCAAGGCGTCAATGAGGTTGTCCAGATATTCTCCTTCACATCCAAGGAACGCATAGTGGCATTCCTCATCTTTAACCATAACCGATTTTACACCAGTGATCTTACCTGTTCTTATATCATATTGATTTTGGTCTTCGAAGATTGCATCAACATCAACAATCTTAAGATCATCAACCTCGGCCCAAATACCAATCAGAGCATATTGTTTTGCGTCCCAACTCACGCTTTTTTCTCCTAAAAAATCGAACTATAAATTTAAAAAGAACACTAGGAACAGGTCGTTTCGTCCAGCAAGCCTCAGAGCCCTACCTATTTGCCCTTTGTGGCCGTCCCTACTTTTCTGGACGCTAATCCAGCATTTTTTAGGACAACACCCCCCATGAGAGTATGCAGCTAACGCCTAGTGTTCTTCTGATAAAATCCACTCCTTCCCTGTGTAGCGACTCGAACGCAGCAGGCCTATAGAATGGATTCATCAAGTGGGTGATTCCAGAGTCGAACTGGTTAAAAAGGGTTATGAGCCCTTTCGAGATACCGACCTCCCATCACCGTCAAGTGGGGTCGCAATGACCCCACACAGTCCTTATGTAAGCAAGCCTTTTAGACAAAGACTTACTACAGACTGGCGATTCTTTTGAGTGAACGCCCGTGGTCCCAAGAATCTGCTAAAGAAAACACCCCACCGAGTCAATACCGTGCATCCTTGTCTAAGGGAATAACGATACTGACATTGTCACGCCTGAAAATTATGATTGAATCAAGTAGGTGATCATATAGTTTATCTCCGTAGGAGTCATATGATTCGCTATTATATACTCTGATTAGTTTGATTAGAGGCACGTTTTTTCCTTCGGAAAAAGCCGAATAATTAGTGAAATATTTCACTCCAGAGTTTGTTATCATTTAGATATTGAAAAAATTCTCTTTCAACAAACATATCAAAATCATCAAAGCCAGACTGAGGAAAATTAAGAAGGAGGATCTCCTTATGGGAAATCTCCCAATCTTCATGAGCGAGCTTCGCTCGCTCAATTGTGATAAGGGAAAATCCCTTAGACTCAATTCTTTCAACTACGATTTGCCTGTCGTCCTCGGACGACTGATAATCTAAGTATAATTCGGGCGGAACGCCTTCCCAAGCAGAAGAATAGTCCTGCACATTAAAGCTTCGTGCAATACACTCTTTGTATAGCGACGAGTATCTGTTTCGTAGAAACAGTAGCTTGTCGTAGAAAAATTTTACATGCCCCTTCCCTAAAGTAAACTTGGCTGGTATACCAGCCATGCTGTATCTGCCAGATTTGATTACGTTGGGGATTCTTTTGATTTCACGATGCTCTGCTAGGAGCAACTTATCTGGCAATTCCTTAGGGTGGATACCCACGTTGATTCGAGTCACGTCACTCAATTCCTTCGTCTTACTGTTGGTTTTTGGCGTATTATAATATATAAGGTTCATTTTACCGTCGAAAGCTGACTAGCCCGCCCACCAAATCTCTTTAAAGAATAAAACATATGACCAATAATGAAAAAAGTATAGCGTTTTTATTAAGTAGTCAGTCAAATATTGAGAATTCTGGAACAGAAGAAGAGATCAATGAAGACAATTTTCACATACCTTCAGAAGAAGAATATGTGACGAGTAGTGAAGTTTATTATGAAGATAGCGAAATTGAAGATTGGGATATTTCTATAGCTAAGCCGGGATTGTGGACTAATATTCAAAAAAAGAAAAAAAAAGAGGGTAAAAACTATAAACCCGCCAAGAGAGGCGATCCAGATAGACCCTCTAAAGAAGCTTGGAAATTGGCACAATCTTCAGAGTCTTATTCAGATGGGCAAATGCAAAAAGAACAAATGCACAAAATGCATGAACAGTTTGAAGAAATTGCAGATAAAATTGATTATGTAGTTTTTGAAGAGTGGACAAAAGATATGATCTCAAAAGCAGAGATTTATATCCAGAATATTTATGATTTTATTAAGTCGGAGTCTCGTATTAAATATGATACCCCCGATATATCCACCTCGGAAGAATATCAAGGTCGTAATGTAAAACTTGGAAAACCATTTAGAACTCCAGATGGTCCTAAAAAGTTTAGTGTTTACGTTAAAAATGATAAAGGTAATGTAGTTAAGGTCAATTTTGGCGACCCTAATATGGAAATTAAAAGAGATGATCCAGAACGCCGAAAAAGTTTTAGAGCTAGGCATCACTGCGATACCGATCCCGGCCCCCGTTGGAAAGCAAGATATTGGTCTTGTAGAAATTGGTAGTTAAATTTGGCCTACCTAAAATGGGCTAAGTAAGAATTGCACTTACGACCTACGAATTATGAGTTCGCAGCACTACTACTGTGCTATTAGCCCTTAGTCCTGACGTGGGTTGCAAGACCCACTCAGCCATTTTAATTGTTCCTAACTGGTCGTGCCAGCATATACACAGCAATAACTGAGCTAGTATGGTGCATCGCCGTCATGCGGACACCATTTTCCGCTATTATCCTGTACTTCCACTATACACCCTACTCTTCGTGGATCATTCGAGTCTTCGAAGTTTATCACCGCAGATTCAGCTTCGTTTCTGCTTTTGAAAAATCGTCTTCTGATCGATCCTGATTTAAATTCAAATGTCACCCGATATTTCCCTTCGTCACAGCCGCAACTATGTGTACTGTCACATACTGACACATTACAATCAGGACAAATAAACAGGCTCATTAGTTTACTCGGTAAGGCAGTGAATTTATCGAAAAAAATGGAGTTCGGTTTTAGCTATATCATAGAATGACACTTTCGTGGTTCTCGTTGCCCATTAGCCCTTTCGGACTTCCCGACTATTCGCAGATATTTCTATTTACGTCTGCATAAGCAGCATTTCAGCGATCTCCTTGCAGGGATCTAAACCTGCAAGTACCTCCACTCGCACTATTGAACCTATCGGAACTCGAATCCGATAAACCGTATCGGTCTTCCTAAACAATCTTTTCGATTGATCACACCCAAATCCGGTATAGCTTTTACCAGACGACAATGTGTATCGGCTTTCGCTTACGGTTTAGCGACCTACTAGGCCCGTGGTCTGCTCCACAAATTAACAGCATCGCAGACTAAAATGCCGGATAATTCGACATTGTTATAGTTCATGAGCACTATACTATATTTGCTACTTATCACCACCGGATGAAGAAGAGTAGATGATGATTTTTTGCGGGTGATAGCAACCCCCGACCTTTGGTCAGTAGTTTGCGTAGAGGATAAAAGCCCTCCCATTAGGGTTTTCGCACGTAGGACCCCGTACTCCGCGTCATATACCCACCACCAAACCGATTCGTAATATGAGTGGCCGAACGGCCACTCCGAAAAGTTTCTCGCGACAGCGAGCCGTTCCCAAATCTTTGAGTCGTCATCCGACTGCCATCAGATCGTGTAGTCATAGTACCACCACCAAAACTTCTGGTGTAGCTGGTGACTCGGTCGCCAGCATTAAGATTCGCACATGTTACCACGAACAAAACGATTGTCAACACGATTCTCATTGTTTTCACCTAAAGTTCGTTGTTTAAGAGGTCTTCGCCAGAAGC
>Ga0209553_1001413_pt1 | contig 11940 bp, 11 predicted proteins | sample LauGreFBDMM110DN_2_FD_188217 | JGI IMG/M metagenome (GOLD analysis project Ga0209553, IMG submission 188217) | Freshwater lake microbial communities from Lake Michigan, USA - Fa13.BD.MM110.DN (SPAdes) (version 2) | ecosystem: Environmental > Aquatic > Freshwater > Lake | place: Lake Michigan...
ATTACGAGCTTATACCAGGAAGACTGCAGCAAAACATGGGCGAGACATCCAAGCGCATCTGCTTGCAAGTGCTGCCCTCGCTGAGGGCGGGCGGGGTTGAACGCGGGACTGTCGACGTGGCCCAGGCCTTGACGGCAGCGGGCTGGACGGCGCTGGTGGCAAGTGCGGGCGGGCCCATGGTGCGCGAGCTGGAACGCGTTGGGGCGCAGCACATCACGTTGCCCTTGAAAACCAAGAACCCGCTTGTCATCCGCCGCAATATCGACGTGCTGATCGAGGTGATGCGTTCAAACAACGTCTCGGTGGTCCATGCTCGCTCGCGCGCACCGGCCTGGAGTGCACGCGCGGCAGCCCGACGGCTGGGCATTCCGTTTGTCACCACATTCCACGGCACTTATGGGTTGGGGCCTTTCGGTCTAAAAAAATTCTACAATCGCGTCATGGCCGATGGCGACGTCGTGATCGCAATTTCAGAGTTTATTCGCGCTCATCTGATGCAGAATTACGCCGTGCCCGCCGAGAAAATTCGCCTCATCCACCGCGGCGTCGACCTGCAACAGTTTGACCCCGCCAATGTGTCGTCGCAGCGCTTGATTCAGTTAGCGCTTAAATGGCGGCTGTCAGAAGCCACGCCTGTCGTCATGCTACCGGGGCGAATCACCAGCTGGAAAGGCCATCACCTCGTGATCGACGCGCTGGCCATCCTGCGCCAGCGCGACCCCCATATGCAACTACGCTGCATGATGGTCGGCCCAACTGAGAGCACCCACCTTGTCGAGACCCTGACGGCCTATGCCGAAGCGCGCAATGTCAGCGGCTGGGTGCAAATCGTGCAAGACTGTAACGACATTCCAGCCGCTTACATGATTACAGATGTCGCAGTATCGGCCTCTACCGACCCCGAAGCTTTTGGTCGTGTGGTGGCTGAAGCCCAGGCGATGGGTCGCCCTGTGGTCGCCCCTGCACATGGCGCCGCGGGTGAAATTATCGAACCGGGCATGACAGGCTGGCTGTTTACACCAAGCGATCCCGTCTCACTCGCCAACGCTATTCAACGCGCATTGAACCTCTCGCGTGAAGACCGCGCGCGGTTATCGATTCGCGCCATTGAACGCGTGCGAGCAAAATTTGATAAAACCGAAATGTGCACGAAGACATTAAAAGTGTACGACGAAGTCCTCATGAATCTACGCCCATGAGTGAGACAGTCCTGGTCATTTGCCCGCGCCGGCCGGAGCATTTTATGATTGTCATGGGCGCGCTTGCGGCCTTGCACACCCATCACAAAAATGTCCGGTTGATTGGCCTGGTGACGCCCGCAACACTTTATATCGCCGAAACGCCGCCCTACCTTGACGACACCTAGCTCGATCCGCGCACATCGGCTTGGGACGTGTGTAATATGTTGGAGCTACGTGCCGAGCTGCGCAGCGCGACCATTGTGCGCGTTTATGATTTTGAGCAATCCCTCACCTCGCGACTCTACTTTTACTTGATGCAGGGTTGGCCCATCGCAGCAGACGCCTTAAAACAGATTCAATGGTCAGGCGATGTGTAGGGTGCGGCGTTGTTTCACAACAACCCACGCAAAAAAATGCACCTGATAGACCGCATGCAAGATCAATTACGTGCGGCAGGTGTGTTTAAACATCTGCCTGCTGACGTGTCGTGGACCGCGCGTCAGGTCCGCGAATTTAGCGCGCCCTTTCGTATGAACCAACCCTTGGCCATGCTGTGCCTGGACAGCGAAACTGGCGAGAGGTGGCCGACTGATCGCTTCGGCGCGCTCGCCGAATAGTTTGCCAGTCACAAACTGACCCCTTTGCTGGTTGGCTTTATCGAGCAAACGGAATTAGCTGAACTTATTTGCCAACGCTGCCCGGATGCCATCGACATCACCGGCAAAGCGCCGCTGATTGATACAGTTTTCCTGACCTGGGCGGCGGCGGCGGCCGTCGGCGGGGAATGCGCGGTCATGCATATTGCCGCCATCGCCAATTGCCGCTGCATCGGCCTGTGCGCTCGCGGTTCGGACCCCGCCGTCAGCGGGCCGCGTGGTCAACGTGTACAAATTCTGAACCGGCCCCGCCTGAACGAGATTATCACCCACGAGATCCTGATACTTTTGGGCGATTTAACCCCCGACGACGTTTAAGCTCGTGGTCCGATTCTAACATTCTCTGTTCAGTTTTGCCGCGGCAAGGGGTGCAAATGTCAAATCCGCCGCACTAGCGTTGACTTAACAACTTAGACCGATAGATTGCCCCCACTTTCATCGCTATTTATAAGAGCATTTCATGGTTGCGATTACTCTGCCGGACGGCAGCGTCCGGCGTTACGACAACACCATCACAGGCGAACAGCTGGCGGCCGATATTGGCCCCGGCCTGGCAAAGGCTGCGCTGGCCGTAAAGATCAACGGCGAGATGCGCGATCTGTCGCGTCCGATCGAAACGGATTCAAACGTCGCCATTGTCACCAAGAAAGACCCCGACGCGCTGGAGCTCCTGCGCCACGATGCCGCTCACGTGATGGCAGAGGCCGTGAAAGAGTTGTTCCCGAAAACACAAGTGACCATCGGCCCAGCCATTGAGAACGGATTCTACTACGACTTCGCGAGGGCCGAACCCTTTACGCTCGATGATCTGCCCAAGATCGAAGTGAAGATGCGCGAGATTGTGGACCGCGATGAGAAGATCATCCGCGAAGTGTGGCCGCGCGATCAAGCCATCGCATACTTCAAAAGCATGGGCGAAAATTATAAGGCTGAGTTGATTGAGGGCTTGCCCGCATCCGAACCCATTTCCATTTACAAGCAAGGCGGGTGGTTAGATTTATGCCGCGGCCCGCATTTGCCCTCGACGGGCAAGCTGGGCAAAGCCTTCAAGCTGATGAAGTTGGCGGGCGCCTATTGGCGCGGCGATTCCAACAACGCCATGCTCCAGCGTATTTACGGCACAGCCTGGAGCGACGAGAAGCAACTCAAAGACTACCTGACCATGCTGGAGGAGGCCGAGAAGCGCGACCACCGGCGCCTCGGCCGCGAAATGGATTTGTTCCATTTGCAAGAAGAAGCCCAAGGTGCTGTTTTCTGGCACCCCAAGGGCTGGACGGTCTATCGCGGTTTACAGACCTACATCCGCAAGCGTTTGGAAGCGGCGAACTACGTCGAGGTCAACACCCCCATGCTGGTGGACCGCGCACTATGGGAAAAATCTGGCCACTGGGAAAAGTTCCGCCATGCCATGTTCATTTCAGAATCCGAAGAGCGTGTCTTAGCGATTAAGCCGATGAACTGTCCCTGCCATGTGCAGATCTACAACCAGGGCATCAAGAGCTACCGCGACTTACCCTTGCGCATGGCCGAGTTTGGCGCGTGTCACCGCAACGAGCCTTCTGGTGCCTTGCACGGTTTGATGCGCGTGCGAGCGTTTGTGCAAGATGACGCGCATATTTTTTGTACCGAGGCTCAAGTTAAATCCGAAACCAAATCATTCATCAACCTGCTGCGCACCGTTTATCACGATCTTGGTTTCACCGAGATCAAAGTAAAATTCTCGGATCGGCCTGCTGTACGTGCGGGTAGCGACGAAACCTGGGACCGCGCTGAGACCGCGTTGAAAGATGCTACGGCGGCCGCAGGCTTGGAATGGGACCTGAATCCGGGCGAAGGCGCGTTTTATGGACCCAAGCTTGAATTTGTATTGCGCGATGCCATCGGTCGCGATTGGCAATGCGGCACCCTTCAGGCTGATTTCGTGCTGCCCGAGCGACTCGACGCTGAGTATGTAGGCGAAGACGGCGCCAAACATCGCCCTGTCATGCTGCACCGCGCCATCTTGGGCTCGTTCGAACGCTTTATGGGCATTCTGATTGAAAATTATGCCGGGAAGCTGCCGCTATGGTTGGCCCCGGTCCACGTGGTTGTCGCTACCATTACATCTGATGCCAACCCTTACGCCGAAGAGGTGGCAAAAACCCTGCAAAAGGCGGGTTTGCGTGTGGAAACGGATCTGCGCAACGAGAAGATCAATTACAAGGTGCGCGAGCATTCCTTGGCTAAAGTCCCCATCATGGCCGTCGTGGGCAAAAAAGAAGCTGAGGATAAGTCGGTCGCGCTGCGGCGTTTGGGTGGAAATACCCAAGAAATCCTTGCCTTAACTGAGGCCACCGATAGAATCAGCTTCGAGTGTTCCATGCCGGGCTAGGCCCAGCATTCCTTTCAAATTTTGCCAACTTGAACGGGAGGCCACTTGCCTTGCGACTTGGCTCGATTGTGCGACATGCATTAACAACGACAGGAGAATTTGACATAGCTCGTCCCGACCAAAATAGACCAGCGCCGCCCAAAGACGATGGGCCGCGCGTCAACCATCAGATCGACGCTAAGACCGTGCGCTTGATCGACTTTGACGGTGCCAACCTTGGCGTCGTCGACCGCGATATCGCCATTAAAAAAGCCGACGATGCCGGATACGACCTGGTGGAAATTTCCCCAGGCGCGTCGCCGCCCGTTTGCAAAATTCTCGATCTCGGAAAATACAAATACGAGATTCAGAAAAAAGAGAACGAGGCGAAAAAGAAACAGAAGGTCATTGAGGTTAAAGAGCTCAAGGTCCGCCCCGCCATCGGTGCCCACGACTACGAGGTGAAGATGCGCGCGCTCAAGCGCTTCATCGAAGAGGGCGACAAGGTGAAGATCACGCTGCGCTACAGAGGCCGCGAGATGGTTCACCAGGAAATCGGCCAAGCGCTGCTGGCCAAGATCAAAAAAGACAACGAAGAGTTCATCAAGGTTGAGCAAGAGCCCCGCATGGAAGGCCGCCAGGTCATAATGGTTCTGGCTCCGAAATAGTGCGAGATCAGCCCTAACCTATTGAAACAGCGAAGATTTTATCAATCTTCGCTGTTTTTCTTTTGGCCACCGAAAAGTGCGCGATACCCATAAAACCGCGTGCAGAAGCGGCTTAAATCCCTTATAAGCCGTCACCTTCCGGGTTTACCTGGAATGAGTAGGGACAGCAGGCTTCGGCCGGTTCGTCTCGACGGCGGTACGGCGAGGGATAGCAACGAAATCCCTGGGCATGCCCATCCCGACGGAACGATCACATCCAAAGTTAAGGACACACAAAATGCCCAAGATGAAGACCAAGAGTTCGGTCAAGAAACGCTTTAAGTTGACCGGATCCGGCCGCGTGAAAGCCGGCGTGGCGAAAAAACGCCACAACCTGGGATGCAAATCTCAAAAAATGAAGCGCAGCTCGCGCCGTACCTTCGTGTTGGATAAGTCTGACACACCCGCGCTCAAACGTTTCATGCCTTACGGCTGATCAGCACATCCCAGGAGAATCATAATGGCTCGTGTCAAACGGGGCGTAACCAAACGCGCCCGCCACAATAAAGTTCTGAAGGCTGCCAAAGGCTACGTCGGCCGCAATTCAAAAACCTACAAAACCGCCAAGCATCGCTTGGAACATGGCTTGCAGTTCGCGTACCGCGACCGCCGCCGTAAGAAGCGCGATTATCGCGGCCTGTGGATTCAGCGTATCAATGCTGGCGTTCGTATGTTTGGAATGACCTATTCGCGATTTATCAACGGGCTCAAAAAAGCCGGTGTGGATTTGGACCGTAAAATTTTGTCCGACCTCGCTGTGCGTGAGCCCGAAACCTTTGCTGGCTTGGTGAAACAGGCCCAGGCGGCTCTTTAAAGCGGATCTGGTTCGATTGAACGAACTTCGCCCATTTTGATTGGGTATCGCAAAAGGGGCCGCCAACAGGTAGCCCCTTTTGCTTTTGTGATTCATCGCGATGAGCACGGATAACATGAACGAGATTGATCAGCTGCGCACCGATGTGCTGGTAGCAGTGAACACCGCAACCGATGTGGCAGCACTTGAGGCCACACGTGTCGATGTGCTTGGGAAAAAGGGCCGCGTCACGGGCCTGATGAAAAATCTGGGCGGTATGGACCCTGAGGCCCGTAAGATTGCAGGCCAGGCGCTGAATACGTTGAAAACCGAAATCGAGGCGGCCATCAACGTCCGCCGCATGAGCCTTGATACCGCAGCGCTTGATGCCAAACTCGCCAACGAAAAAATGGATGTGACGTTGCCCATTCGCCCCGAGGCGAAAGGCAGCTTGCACCCCATCAGCCAAACCATGGACGAGCTGGCGGCTATCTTCGGGGCCATGGGCTTTATGGTGGCCGAGGGGCCCGACGTGGAAGACGACTTCCACAATTTCACGGCGCTGAATTTCCCGACCGGCCACCCGGCGCGCGAAATGCACGACACGTTCTTTCTGCCCACAGCACCCGATGGAAATCGGTACCTGCTTCGCACCCATACATCACCCGTGCAGATCCGCACCATGATGAGCGAAAAAGCACCCATCCGCGTGATCATTCCAGGACGCACCTACCGCTGCGATTACGACATGACGCATACGCCGATGTTTCACCAAATCGAAGGTTTGGTGATCGATACCGAGACCAACATGAGCCACTTGAAAGGCTGCTTGCAGGAATTCGTGCGCACCTTCTTCGGCGTCGATGACCTGACAATCCGTTTCCGCCCATCATACTTTCCGTTCACCGAGCCATCAGCCGAAATGGACATTGGTTGCTCGCGCGCAGGCGGCGAGCTGAAAATCGGCAACTTCGGTGATTGGCTGGAAATTCTGGGCTGCGGCATGGTGCACCCCAATGTGCTGCGCGCTTGCGGGCTTGATCCCGAGATCTACCAAGGCTTTGCATTCGGCATAGGCGTTGAGCGCCTGGCCATGCTGAAATACGGCATCCCTGATCTGCGCACGTTCTTCGAATCGGATTTGCGCTGGCTGCGGCATTATGGTTTCGCAACCCTTGATGTTCCCTCATTAACTGGAGGGCTCAACCGATGAAATTCACATTATCATGGTTGAAAGACCATCTGGATACGAGCGCCAGCGTCGATGAGATCGCCACCAAACTGACGGCGATTGGTCTGGAAGTCGAAGGCATCGAGAACCCGGCCAAGAATTTGGGCGCGCTAATTGTTGGCCATGTGCTGGAAGCCGACAAACACCCTAACGCGGATCGTTTGAAAGTGTGCAAGGTCGCGACCGGCACCGAAACATTGCAGGTCGTGTGCGGTGCGCCCAATGCGCGCGCCGGGCTGAAGGTTGTGCTTGCACGACCTGGCGATGTGATTCCCGACAGCGGCGAGAAGCTGAAAAAGGGCGCCATTCGCGGCGTCGAAAGCCAGGGCATGATGTGCTCAACACGCGAACTCAAACTTGGCGAAGATCACGATGGCATTATCGAGTTGCCCGACATTGCTGTGGTTGGTGCGGCCGTGACCAGCGTTCTGAACATTGACCCGGTGATTGAAATCAATCTGACACCCAATCGTGTTGATGCGCTGGGGGTCCGCGGTGTAGCGCGTGATTTGGCCGCCGCGGGCTTTGGTCAACTGAAAGCCATGAATGACGCGCCTGTGCCCGGCACGTTTTCGTCTTCGCGCCAGATTGCGATGCGCCTGCCCATCGCGCATGCACACCAGTGTCCGTACTTTGTTGGCCGCACCATCAAGGGCGTGAAAAATGGCCCCAGCCCGAAATGGCTGCAAGATCGCCTGAAGGCGATTGGCTTGCGCCCCATCTCGGCGTTGGTCGACATTACCCAGTACATCACGATTGATTTGGGACGGCCCCTGCATGCTTTTGACGACACAAAATTGACTGGCGATGTCGGGCCGCGGCTAGCCAAAGACGGCGAGACCGTTGCCGCATTGAACGGCAAAACATATACGCTCGATGCCGGGATGGTGGTGATTGCCGATAGCGCTGCGGCATTGGGGATCGGTGGCATTATGGGCGGCGAGCCATCAAGCGTGAGCGATGCCACCACCACCATTTTCTTGGAATCGGCTTTGTTCGACACCTCCAACATCGCCGCCACGGGCCGCAAGCTCGAAATTCATTCCGATGCGCGCTATTGTTTCGAGCGCGGCGTTGACCCAGCCTCGGCCCTCACTGGCACCGCGGTTGCCACGCGCATGATTCTTGATATTTGCGGCGGCGAAGCTGCATTGATTGTCATCGGCGGCGCTGCCCCCAAAGCTGGGCTAGCCATTGCATTCGATCCGGCGCGCGTGGCCAAGCTCGGCGGCGTGCATGTGCCAGAACCCGAGATGAAAAGCATTCTCGAACGCTTGGGTTTCACAGTCTCGAATGCATCAACGCCATGGATAGTCAGCCCGCCCTCGTGGCGCGCCGACGTGACGCTGTGGCAAGACATCGTGGAAGATGTGCTGCGGATTTACGGTTATGACAACATTGTCGCCGTGCCGATGCCCCGGCCCACCATGACCAAGCCTGCGCTGAGCCCTAAACAACGCCAAGTGGGTGTTGTTCGCAGGGCACTGGCCGCACGTGGCTTGAATGAAACCGTGACCTGGGCCTTTTTGTCCAGAGCCCATGCAGACTTGTTTGCCAATGGCGCGGCAACTGTGCCCCTTGCCAACCCCATCAGCGCTGATTTAGACGTGCTTCGCCCATCGATTATTCCAAATCTGATTGCAGGCGCAGCGCGAAATGCAGCGCGCGGGTTGGCCGATGTCGGCCTGTTCGAAATTGGCCCGCGCTTCGAAGGCTTTGTGCCTGGCCAACAAACGCTTCTGGCTGCAGGCCTTCGCGCAGGCCACACCACGGCGCGCCATTGGGCCAACACGCGACGCAGTATCGACGTAATGGATGCCAAGGCCGATGCGTTGTGTGTGTTAGAGACGGCTGGGGTTTCATCCAGCGGAATTCAAACCGCAACAGGACCTGAGAATGGCGTGCCTGATTGGTTGCATCCGGGTCGGTCTGGCGCGCTGAAGCAGGGCAGCCAGGTGTTGGCTTGGTTTGGCGAAATTCATCCCCGCGTCCTTTTGATGATGGATGCCAAAGGCCCGATGGTTGCCTTCGAAGTCACCTTGGATCGGCTGCCCGAGGCAAAAAAGAAAACCGGCACAGCGCGGCCCTTATTAAAAGCCTCGCCTTACCAACCTGTCGAGCGTGATTTCGCCTTTGTGGTTGAGACCAGCGTGGCGGCCGAGGCGATGTTACGCGCGGTGAAGAATGCCGAGCGCGAGTTAATCACAAACATTGGTCTCTTCGATGTCTATGAAGGCCCCAACGTTGGAGAAGGCAAAAAATCCATCGCCATCACTGTGACGTTACAATCCAAAGATGCCACGCTTACTGATGAGCAAATTGAAACAGCAGCCAAGAAAATTGTTGCCGCCGTTGAGAAAGCCACTGGCGCGCAACTGCGCGCATAGCTGAACCTTAGAGCAAACCGAATTACCCGCACCCATGACCGATCTCTCACACATCCGTAATTTCTCGATCATCGCCCATATTGACCATGGTAAGTCGACACTTGCTGATCGTTTAATACAACGCTGCGGCGCAATTGCTGATCGCGATATGAAAGAGCAAATGCTCGACTCGATGGATATCGAGCGCGAGCGCGGCATCACCATCAAAGCCCAAACCGTGCGGCTAAATTACAAGGCCAAAGACGGCAAAACCTATCAGCTCAACTTGCTCGATACCCCCGGTCACGTGGACTTTGCCTACGAGGTCAGTCGGTCCCTGGCCGCCTGTGAAGGCTCGCTGCTGGTAGTCGACGCCAGCCAAGGGGTTGAGGCGCAGACGTTGGCCAACGTTTATCAGGCCATTGAGGCGCACCACGAGATTGTGCCGGTGCTCAATAAAATTGATTTGCCCGCCGCTGACCCCGAACGGGTTCGCCAGCAGATCGAGGATGTCATCGGGATAGATGCCTCGGGCGCCGTGCCCTGCTCGGCCAAAGCGGGCTTAGGGATCGAGGAGGTGCTGGAAGCCATCGTGACCAAGCTGCCGCCGCCGGTGGGCGATCTGGGGGCCCTGAATAAAGCGCTTTTGGTCGATAGTTGGTATGACACCTATCTCGGCGTCGTCATCTTGGTGCGGATCAAAGACGGCACGATCAAAAAGGGTTCCAAGATCAAGTTTATGTCAAATAACGCAACCTATCAGGTTGATCGTATTGGATATTTCACGCCTAAAATGATTGATACCCAGGACCTGAAACCTGGCGAATTGGGCTTTATTATTGCTAACATCAAGTCCGTGGCCGACTGTAAAGTGGGCGACACAATTACCGACGACGTTAAACCTGCCACCGAGCCCTTGCCCGGCTTTAAGCCCTCCATCCCGGTGGTGTTCTGCGGCCTATTCCCGACCGACGCCTCCCAGTTCGAACTGCTGCGTGAAAGCCTGGCCAAGCTGCGTTTGAACGACTCGAGCTTTCACTATCAAACCGAAAGTAGTGCCGCGCTGGGCTTCGGATTTCGCTGTGGGTTTTTAGGATTGCTGCATATGGAAATTGTGCAGGAACGTTTAGAGCGCGAGTTTGATCTTGATCTCATCACCACCGCGCCCAGCGTGGTGTATTGCATCGAGACGCACAAAGGCGAGAAGATGGAGATGCATAATCCCGCCGATATGCCCGAGCCCAACCATATTGCGAAAATCGAAGAGCCCTGGGTGAAGGCAACAATTTTAGTGCCGGACGAATTCTTGGGCACGGTCTTGAAGTTGTGCAACGATCGACGCGGCGAGCAGGCTGACCTGACCTACGTCGGCAATCGGGCCATGACGGTTTATCATATTCCGCTGAACGAAATTGTTTTCGACTTCTATGATCGTTTGAAATCCATCTCCAGCGGGTATGCCAGCTTTGACTACGAGCTTGAGGGATATCGCGACGCCGACTTGGTGAAAGTCTCGATCATGGTTAACAGCGATGTAGTCGATGCGCTGTCGTTCATGTGTCACCGTAGCCAAGCCGAATCGCGCGGTCGGCAAATTTGCGAACGCTTAAAAGACCTGATTCCACGGCACTTATTCAAGATTCCGGTGCAAGCCGCGATTGGCGGAAAAGTGATTGCGCGCGAAACCATCGCCGCCATGCGCAAAGACGTTCTGGCTAAATGCTACGGCGGCGACATCACGCGAAAGCGCAAACTGCTTGATAAGCAGAAAGAAGGCAAAAAGCGCATGCGGCAATTTGGCAACGTCGATATTCCGCAATCTGCCTTCATCGCAGCGTTGCGGATGCCAGAAAATTGAGCTGAGAAAAATTAGAGCGGAAGAATGGTGGATGGGCGACGGCGAATGCGCCGGTAGCGAAACGTATGCGCCAGCACGAGGCCAATCACACCAATCACCAACCATGCCGGCATCGCCATGATGCCTTGGCCGAGCGCTGAAAAAAGTTCAGGCCAGCGCGCTGCAGAAAATTGAGGAGATTGCCCGGTCAACAACGTGACGAGATCAGACGTCGCAAGGCCAGCGTGACCGCTAGCCCCAACGGCCATCACGGCTTCTGCCGACACAATAATGATGGCGAGTGTCACCATCACCCAACCTAATGTGCGCCCGAATAACACGGGTTCCTGCCCCTGAACGTCAGCCATTTATTTATCCCAGAGGTTTTAAAGTAGCTTTTAAGGGCTTAAAAAATCAATATGATTTGGTGTCGTTTCGATAAGAAACTAAAGTACGTAATATTATTCCGTACGATTGAGCGGCCAAATTTCTCCACAGACTTATATAAAGCCATGCAAAGCCGCCAGAAACCCAAGGCTTTGATTGCGGTAGGGGGGCCTGTCAGTTAGGTTCCCGCGCCCCAGACCGGGGAGGGATGGCCGAGCGGTTGAAGGCGCACGCCTGGAAAGTGTGTATACCCCAAAAGGGTATCGTGGGTTCGAATCCCACTCCCTCCGCCATCTGTATTGAATAGGCTGGCAGCCCGATTCGCTTACACTCTGCGAACGTTTTCCAGAGTAACCCTCGATGTCCGCCCCTCCTATCGTTCATCGGCTCAGCGCTGCGGAGCGATCCAAACTGCTGAAAGAAGACCAGACC
>Ga0209553_1001415_pt1 | contig 11933 bp, 15 predicted proteins | sample LauGreFBDMM110DN_2_FD_188217 | JGI IMG/M metagenome (GOLD analysis project Ga0209553, IMG submission 188217) | Freshwater lake microbial communities from Lake Michigan, USA - Fa13.BD.MM110.DN (SPAdes) (version 2) | ecosystem: Environmental > Aquatic > Freshwater > Lake | place: Lake Michigan...
ATCTATAATGGTATTATGAGTAACTATCTAAGGAGAATAGGACGATGGCAGCCTGGTTGATTCCCGCTTTAAAGATGGTCCTTCCCCATATGGGCACGATCCTCTCGGTCGCAACGCCTGTATTCACCAAGAAGAAGGCCGATACATCGTCAGACGCCACCCTTCAACAACAGATCGATGAACTTCAGTCAGCCGCATCACTCAGTTCGACCCAGATTAAGGATCTGGCGGAACAATTAAAGAGCACCGTTGCAGCGGTCGAGCAGGTGGCTTCAGTCGCTGAATCTAAGCTCAAGACGATGATGATCTTATGTGTCACTGCGACCGTGATCTCATTCTGCCTGGTCCTCTTTCTACTCTTAAACCGATAATCCATTTTTAATATATATGGAACAGTATGTTAGCTATATAACTCTCGGATCATTGGACATTAACCGCTCCTGTGGGTTCTACCAGAACTGCTTGGAACTACCCAAACTCAAATCCCCGCCTGGAGTTCATTTCTTCTCACTCGGCGATACTCGACTCGCAATCTGGTCACGCGAGAGCTTGGCGATGAATGCCGACCTTGCATCTACGGGGATGGGCTTCCAAGGTTTCTGCTTATCTCACAATGTCCGCTCTCACGAGGAGGTAGACTCCTTGTTATCACGTGTTGCCGCTGGGGGTGGCACGGTTACACGATCGGCCCATACGACTGATTGGGGTGGATACGCAGGATATTTCACCGACCCTGATGGATTCTTGTGGGAGGTCGTGTACAACCCCAAGTTCTTCCAAACCTAACGGATAGGCGCATCACATCCACCTGCGTTTGAGGGCGGGACGACTATCAAACTCTTTTACCGCTTTTAATCAGTCTATTATGCTAATAGAGCTCCCGAAGAGACCCTTTTAATTTGCTCATAATGTATATTATGTTAAATAGACTATATAAATAACTCTTGGCCCACCCTGTTCCGTCAAAACACCTCATCAAACTAAAACACCCACCTCCCATCGCTATTACGAAATCACGACAAGATAATCTCGGATAAGGATTCCATCAAAATAGATTTGTTTGATGAGGAGCTGTCGAAAGCTGAAATAAATCGGGCCTGCTCTTACAAGAACAAATTCAAAAGATGCCTAAAGCTAGCCCTTCAGCTCCAGTGAAACAAAGATAAATATTAGTGAGCATCTCTATCTGAGTAAAGATAGCGCTAAATGAAGTTTGTAATACCAGTTAAAAGGAATATAATAACCGCTTAAATAAGTAAACTGCATCTAACCGGAATATATCTACCTAATGACTGCATTTATATTTAAAACACCAGAAGAGCTCCAAACCCTACTCGGTGGACGGATCCGTGGCATACGTCTGAACCGTAACCTTGACCAACGCACCACCGCAGAGAAGGCCGGTATCTCAGAAAAAGCGCTTCGCAACCTTGAGACCGGCCGTGGGTCAACGGTCGAAACCCTGATGCGGGTACTGAAGGCCCTTGAATATCTGCAAGGGATTGACATGCTCGCGCCGGAAATCAGTGTCAACCCCCTCGATTTATTGCGTCAATCAAAGGCACCTCAAAGGGTACGTCGAAACATAAAATTGCGGAAGATCGTTTATGGAGACTAGAGTCATCGAGATCCGCATCTGGGCTAATCGGGTAGGTGCCGTTGCACCAGACCCGAGACTGGGTTGTTATGTCTTTGCTTATGACCCTCTATGGAGTAAGAGTGGAATCGAGTTAGCGCCGATCACCATGCCTCTGAATGATTCTCGCACAACATTCGCCTTCCCCAACCTTTCTGAACCCAGCTATAAAAAACTGCCAGGACTCCTCGCAGATGCCCTACCCGATGACTTCGGTAATACACTGATCGATGCTTGGATGTCTAGAAAGGGGGTTGAAAAACGAAACGTAACCGTACTCGATCGACTGTCTTATATGGGCAGACGCGGTATGGGCGCTCTGGAATTTAAGCCGGCTCGAGGCGCACACCGCGAAAGTGCCGAACCACTGGAGATGAAGAGCCTAGTTGAGGCTGCTCGGATGGCTATTCAGGGCGACTTATCAGGTGATGTGGAATCACAGGCAGCAATCGCCAATATTATCCGTGTAGGAACGTCCGCCGGTGGTGCACGTGCAAAGGCCGTAGTCACTTGGAATCCGGAGACCCACCAAATCCGCAGCGGTCAGTTCGATGCGGAGCCTGGTTTCGAGCACTGGCTACTCAAGTTCGATGGTGTGGGCAGGGATTCAGAGCTGGGCGGAAGTGCAGACTATGGCCGGATCGAGTATGCCTATCACTTAATGGCGAGTGCTGCCGGTATCAAGATGTCACCCTGCCGTTTATTGGAAGAGAACGGCCGGGCTCACTTCATGACACGCCGTTTCGATCGTGATGTGAAGAATCAAGAAACAGTCAAGCACCATGTTCAGACACTGTGTGCGATAGACCATATCGACTTCAAGCAGAGAGCAACACATGACTACTCACAACTCTTCATGGTCATCTCCAATCTAAGACTGGGAGATGATGCCAGCAGTCAGGCCTTCCGACGCATGGCCTTTAATGTCATGGCAAAAAACTGTGATGACCACACCAAGAACTTTGCGTTTCTCTTAAGGCAGGGAGAGTCATGGGAACTGGCGCCGGCTTACGATATAACCCATGCCTATAACCCTCATGGGGAGTGGACTTACCAACATCTGATGAGCGTCAACGGCAAGTTCAATGGAATTAAACGTTCTGATTTACTGATTGAGGCGGAACGGTTCGGGGTTCGACGTCCCCTGGACTTGCTCAGCGAGGTCCGATCGGCCCTCGATAGCTGGCAGCAATTCTCCACGGATGCTGGATTGAACAGCATCACGGCTCATGCAATCGCTACTGACTTTGAGCTGGTTTGAAATACAGTGAATCAGTATCGGACCGAGGCTCACCAATTAAGGCGAGCCCCCCTACTTCTTACCTGTTATCCAAAATTACCCGTATCGATCCAGGACTGCTTAAGGAGTGACCACCAATCGTCTGCCAGGCGATTAGTCACGTAGGCATAGGGAAGCCATCCATAGCCGGCAGCACCCCAACCTGTTCCCCATGAATTCCTAATCAAGATGGCACCAGTGGTCTCGGTCGCACCCGGATTGGTATTCTTGATCTTCATATTGTCATCAAAGCCCACCGCTGCAACCGCATGACCCCCGACGATCTTCTCTCCCGACGTTGGATATGGAATCTTGCCAGTAGTCCCTGCTTGGGAGTAAATCGAGTCGTAGACGGTGAATCCGAACATTGCCGGCAGACCAGCGGTTAGGTTTGTCTTGATTTGACTCAGCAAGACGGCGGGCGTGGTTCCAGGGGGATCCAGTCTGAAATAGTTAAGAGCTTGATAATTCTGAGCAAATGCATAACAGAATGCGGTTGGTTCCTTTTCCACATCGGCCACCACATACTTCCAATATTCCTCTGGCGGGACCCCGAACAGTACCATCGCCTCCATCGTGGAACGTAAGAAAGCGCCATTATCGCTCGTCGACTTGAGAAGGTTACGAGTCGCCTTGTAGAGGAAGAGTCTTGATGCATCGATATGCTTGCCGAATGCCCTCCTCTCGTAATACTCAACCAATCCCACACCAGCATTGGCCGTGCATGAACTCAAACTGAGTTGATTCTCAATGGGTGGGCACCAGGGCCTCAGATCGGCCGAGATGGGTAGTTTAGGAGCAGGCTTAGATGCACGTACCTTGGTTAAAAGTGCCTTCACCGAGTGTGTCTGACCCAATAACTTAAGCTTGGATGAGACCTCGTCATGGTTGATCGTATGATCCCGTAAGCTGGGATAATCGGGTAGCCATCCCATTCCATGGGTTTGGATTGCGTTCGTCATGATCGTATCTTCCTCTGATTGGTACTGGTGTTTTAATCAGACCAAGTCAGTCACCAGGAAAGCTGGATTGATCAAAGCCCCCTCCTGATCTAAGTCAGGTGGTTAATGGGGCTCTTCTTTTTGATAGAACACTCGGCGATGAATTACAAGGACAATTAGCCTGTCTTATCAGGGGGAAAATACGATCGTTAGAACTTTATGGAAGGGTCAATCTGAGGTAAATTCGAGATCTGTCAGTGACAGACATTAAGGAAGAATGAACGAGTTACTCAATACACTGATAAACCGACTGATCCGACTCGTCTCGATGACGGTATCGGGGATTGGGTTCCTGACTGTAGAAATGTTCAGGAGGATCATCCGCCGTAGATCCGGGATCAGTTTCAATGCTGCCCTGGTACTACTACTGCTTGCGATCCTGATCATTCCATTTGCGATGAACTATACCGCTCACCTGCTGGCTGGAAATTGATGTGTCGCTCGTCTTAAGTTATCGGGCGGGAGGCTGCAGGAGGTTCATTGCCTAGACAAGCCCCCTCCCACCACTCTCCTGAATCACTCTGATTGCAGGTTCAACGATCCATGAAAATCGCAGTGGTCTCCATGAGGGTGATGAAGATGACCCTCGACTAAGTAGTCGATATGGTCTCCATGAGGGATCTGCTGATGTCCACATTTATCGCCATGACCGTGCCCACGGTCATGCCCTCCGCAGATATGCTGTGGCGTGCAATGAGCGGGATTCGCCGAACCGACCTCGAGAACATGCTCATCCACATGATCCCCATGGACATGATGAAGATGTCCATCATGGAGGTAATCAGTGTGTCCGGAATGGTTAATGGCCAAGTGCCCACACCCGGGTCCATGTTGGTGTTCGTGATTCTGGTGTTCCTTGCAGCTACTCATATGAATCCCCCCATGATGGTCAGAGAAACGATTAATCTGTCAATTCACAAGCAAAAATAACAATACCACTAAAATTTATAATTGACTATCACCCACACTAAAGAAGCCAAGAACTCTCAATTCACGAATGAACCTGCCCCACCCTGATCTGGTGCAGGCGATCATCCTCAGACTGAGCTTCGACCAATAGCTGATCCCATTCATCCGGTGGATGACCACTCTCCAGCATCTTTCTGAATACCCGGTAAGCATCATCGCTACTCTGGTAGGAACGCTTGGTTCCTTCGTCGTTCACCCATGCGTAAATAATGACTCTGCTCGGAGCGTGATACCGGAAGAAAAGCCGGTACTGCTGAAAGAACTTGGCTCGGAACCAGTGCTTGTAATCTCCTCCGAGCGTTACGCCTTGACGGTATTCGGCCCGAGTGGGGTCTTGAGGAATCACCTCAAACGCGAGCTTGGCAATCGCTGCGAGTCGTTTTGAGGCGTTCTTCTTGCTGAATCCTGATGGATCTTTCTGCTTAAGTTCTTCGACCTGCCGAGTGATTGCCTCAACTTGAGAAAGAAACAGTGGGTGTGCGAAGATCGTCCAGCCATTCACTACTACGGGTGCGGATTGACTCCCAATCATTCATCTTCTGCCGACAGGACGGTATCGAGATCTACTTCGATACCACCGACCAGTGAATGAATCCGTTTCACCAAACTATCTCCAACAGCCTGGAGTCGTTCCGGATGTTTGGCCATGTCACGGGATAGAAATCCCAAGAACTCGCCGATCAATGGGTCGTCTTTCTCGGTGATTTCCACGCGGGAGAGTACGACCTCCCCTCCTGGGCGGATCGTGTAATGAATCTTGTCCCGCTTACTCAGACTCAGAGCACGACGAACCGTTTCCGGTACGGTGGTCTGGTAACGGTCGGTCAGGGTGGATTCAACTTCAAGAGTGGCAGTCATAACGCTCCGATGAAAGGGTTCGATAGCGCTGATAGTAATGCACTTGCATTGTCATGTCAATGCAAGTGCATTACCTGCCCATTTATGAGCTATCGGTGGCCGGATGCACTGAACACTGAATTCAACGATAATGAGGCAACTCCCAATCTCAGACTCATATCTGTCACGGCATCCATTGCACATTACACCCCATTATTAGAGGATTTATTATGAATACGATCGATGCCATCCGCTCACGACGGGCCGTCAAGAGTTACGACTCCACTCACCGGATGACGGATTCCGAGGTTAAGGATCTGTTATCGCTGGGCCTGCTCTCCCCGACCGCATTTAATATTCAGCACTGGCGTTTTGTGGTGGTGGATGACCCATCACTGCGTAAACAGCTCAGGCAGGTATCGTGGAATCAAACTCAGGTCACTGATGCATCTCTCTTAATCATCATCTGTGCAGATCTCAAGGCATGGGAGAGACGTCCGGATCGTTACTGGCGGAATGCACCGAGCGAGATACAGTCGTTCATGCTCCCCGCAATAGATCAGTATTACCGTGGTAAGGACCAGACTCAAAGGGATGAGGTGATGCGTAGCTGTGGTATTGCATCACAGACACTGATGCTTGCCGCTCAATCGATGGGATACGATTCATGCCCGATGGATGGATTTGATTCTGTCGAGGTGGGTAAGATCATTCACCTCCCGGAGGATCACGTGGTATCGATGTTTGTTGCGATCGGCAAGAAGACCCAAGACGCTTGGCCTCGTCCGGGTCAGCTGACGCTGGATGAGGTGGTCATCAATAACCGTTTTACTCAATCCTGAAGGTGGCATCAACTCACGGTGAAGTTTTGGAACAATGGGCTTTGAGGGCGTATCATCCCCCTCTGAACGACCATTTTTATTCAATGAATATACGGGAGACATTGTGAGGATATCTTACTTAGCGGTGATTACTTCGATTGGATTTGCCTTGATGAACCCATTCACTGCAGCTGCAAACCCCACCTCAGGAACCCTCTCTGGAACTGTTACCTTAAGCCCCTCAATCGCCGGCAAGGCATCACCCGAGGATACACTCTTCATCTTCGCTCGCTCGACAGAAGGTCCCCCTATGCCTCGAGCCATAACCGTGAAGAAGGTTAAAGACTTACCTGTCTCATTCTTGCTGACTGATGGTATGGGAGCACGCCCCGATTTAAAAATCTCGAACGTCCCACAACTCATCATCACCGCCAGAATCTCAAAGTCGGGGAAAGCAATGCCAGAGAGCGGCGATTTGCGAGGGTCGAGTCAGATAGTAAAACCGGGTGATAAGAATATTAGTATCGTGATCGATCAGCAGATCCCCTAGTTCTGATTCGACCGATCACCCATAGAGGGAGCTAATATACAGCTCCCTACTCATCTCGTGATATCAGTCCCATCGGTGGAATCCTCGAGGGGTGATGGGTGTCGAGGGGTGATGGGTTGGAACAGGGAATGTTGAGGTGTATCATGCACCCCATGAACGATCTTTTTAATCAATGAATATACTGGAGGCGTTGTGAGGATATCTTACTTGGCGGTGATTGCTTCGATTGGATTTGCGTTGATGAACCCGCTCACAGCGGCTGCGAACCCCGCTGCCGTTGCTGCAAAGAGCGCTGCCGGAAGTGAGGGCAAGATACTCGCTACCCTAGACGCTCCTGGTTACACCTATATGGAACTAGAAAATAATGGCAAGCGTTTCTGGATCGCAGCCCCGACCACCCGTGTGAAGGTGGGTGACCGTGTCCAGTTCGTTCAGAGCATGGTCATGAATAACTTTAACAGTAAGACACTAAACAAGACCTTCGACAAAATCATCTTCGTCACAGAGGCGACTGTACAGAAATAATGTAACGCCTCCCCGTCCCGGTACAAATGATCTGTATCGGGACTGGAATTACTTTCCCCTCCCCCTCTGCGGTTTAAGTTTAGTCTTACTCTCCGGTACCTCTTCCGGTAAATCCTGATCAGGATCGATGAATCCAACGAATAACTTACTCTTCAGTTTTTTCATCTCATCGCGATATCCAGAGGCCTTCTCGAACTCCAAGTTCTTCGCAGCATCCAGCATCTGCTTCTCGACCCGCTTGATCTCCTTCGCCAGCTGTAACTCACTCATCGAGTCATAACGAGCCTGCTCTTTAGCATCCTTGAGGTGTTGATGAGCGGTCTCGATATTGTAGACACCATCGATCAGGTCCTTGATCCTCTTGTGAACGCTCCTCGGGGTGATCCCATTTTCTTGATTGAAGAGTATCTGCTTGTTGCGCCTTCGGTCAGTCTCACCGATCGCTTTTTTCATCGACTCGGTCACACGATCGGCATAGAGAATGGCACGACCATTAATATGGCGGGCAGCACGTCCCATGGTCTGTATGAGAGATCTCTCTGACCGTAGGAATCCCTCCTTATCGGCATCCAGTATCGCAACCAGAGACACCTCCGGAATATCCAAACCTTCCCTCAATAGATTGATACCGACCAGAACATCAAACTTGCCCAGCCTCAGGTCACGGATGATCTCCACACGTTCGACCGTGTCGATGTCCGAGTGAAGGTAACGGACCTTGATCCCGTGATCTGAAAAGTAGTCGGTCAGGTCTTCGGCCATTCGCTTGGTCAGTGTCGTGACCAACACCCGCTCGCTCTTAGCTGTCCGTAGGCTGACCTCGGACATCAGATCATCGACCTGCGTTGTGGCAGGTCGTACCTCGATGATTGGATCAACGAGCCCTGTCGGTCTGACCACTTGCTCGACCACCTGACCGGCATGAACCCGCTCATACTCGGCCGGGGTGGCGGATACGAATACCGTTTGGGGCATCATCCTCTCGAACTCATCAAAACGCAGTGGTCGGTTATCCAGTGCAGAAGGCATCCTGAAACCAAAATCCACCAGATTCTCTTTACGAGACCGGTCACCCTTATACATACCCCCCACCTGTGGAATGGTGACATGGCTCTCATCGATCACCATCAATGAATTGGGCGGGAGATAATCAATCAAGGTTGGGGGTGGCTCACCGGGATTTCTACCGGACAGATGTCTCGAGTAGTTCTCGATCCCCTTACAAAACCCCAACTCGTTCAGCATCTCCAGATCGAAACGGGTTCTCTGCTCGATCCTCTGAACCTCGACCAGCTTATTATTCGCATGAAAAAATTCGATACGGTCTCGTAGTTCCGCCTTAATGGTCTCGATCGCGCGTAAGGTCGTGCTCCTGGGAGTGACGTAATGACTGGATGGGTAGACCGTGTAACGGGATAGCTTCTGAAGGATCCTCCCCGTGAGCGGATCAAAGAGTGCTAGGGACTCGACCTCATCATCAAAGAGAGAGACCCTTAGTGCTTCCTCCGAGCTTTCTGCCGGGAAGATGTCCAGAATATCGCCCCTCACACGGAAGGTCCCACGGTTAAAGTCGACATCGTTACGGTCATACTGCATCTCTGTCAGACGCTTGATGGCTTCACGTTGTGTGATCTTTTCATGCTCACGCAGATGCAGAATCATCCCATGATAATCAACAGGATCACCGATTCCGTAGATACATGACACAGTGGCAACTATAATGGTGTCATCCCTCTCGAGTAGTGACTTGGTCGCGGATAACCTCATCTGCTCGATATGGGCATTGATACTGGAATCCTTCTCGATGAAGAGATCACGAGAGGGGACATAGGCCTCTGGTTGATAGTAATCGTAGTAGGAAACAAAGTACTCGATCGCATTCTCCGGAAAGAATTCACGCATCTCTGAATAGAGCTGTGCGGCAAGAGTCTTATTCGGTGCCATGATGATTGCTGGCCGTCCGAGTTGCGCAATCACGTTCGCCATGGTGAATGTCTTACCCGACCCGGTCACACCCAAGAGCGTTTGGAAAGCGAGTCCGTCTGATATCCCTTCCAAGAGTTTTGCGATCGCCTGTGGCTGATCACCGGCAGGCTCAAAAGGCTGATGTAACTTGAAGGGACTGTTGGGGAAGGTTATGATCACAGGTATAATTCCAGCATCCGATTTATTTCTAGAGCAATTTTATCATGCGGGTCTAACCTGCATCAGTGTAAGGACACTACCGTGGAACTGTCTCATCGCGTTAAATCCATCAAGCCCTCCCCCACCCTCGCTGTAACCGCTCGAGCGGCAAAGCTAAAGTCAGAGGGGAAGGACATCATCGGTCTTGGTGCGGGGGAGCCTGACTTCGATACCCCACAACATATCAAGGACTCGGCCATTGCTGCGATCAACCGAGGATTCACTAAGTACACCCCAGTCGGTGGCACACCCAGTCTCAAGAATGCCATCATCAGTAAGTTCAAGCGTGAGAATAATTTCGACTACACCGCAAAACAAATTCTGGTCTCATGCGGTGGTAAGCAGAGCTTCTTCAACTTAACACTGGCAGTCATTAACCCGGGTGATGAGGTCATCATCCCGGCACCCTACTGGGTCTCCTACCCGGATATTGTTCTGATTGCTGAAGGTAAACCGGTCATCATCGAGGCCGGAATCGAACAGGGATTCAAGATCACCGCATCACAACTCGAAGGTGCCATCACTCCCAAGACTCGGATGTTTGTAATCAATAGCCCGAGCAATCCATCCGGTGCGGTCTATACCGTCGATGAACTGAAGGCGATCGGTGAGGTCTTGCGTAAGCATCCACGGATACTGATCGCAACCGATGATATGTACGAACACATCCTTCTGAATGATGAGAAATTCGTAAATATTTTAAATGCCTGTCCCGACCTGTATCCACGGACCATGGTCTTAAACGGTGTCTCGAAGGCATATGCAATGACCGGATGGAGGATCGGTTACTGCGGTGGTCCTGAATCGATCATCACCGCCATGGAAAATATTCAATCACAAAGCACCTCGAACCCGACCTCCATCTCCCAAGTGGCTGCAGAGACCGCATTGACCGGCGATCAGTCTTGCATCATTCCGATGGTGACCGCGTTCAAGGATCGCAACCGCTACGTGACAAACAAACTAAACGCTATGCCAGGAGTGAGATGCTTGTCCGCGGGTGGTGCTTTCTATGCCTTCGCTGATACCAGGAAGGCGATCAGTACGCTGCATGACAGAAAGGTAATATCCAGTGGTACTGATATCGCCTTCAGTGAGTACCTCTTGGAGCATGGAGGTGTGGCTGTGGTACCCGGATCCGCATTCGGCAGCGAGGGCTATATCAGGCTCTCATTCGCTACCTCAATGAGTAATCTAGAGAATGCACTGGAGAGAATCGGCAAGGTTCTCGCCTAAAGTACTTAGAATAAGAGGAAACCAGTTCAGAGTAAGCTTATGATTTGGGGCGTTTCTGAAGGATTCGATGACGGATTCGATTGACCGGCTTGGCCCTAGCCATTAGTATATGCACCTCTTCAGTTCCTCGATAGCTCAGCTGGTAGAGCGACGGACTGTTAATCCGCAGGTCCCAGGTTCGAGCCCTGGTCGAGGAGCCAACACCCATGCGGTTCTTGGAGAATCCACCCCTCCAAAATAGCGTGTCCAAAGTGGTAAAACGTGCCCAAAACTTTAAAAAGAGACACGTAAAACCCACCTAAAGTAGTACTCGCTTTATCTTTTCGTTCGTCATAAAGTAACTTCAGTTTCACCCACCCAAATTCACTGAGGAGCCACAACTCCCCGGTAGATTTTCTTTTGCTTATAACCTTGCATTAAGGAGAGTATTCATTACAGCGCAACAGATAGAGATACGAGACGTCCTCGCGGGTGAGTCAATAGACCTAGGTATAGCGAATTACAATAATGTAGACATACATATGACTCAACGCTAGCTATTACTGGAACAGATGCTCTTCGCCTACAGAATGTAATGTGACACAAGTCCATCAGCAGCATAAAGTGGTACATCAAGGTCAGCATGTCTGCCTTGGAGGGTCTTGCAGTTGTCATGGAAATGAGGAACGCTACTGCGTGTCCGGGCACATGCCCAGAAATTGAATTTTGGCACAGTAAAAATGCCAGAAAACTCAATGAAATCAGTATACTGCAACGCCCAGATTTCACTGTTAATCCGCAGGTCCCAGGTTCGAGCCCGGTTGAGTCCGTAAACTGCTGTAAATTAATTTAGCGGGTTAGCCACCGCTTCGGTTTGGTAAATTGACGATTCTTAAGACGTTAATTAACCAAAGGA
>Ga0209553_1001416_pt1 | contig 11933 bp, 7 predicted proteins | sample LauGreFBDMM110DN_2_FD_188217 | JGI IMG/M metagenome (GOLD analysis project Ga0209553, IMG submission 188217) | Freshwater lake microbial communities from Lake Michigan, USA - Fa13.BD.MM110.DN (SPAdes) (version 2) | ecosystem: Environmental > Aquatic > Freshwater > Lake | place: Lake Michigan, USA...
ATTTTATATCAAGGGGCAGTTACTCATGGACAGTTTTCAGCACAGCATCGCGACTGCCGGGGGTGGACAGGCGACTTTTTCGCAGTGTTGGTTTGCATGTTACAAAATGCTGCTGGGGCCGTGGGGGAAGGCTGGGCAGGCTGGGGTGATCGAGGCCATGCTTAGGCAAAAGTTGAAGACGGATATTAGTGGAAATGACCGCGTTCAGGACGCACTGAACAACGGACTGCTCGATACAGACTACAACACCTGTGCCGTGGCATTGGGTCTGCAGTCATGGTCTGGGTCTGCTTTTAACAAGCCTGCAAGCTTTCTTGATATAGGGCTGACTGATGGTGCCGAAGCTTTCCTTGAGCAGCTTAAAAAAGGCCCATTATGGGTCTCGCGTTATGTGCATCCGGGTTATCACATTGTGCTGGCCACAGGTTACAGAGACAACGGAAATGGCTACATTATTCACAACAATCCGTTTCCTGGCCCAAAAGACGCGATTCAAGTCACGACGACCACAGCCAATCACTTTGTGAAATTAATCACGAATGCACGGGCTTCCGTTCAGCGAGCAAGCTGGACTTAGATGGCCATGCCCCAATCGTGTCTCGGAGCGGCGAGCCTCGATTGATGTTGCAGTCGGGATTATGTTCTGAAGATATCCTGAAGAGACCCCGATTTACGACCTGTCCGCCTGTCTAGAAAAATTCGAGATCCTCGGCGGAGATCGGGTTATAAAATCAGAATGCGGACACTGGGAGCCAAATGACAGCCTCTATACCGACAGACAAATTTGACATAATGTCCGGTGAATCGTTTCCCCACATGTTTGCGCACATGAAACAACTGCCAGCAGCTTTTTTGAAAAAATAGCGACTTGACCAGCGTTAAGACACCCTCGTCGATACTTAGTGCGGCTTGGGTTCGAGCAGCTGAAACAGCAAAAGACGTTCAGAAAACAGAGCCAGTCGATGAACGATTGAGCTTGGCAAATGCCCTCTACAGTGTTCTGCGGGATCATGCTTAACAGATACGTGAGGCCAGAGAGCTTGAGAGTGGTTTGGTGCCGATTTCCTTATCGATGGTCGATGATCTTGTGCAATCGCATGACGGTCCGGCGTACGCGATCGACATGCTGCAACTGGACGAATCCATGGTCGGGCTAGAATCGCTTCTCAATTCTCATGCTTCAAGAATGCACTCACCGTGGCTGATTCTTCCCCACTCGCTGAGCTGTTTGAACAAGCGATGTCCATTGAATCTGCAGAGGCGCGTCTGCAGTTCATGATCACGGACTGTCGGGGCGATGCTAAGTTACTTGAGGATCTGCAGTCACTTGTTGCAGCGGCTGAACGTCCGTCGATTCTGGAGCAATTTCGGAACGATATCAACACTTATCAGGAAGACGATGGTGCTATGCACCTGTCGTGTTACAGCCGTTCTTGCCGAGTTTCGCGGTGACTACCGAGTGAGCTTTCTCGTGTGAAGCAGCGCGACCAGACTGACCAGACCGAGCGCCAGTAGCAATAAACCGGTGACTCCGAAAAGCTCCCATTGCGAGACAATTTGCCGGTGAGCGGCTTGCCCGTACGCGATGAAAACAATCCAGCCCAGCGTTGCCATCACGAGCAACAGTACGGCTGAGGTGATCTGCTCTAGGAATCGCGTCCCGCGTGAGACCGGGCGCTGCGTTTGGTCATTTTTGGGGTTGATCAAGTGGTCGTGATGGTGGGTTGCCCCTGTTTGCTCTTCGGGGGCGCTCGACTTGAGCCGCGAACGCGACCAGCCAAAGTAATAGGCGAGCCCGACAACGTACAAGCCGACCGTGACGGGGAGCACCTTGATATCGATGCCAATATAAACCCACGCCGAAAAAATCGCTAACGCCATGACCGTGATCGGGAGCACGTTGGCCATGGGTGCCCGATAATGTCGAAATAACTGCGGCTCCCGTTTTCGTAGCAGGAAGAGACAGGCAATCGCCATGATGTACCAGACTAGGGCCGTCAACGTCGAAACCAACAGCGCCAAGGCGATGGCGTCTTTATACCGCAAGTTTCCGAAAATGAACGCCACAACAATCAGACTGCATATCAACAATGCGGGGACCGGTGTCCGTCGCTCAACGTGAACTTTTCCCAAAATCCCCGGAAGGTAACCGGCACGGCCTAGGGCAAATGCCTGCCGACTCGCGCCGTAAATCATCCCGTGATAGCTGGCGATCATGCCAAACAAGGCCATGGACGCAAAACCGTAGACCGCCCATGGCGATTTTCCGACGGGAATTTCGGAAATCACCTTGGCGAGGGGATACATAACAGCAATCTCGCCCAAGGCCTGAGTATCATCGACAGCACCGCACGCAAACAGCCACGTGAGTACCACTAGGACAATCAGCGTCAATTGCGACCAGACCAGACCACGCGGGATCGTCCGTTGTGGCTCATCCGCTTCTTCCGCTGCCAGGGCGACCGTTTCGATCATCAACAGCCACCACAAAGCATAGGGAACAGCATCCAGCACCGCCCGCCAGCCTTTCACTGCTGGCAACAGGGGCGTGGTCCAGACTCGCTCTAAACGGAAACTCGTGGATGCAAGGATCCAGAAAATCACCAATCCTATGATCGCACCGTAGGTCATCCAGACCATCACCGTCGACTGCTCCTGGACTCCCCAGCTATGCAGCACGAAAAAAATTCCGACAGTTGCCAGTGCGGTCCAAACTGCGACCGTTTCGCTGGGAGCAGCAGGATTGGCCAGAAAGGCAATAAACCCGCCCGTCGCCAGGGCGGTCGTGATCGTCGCGAACTGGCATTGCAGAAACATCGACCAACCCATAATGAATCCCATCGCCGGCCCTCCGGCGCGCCGCCCGTAAGCGAGGGGCCCGCCCGCGAATGGCATGGCCACCGACAATTCGGTCAGGACCAGCACCCACGTGAGATACAACAGACACACAATCAGCGAAGCAAGCAGTACCGCGACCGGCCCATTATCCTTGAGTGCAAAGTTCCAGCCAAAGTACTCGCCGGTAATCACCACTCCGACGCCAAGCGCCCAAATGTCGCGAACCTTGAGCGGTTTTTTCAGTGCGAGGTCCGCGAGGCGGGGCTGAGCAGCAGGAGACGAGGGCTGAGTCATGAGCAATGGATCCAGTCAGCGGACACCCCGTTCGCCGGAGTGAATTGCGTAAAAAAGGAACAATTTCAGTAACGGGGCGTTCAGAAACCGACTCACCACGTGGCGAACGAGTCCTCTTGTCACGACCAATCAGATCCTCGGAATACACTCGAAGAGTCAAACAAATGACGATGAAAGAAGATTTCGTTTTCAAAAAACTTCTTTTCGAAATTATTCGAATCAACAGCAGTCCAAGTCGTCAACCATCGGTATTCGACCGTCCCACCATGTTTGACGCCCGGTCTCCGCCTGCTAGAGATCGGCGTTTCGGGCAAGAGCCCGCGGCAATTTTCGTGGCCTTTCTCCAAGCTGAACCGATCAGCATATGGCCATTGTGCCGCACCAGCACCCACACCATCCGGACAGCGACCGCCGTCAAGAGGACGACGAACACCCACGACGAGATCGTGGCGATACCGACACGATGGACCATAGCCAAGGCGGTCAGTGGCAACGCCAGTGTCAGCACAATCCAGTCTCTCCCGGCAATCAACGTCGCCGACGCCGCGACGGTTAGTGAGAAGGTCGCTAGCAACGTCGCCCAGCAGATCGGGCACATCGTCAAAATCTCCTCGCCGCAACGGCAACCGGGGGGGGTACCTCAATGGCAACAGCCTCCGTCAGACGGCAACACTTTCCGGGGTGACGGCGGCACGTCATTGGCTGGATTCATCGCGAAGAACCCGGAGGGCTTGAGTAGGAATCCGATGTAGGCCGTCGGCATCACCGGATAGTCCTCGGGCCGCGGCAGATGGGTGTGGCCGAAGGTATACCAGAAGACAACATCGGTCGATGCGATCGGCCGATCCGCCACGGTCCATCGCACAAGACCGTCGCCGCCGGAACTCTGATTTGGATAATCACCCGCCGCGAACCGCTCGTCCGGACGGAAGGGCGTGACCCAGACGTGATGATCGACGAACCCGGCCCGCTTTCGCCACCACGCCTGCGGCGAGGCGAACGGCACGGCGTTGTCGCCAGGGAGGAAGCGGTAGCCGACCGGTTGGCCGACGGCATTGAGCCGCTCCGGATTAACGATCTTCCAAGATCGCGCTGTCTCAAGGCTGAGATTGGCCAGTGCCGCGGATTCCGTAAGAAGCGTGTTAGCCCGCGCATGGAACGCGTTCCCAAAGGCATTCTCCGGATTGACCTCCCCCGGCACGACGTCGATCTGCTGCACGGAGTTGTCCCGGCCGTCGAGGTCAAAATCGAGCCGGACGTTGAAGAAGTGTTGGTGATTTGGAGCATAGACTTGGTCTGCCACCAATGCCCCCCACGGCGGGGTCTCCCCCGGCCGCGCGATCCCAAGAGACAGTACGCCCGTCAGCTTCACCTCGAATTGGATGTTGCCATCTTGGTAGAGGTACCAGAAGAATCCGTATTCGTAGTTCTCTACCGTCGACACCGATGACACGACCAATCGTCGCGACCGTCTCACCTCAGGCTTCCCCAGTCGGCGGTCGGTGTGCTTCCACAGGATGCCGTAATCTTCCTCGTGCATACAGATGGCGTTCTTGACCAGCAGCGGCTCGCCCCGACTGGTTGTCATGTGGGCATCGAAATAGCGGATCAGTCCTAAGCAATCGCAGCCCAACTCGAGGCTGTTGGCGCACATTCCCATGCCATATTCGCCGACGTCGAAAGCGTTCTTCCGCCGTTGCGTCTCGCTGGGATCGCCATAGGGCACCACCATCTCCGTGAGGGAGGCACGGTAGAGGATGGAACGGTCCTCATCACCGTCGCGGTAGCGGAGGTGATGGAGCGTCAAGCCCTCGCGGGCATTGAAGCCGATCACGAACTTCCAGTTCTGCCAAGCAACTTGGTAACCGTCGACCACGAAACTAGCGCCTTCCGGCTGGACGATCTCCAGCGGCCTGATGTCCTTGCGCTGGTCGACGACACGATCAGCCGCGTAGTTGGTCGCGCCGGGAGGAAGGTTCCAGTGGCCGTGTTCCTCGATACGAATCACCCGCATCGTGTTAAGATCGACGACCGGGCGGATTCCCTCGATGGGGCGGGCGTATCCGTTCTCGGTCGGATCGGACCGCAGGAAGCAGAGCGGACGGGCCAGCCTGCAGGTACGGTCTTCTTCCGATCCGTAATTGCCAGCGCTCCAGATATCAACCATCACCAGACTCGTGTCATCGATTCCGTGGTGCCGCATCAGGGCGTCGCGAAACTCGGCGCTCGAAAGCACGGCCGCCTCGCACTCCACTTGCTCGTCCACCGTCATCGTCGGCTGCACGCCAGGAATGTGACACCACGACGCGACCTCGTTCCCGCCGATCGACACGACCGCCTCGTGGCAGGCGTTAGTCGCGTTGTCAAACAGGACTACGAAGGCCTGCCTCGGTGGCCAGTTCGTGCCGTCAAAGGCATATACCAGATCCTTGGGAGGCTCGTGGAGGCTGACCGAAACGAAGCGCGTCGTCGGGGTGACCTTCCCTGCCGTTCTGAGGATCGATACGGCGGCGGTGACTTCTTCGGCACCGAGCGGCTCCAGAGGATGGCGTCCGGGATGCGAACCTTGGGCAACAAAATGTGACACGACGACCCCTTGTGTGAGCCAACCAAAGTTACTGGGGACTGAGACACCAAACTCCTGAGGTGGAAAGCCGGCCTGTGAGGTTAGCACAACCAATAGTACTTCGCAACGAATCGAATACGAGCGAGAAACGTTTTCAATAGATGCACAAGGCATAGCGAAGGTTGACGTGGTTCTGAGATAAGATGATCGCCGCGATCCCGGAGACCGAGTGTGAGCCTAACCAGTGGCAACACAACCAACTCTTGTCGCTTGTGTCGCATTTTACTCCCCTTATTTCCTGATGTCTGACGACAGAATTAAAGACCATCGCTGGTCCCTTTGCTGCTCGAATTGATTTCCGAACGATAATAACAATAGATACAGGCGAGGCTAAGACTCGTCAAAACGTGCCACATTGCATGTCCTTGTATCCACGCGGTCGGATGGCTGAAGCGTTTAGCGATGTCAAGTTCTCGACAGGCAACTGCCGCCACTAGCATTGCCAAACTCATCGCCCCCCAACGCAGGTCAAGTCGACGTAATGTTTGAAACTGGTCCGCAATCAGAGAGACCCCAATGACAGCAATCAGCGAACTCAAGACGATCAGGGAAGACATGGACCACTTATAGACAAATAACAGCCAACTGGCGGCAGCGACGAGGGCAATCAGGAGAATCCAAATCGGAAATGGCCGCAGCCGAACGTGCCATGCTGCGGGGATCCCACGGCCAATATTGACAACACACAGTGTCAATAAAGGTGTGTACATTGCAGCCACGTCGATTTGCTGTCCCAAGCGTGTCAGCGATGCATGAAAAAGTCCGCTGCCGATTCCCAAATAACAACAGGCCACACCGAACGTCAGGCTCAATGCCGGCGTCTGGATGAGGTAACCGGAACGATTCGAGGGTGACTGTTTCCAATCATGCCAGCCCAACGCGAGGCTATAGAGGCCAACTAAAATATAGGCCAGATTAGACCAAGTATTTGCCCGGGTGCGGATGACATTCTCGATGAAAACCTGCTCCGTATAGGTCGGATGTCGGAGGCCGCTGCTTTCACGCCATCCGTTCCACACGTTGTGCCCGACTACATTGGTGATTCCAACCAACGCGACAGTCAGACAGATCAGCGTGCCCCACGAGAACACATGCACCCACAACGGCCATTGATGCCAGCCAGCATAAAATCGGAACATAAGCGTCTTGTAAATCACAGGGACTTTTTGTCGCCAGCAGCAGGAATTCCGGACACGGGCGGGACCTTAAACCGAGCAACACTAGTCACCAGTCCAGCAACTGCCATAGCCTGAGATGGTGACACCACGCGCATAAATATCGCGTACTCGCTTCAATCACTCATCTTGCATATCACTCAGCGTGCCGGGATAGAATGCGACGCGAAGCGAATTCAACACTGCCAGAATGTCGATCAATTCCTGACAGATTGCCCCCGCAACGGGCGGAAGATATCCCAGCGAAGCAGCCAGCATTCCGATCAGACTTAACAACATTCCGCCGACTGCACTTTGCAGAGCGATCGTGCGCATCCGATGGCCGATGTGAAAAAACTCATCGACCTTCTGCAACGAACTCTCCAGAATCACAGCGCTGGCCGCTTCGGCGGTCACATCGCTCGACTGCCCAAAGGCTACTCCGACCGTCGCGGCCGTGAGGGCCGGTGCGTCGTTAATGCCGTCGCCCATATACATCGTCTTTGCCTTGCGCGTCTCTTCCCGCACAAGTTCCAGTTTCTGCTCGGGTGACTGGCTGAAATAGACTTCCTGAATTCCAACAGCATCAGCAAGATAACGAACTTCTGATTCGCGATCTCCCGAGACAATCATGACCCGTGAAAAATGATGTTGCGGCAGATGACCAACAAACGACTTGCCATCTTTGCGAGGTTCATCGCGGAACCGCAGAACCGCTGCGAACTGCCGATCAATCACAACGACACATTCTAGGCCTGCGGACTGCGTTGGGAGATCTTCCGGCTTTGCGATTCCGGACGTCACCACTTTCTTCCGGCTCGTGACTTCCAACTGATGCCCGTCAACCAGTCCCGTGAGCCCCTGACCGGGTGGCTCGTGGACCTGCGATGCTTCAGGTATCACTAGGCCGCGTTTCTGAGCGCCTTTCACGATGGACTCGGCCAGCGGATGCCGAGAATAGCGTTCCAGTGCGGCCGTCAGTCGCAGGACTTCATGTTCTGTCACGCCCGGCCGTGTCACACACTCCGTCAATGCCGGACGACCGTATGTCAGCGTTCCGGTCTTGTCAAAAATCGCGACTCGGCACTGATCGATACGCTCAAGGACGCCGGGGTCACGGATAATAATCCCACGCCGTGCGCTGAGTGAAATGCCGCCGAGAATTGCCACCGGTATTCCAATCAGCAACGGACACGGAGTCGCGACCACAAGGACTGCTAGGAATCGCTGGGCCTCGCCGCTCAGCATCCACGCCAGCACCGCGATCGCCACAGCCAGCGGCGTGTAGAAGGCTCCCAGTCGATCCGCCAAGCGTCGCATGCGGGGCTTGCGTTGTTCCGCCGCGCGCATCACATCCATAATTTTCGAGTAACGAGAATCCACTGCCAGCCGATCTGCGTGAATCACCAGCACGGCGTTCCCGTTGATCGCCCCGGAAAAGACACCGGCGCCTGGTGCTTTCGGCATCAGATACGGTTCGCCAGTCAGGTAAGATTCGTCCATCGAGCCATGCCCCTCGATTACGGTCCCATCCACGGGGCAGATCTCATGTGGAAAAATGACAAGTGTGTCGTTGACAGCAACATCGGCAAGTGAGATGTCAGAAAATTTTTCATCCGCGAGTCGGCGATGTGCCGTCAGCGGCAGACGTTTTGCCAACGCATCTAGCACGGATGATGCGCTTCGAACCGCATAGGCCTCCAATGCCTGGCCGCCGGACAACATCAGCACCACAAACACGCCAGCCAGATATTCGGCTTGCAGCAGCGCGGTGACCATCGCAAGTCCGGCAAGCAGATCCGAGCCGAACTCGCCGGCGAACGCTTGCTTCAGCAGATCCCAAACGAGTGGCAAGCCTCCCACGATCAACCCCAGGACAAGCGGCCAGTCGGCAGGTGGATGGCCCGCGAGGATCGGCGATGCCACTGTCCAACGCATGGCCAGATGCACGGAGATACAGATCAACGCAAACACGGCAATGATCAAGGTCTTACGCTGTTGCGGGTCTGGTTGGGAAATTCGCGGTTGAGTTGTCATCCCTGAATTTTAGCGAACTCGCGCATGATCGTCGAAGCATTCCGGCAATTCGCAGATCGCGGCAGGTTCGTTCGTAACCGGCTTCAAGATCAAGCGGAATTGCAAGTTCGTCGCTGAGCCACAGGGGTAGCATCAGGCCACTTCCCTCGCCGCACCATCTTTGCCTCGCTGAACAGGTTTTTTCCCTGTTTTTGACTGGAATCCGTAAGGGCTTCTGTCGTACACGACTTTCTCGGTATACTTCCAGCACTGATTGACGACAAGAAGCATTCCGTCACCAACCTGTTCAACGCCACCATGCCGCTTAAGACTGACACGCTCGAAGATCCGATGCTGAACCTGACGCCGATGATCGACGTTGTGTTTCTGCTGATCATTTTTTTCATGGTGGGGGCGAGGTTTACCGAAGAGAAGCACGATCAGAGATTTGATGTCGAACTGCCTACCGCCTCAGCCGTGCAGACCATGAGTCGCACGCCGGACCCGCTCGTGATCACGGTCTACCGATCGGGACGCATCACAATCAAAGACCGCGAACTTGATCAGACGGGACTAGTTCAGGAATTAAAGGCTGCGAAGGATGCGTATGCCGATCAGGCCGTCCTCATTCGGGGCGATGGTGAAGGCCAGTATCAAGCGGTGATCGATGTGATGAATGCCTGCCATCAGGTTCAGATTAAGAAATTTTCACTGGCCTTTCAGCCTCTAGAAACGGGTGCATCGGGTTCTCCATGAACGCCCTGCGACAGCTTCTACATAAACTCACTGATGGCGCCCCACTGAGCGGCGATGACATCATTGCTTTGGCATTGCTGCTGACGATGATTGCCTCACTCGCACATCTGCTAACAATGCTTGTCACGCGCTGGGGCGATCAAAACATCGCGTTCAAGTCGTTGCTGGCGTCGATTCTGATTCATGGCGTTTGTATTCTAGGACTGGAAGTCTTTGAACCTCTGGCGTTACGAAAAGCGACAGCCAACGAACTGCCACGCGAGCCGCCGGAAGTGTTGACGGAAGTTCTGGTCGAAAGCGATCAGAATGTGAAGCTTCCTGAATCGGGTAACATCCCGATTGCTGATCGACCGATTCAGCCGCAAATCGAGCTGCAACGTTTTGCAGACACCTCTCCGGAGATTACTCAACCCAAACTTCCCGATCGCACGCCCGACAAACTGGAATCACTGACAACTGCGGTTGAGGACGTCACGCAGTTTCAGCAACAGCAACTAACAGAACTGGCTTTGCCCACAGACGCCGGTGAGAAAGGCCCGAAGCAGGTAGCGGCCGAAGATCCCGCTGCTGAACACAAATCTGTCTTCGAGCAGAGCCAAGCGGACGTTTTCAAACCGGAAATGCAACGTACGCCGCCGATTCCCGGACGTCCCGACGCTTCCGCACGGATGGCCGATCCTTCGCGGCCATTAACGGCTCCGGACATGAAGTTTGAAATCAATCCGGAAGCAACGGCCATCAATGTCGCAACGGCTTCGGATTCCGCAGTCGAATTGCCACCGTTGATCGACAACCCGGCAGAATCGATTGCACGTCGCACAGCGCCGGTGGCGGATGACGAAGCGTTTGATGGCAGCAATCCTGAACCGGGAAAGTCCAACGCGAAATCCGCCGCCAGTACATTTCAAGCTCGACTGCCCCGCCCTTCCCGTTCGGTCGCGGACCGCGATCCTGCCGAACGCCCATCCCGGATGACGCCTGATACTCCGCGAACGACAACACCACTGTCCGACAGTTACGACGACGTGCGGATTGGCGATCTGGCTCCCTTGTACAGCGATTCACTGCAGTCCGGTGCCCTTCTTTTGGACAACATGCTACCCACCATTCGGCGGCGTGATAATCCGCCGCTGACTTATCAACTGCGTGCCGAAAAAGCTCGCCGGGACGCAGCGGAACGATTCGGCGGGACGAAAGAATCGGAATCAGCCGTAGAACGCAGTCTACGGTGGATGGCTGCCAATCAGACGCGAAATGGCCGTTGGGATGCGGAAACTTTTGGTGCAGGCCAGGTGAGTATCGATGACAACGGCGTGGACCGTGAATTCGCGGGCAAGGAAGCGGACACCGGGTTGACGGCACTGGTGATGCTCAGTTTTTTAGGTGCGGGTTACACGCATGAAGAAGGCCGCTACGCGGTCGAAGTTGACCGGGCACTCGACTGGTTAATCAGTCAGCAGGCTGCGGACGGAAATCTGTGCGGCAATGCCGAAAAATTTGCGAGGATGTATTGCCACGCGATGGCGACATATTCATTGGCCGAAGCCTACGGCATGCAGCAAGACGTGGTTCTCGGGCCGATCATTGATCCCGAAGCATTGCGGTTTACCATGGACAATGGTGAACTTGCAGTGGCTTACCTGTCTAGTGCCGCCACATCGCAGAATATTCTGAGTGTCATCGCCCTGAACGGTGCAACGCGAAGTCTGCAGGCCGACCAGATTGCATACTCCATTCGGCGCGTCGACGATTTACGACTGCGGGCCGCGCTCGCGAAAGCAGTTGCCTTTACCATCAGCCAGCAAGATCCCAAAGGCGGCGGTTGGAGGTATAAGCAGTGGCAGGAAGGGGATGTCAGTATGCTGGGCTGGCAATTAATGTCGCTCAAGAGCGCTGAGATTGCAGGCATGAATCTTCCGGAAGTAATTCGGACGCGAATGAAGAATTTCGTCGAAAGCGCACGTCAGGGAAAAAATGGCGGGCTGTTTGGATACCGGCGCAACGTCGTGTCCAGTGGTGGTAATTCCGAACCGGTCACACCTACGATGACTGCGGAAGCACTGTTCTGTCAGCAGATGCTCGGCTATCCGCGAGAGTCTGACGCCAGCACCGAATCCATTGCCTATCTGATGCGCAACCCACCGCGACTTTCGGACATGAATTTTTACTACTGGTACTACGGCACGCTGGCGATGTATCAGCACGGCGGCAAACCATGGCAGGACTGGAATGCCAGCGTGCGTGACATG
>Ga0209553_1001419_pt1 | contig 11924 bp, 11 predicted proteins | sample LauGreFBDMM110DN_2_FD_188217 | JGI IMG/M metagenome (GOLD analysis project Ga0209553, IMG submission 188217) | Freshwater lake microbial communities from Lake Michigan, USA - Fa13.BD.MM110.DN (SPAdes) (version 2) | ecosystem: Environmental > Aquatic > Freshwater > Lake | place: Lake Michigan...
CAGCAGCAGCAGCAGCAGACATGACTGCGCAATCGCTGCTCGCACGCGCACACAGCGCGATCAAACTTGAAGGCGCCGCACTCGTCGAAGAAGCAACCGACATCACGAAGACCGCGCAAGCGTTGACGCTCGGCGCACTCGGACGCGCTGCACTTGACGTAGCGATGGAACCACTCAAAGACAAGGTGAAAGCCGCACGTAAGCAAACTGAAGGCGTAGGTCGCGATCGCGCGATTGCAAGAGCACGCGAACTCGCCGAGCAACACGCATCAAGCGGCGCTGGCGCGGATGCTGCGCTCGTCGGCATCATCGAAAACGCAGACACGCCAGCACTGATGGCAGCACTCGATGTCGCGCGCGCGTTGATTCCGAACACGCCCGTGATGTTCGCAAGCGCGGATATCGAAGGCTCAAAGGTTTCGCTCGCGTGCATCTGCCCGAAGTCCGCAATCGATCGAGGACTGAAAGCAGGCGACTGGGTCAAAGCTGCAGCACAAGTCTGCGGCGGCAACGGCGGAGGCAAACCCGACGCCGCACAAGCAGGCGGAAAAGATCCTTCCAAGCTGCACGCCGCACTTGATGCAGCCAAAGCCTTCGCGAATCAACCGTGATAGTTTGCAGTGGCGCGTGCTAGGTGTGGGGCAGATCCCTGCTTTCGGATAATGCTGAGAGAATTGCCTGCTCGCGCCCGTATGGAATCGAGGACTGCACGAGTCGCGCAGAAATTCATGAGGTTCGCTGAATCTGCATGAAACGACGCAAAAATTGATTCAAGATGTTTGCCACATTCGAGTGAAGGCGCCGCGCGATTCCGATCGCTTATCGCATGCACTCGCATAGACCACACGCTCGCGCGTTGCACGACTCCGTAGCGCGCGCGAGTGCGACTGCTGCCTCTGATCACCCGACTTAGGGGGTCTGATCAGGATCAGCGCGTTACCCGCCCGCCAAGCGTTGCCCGCGCTTGGTGGGCGGTTGTGTTGCGTGCGCTCATGCGCGAAGCGTTGCGGCTGTACTCTGCTTGCATGAGTGTTTCGAATTCCAGTGCGTCCTCACTCAATGTTGACTCGCTGCTAAAGGAGGGTCGAGTCTTTTCGCCGACTGCTGCACAAGCGGATGTACTTGGTGGCGCGGCGATTGCTTCACTTGAGGAGTACCGAGCGATGCACGCGCGGTCGATGGCGGATCCGAGTGGATTCTGGAGCGAGGTTGCGCAGGACTTCGAATGGTTCAAGCCGTGGACGAGTGTGCTTGAGTGGAATTGCCCTGACGCGAAGTGGTTTGTGGGTGCGACGACGAATGTCTGTCACAACGCGATTGATCGGCATGTGCTTGATGGGCATGCGCATGAAGTTGGTTTGATTTGGGAAGGCGAGCCCGTCCACGATGGGCTGCCTGAAGTTCGGCATTTCAGTTACGGTGAGTTGCTCGAAGAGGTGAGTCGATGCGCGAACGCGTTGCGATCGCTCGGCGTTGCGAAGGGCGACATCGTCACGCTGTATATGGGCATGGTTCCTGAACTTGCAATTGCGATGCTTGCATGCGCGCGTATTGGTGCGGCGCACAGCGTGATCTTTGGTGGATTCCCTGCTCCTTCGATCGTCGATCGTGTGCTCGATGCGAAGTCAAAAATCATCGTGACATGCGATGGCGCGTGGCGTCGCGGCAGCGTTGTTCCGCTGAAGAAGAATGTTGACGACGCAATTGCGCTGCTTGCTGCGCAGAACCACAGCGTCGAACACTGCATCGTGTTGAAGCGCACCGCAAACAGCATCGCGTGGGACGCAACGCGCGACCTGTGGTGGCATGATGTTGTACAGAGTGCATCAAGTGAATGCGAGTGTGCCGAAGTTGACGCGGAAGATTTGCTCTTCGTGCTGTACACCTCTGGTTCTACTGGCAAACCCAAAGGTATCCGTCACACAACTGGTGGATATATGGTGTATGCGGCGTACACCGCACGCATAACTTTCAACCTCAAACCGAATGTTGGACAGGTGTACTGGTGCACTGCGGACATTGGCTGGGTCACAGGCCATTCTTACATCGTCTACGGCATCCTTCCTAATCGCGTACCGACACTCATGTACGAAGGCGCCCCGAACTTTCCTGCGGAGGATCGCTTCTGGCAAATCATTGAGCGTCATCGCGTCACGCACTTTTACACCGCGCCGACTGCGATTCGCGCGTTCATGAAGTGGGGCGACGAGCATCCGAAGAAACATGATCTCTCGTCGTTGAAGTTGCTCGGCACTGTGGGCGAACCGATCAATCCCGATACGTGGATTTGGTATCACGAAACCATCGGTGCGTCGCGTTGTCCGATCGTCGATACATTTTGGCAGACGGAAACTGGTGGCCACGTCCTCACGCCACTCCCCTGCGCAACACCGACGATTCCAGGTTCTTGCACGTTGCCGTTCTTCGGCATTGATGCGGCAATCGTCGACGATTCAGGCACGGAACTTCCTCCGAACGTTGGCGGACTGCTCGTCATTCGCAAGCCATGGCCCGCGATGCTGCGCGGCATTCACGGCGATCGTCAGCGATTCATCGAGACGTATTGGTCGCGCGTGCCTGGCATGTACCTCGCAGGTGATGGCGCGCGTCGTGATGATCACGGTTACTTCTGGATCATGGGGCGCATCGATGATGTCATCAATGTCTCGGGGCATCGACTCGGTACCATGGAAATCGAGAGCGCGCTCGTGTCGCACGCACATGTTGTGGAAGCGGCAGTCGTGGGCATGCCGCACGAGATCAAAGGAACAGGCATCGCTGCGTTTGTCACACTTGCGCCGAGCGGTGTTGCGAGTGACGCGCTCAAAGCGGAACTTCGCGAGCATGTTTCGAGTGTGCTCGGCGCGATCGCGCGACCGGACATGATCCGATTCACGAATGCGCTGCCGAAGACCCGCTCGGGCAAGATCATGCGCCGACTGCTTCGCGATGTCGCAGCGGGGAAAGAGTCCACGCAAGACACATCGACGCTTGATGATCTCGGCGCACTCGCCGCGCTTCGAGGCAACGACGAATGAAAAAACGGATGGAGCCAGCCCCGAGCGCGAAGGAGGTTGCACCACGCGGCACCGCAGCAGATCACGCACGCCTACGCGTGCAGCACGCCACCGAACGCGCTGAGGATTACTGCGAAGCCATTCAAGATGCGATCGAAGCGAGCGGTGCGTGTCGCGTCGTCTATCTCGCGCGAAGATTTGGACTCTCGCATGTCACGGTGAGCCGAACCATCGCGCGACTGCAGCGCGAAGGACTTCTTGAAACCGCGCCGTACAAGCCAATCGAGCTCACACCGAAGGGTCGAAAACTCGCGGACGCCGCGCGCGCGCGGCACGAACTCGTGCACGCATTTCTCCTCAAACTTGGCGTCGATGATGCCACCGCCCGCATTGACGCGGAGGGCATCGAGCACCACGTGAGCCCCGCGACGATGCAGGCGTTCGCCCGTTTTCTCAACTCCTGATTAAGCGGCTCCGACTTCCGCTACCTTTCTCACTTCCATGTCGATGCACGCTTCTGACGCTCCATTCATGCTCTCGATCTCCGGCGCGCGCGGCATCGTCGGCGCGTCGATGACACCGATTGTTGCGAGCAAATTTGCTGCCGCGTTTGGATCGCAGTTGGTTGAGCACACGCGTCGACCAAGACTCGCAGTCGGACGCGATGGTCGTGCTGGCGGCGAAGCGTTCACCAATGCTGTGAAGGGCGCGCTCATGGCGGTGGGATGCGAGGTCGTGGATTTCGGCGTCACGATGACCCCGTCCATCGGCGTGATGATCCGCGAACTCAAACTCGATGGCGGCATGTGCATCACTGCCAGTCACAACCCTCTCGAATGGAACGGACTCAAGTGCCTCAACGAGGATGGACTCGCGCCACCGAAGGCTGATGCGGATGCGATCATCGCGCGATTTCGCGAGGAGCGATTTGCTTTCGTCACTGCGGAATGCATCGGCTCGTGCGAGCAGCGCGCGGATGCGAATGAAACGCACGTTGCAAAGGTCCTTGCGCTGCTCGGTCACGAGCGCGTTGCAGCAATCGCGCAGCGGCGCTTCGTTGTCGTGCTCGACAGCGTGAACGCATCAGGCTGCATTCCCGGTCGCAAGCTGCTCGAACGACTCGGCTGCACGCTCGTGCACATCAACGGCGAACAGACTGGCGTGTTCGCGCATCGACCTGAACCGATCGCCGAGAATCTCGCGCAGTTGTGCGATGCAGTTTCATCCACACCGAACGCCGCGATTGGTTTCGCACAAGATCCCGACGCAGATCGACTCGCGATCGTGGACGAGCGAGGCCAATTCATCGGTGAGGAATACACGCTTGTGCTCGGCGCAATGGCGATGCTCGCGCAATGCGGCGCGACGACGATGGCTGCGAATCTCTCAACTTCACGCATGATTGATGATGTCGCGGCGCGCTACCCAGGCGCGTCCGTTGCGCGAACCGCCGTCGGCGAAGCACACGTTGTTGCCGCGCTGAAACCATCCGGCGGCAAGATCGGCGGCGAAGGCAACGGCGGCGTGATCGTGCCCGAAGTCTGCTTCGTACGCGACTCGCTCTCCGCGATGGCGCTCGTGCTCGATCTTCTTGCGAGTTCGCCAACGCAAACGCTTTCACGCATCGTTGCTGGCATGCCGAAGTACGCGATGATCAAGACGAAACTCGATCTCTCGACCATCGGTGGAAGCAGTGCCGTCGGCGCAGCGCTCGAGAAGGTCAAGCTCGCGTTCGCACATGAACGGTGCAATGCATCCGATGGTGTGCGCGTCGATTTCGCAGATGGATGGGTACACCTTCGCGCGTCCAACACCGAGCCCATCGTCCGCGTCATCGCCGAAGCGACCACCGAACAGCGCGCGCAAGAGCTCATCCGACAATGCCGAACCGCTGCAGGCTTGGAAGTACACTGAACCACCTCATGCGAGTTCCCTTCACCAACCACGCCGCCGCCATGACGATCGCATGTATCGCGCTGCACGGCTGCAGCACAGGCGTGCGAAGTGATCCTGCGATGGCGACGCGGCCGTATCCGTTTCAACTCACGCAAGAACGCGTGATCGAAGCGCAAGTACTCAACGATGGCGTTGACATGGTCATCATCAACGCGACGGTGCTCGAGTTCAACAATGTCGACGTGTGGTTGAACCAACGGTACATGCGTCACATCGAGCACATCAGCGCGGGCGAAACGCTCCGACTCTCGATCATTGACTTTTGGGATCACCGCGGCGAAGCCCCCTTCCCCGGCGGCATCTTCCGACGCTTCCAGCCCACGCCGATCCGACTCGTGCAGATTCAAACAGGCGCGACCGACCCACTCATCGGACTCATCGCGATCCCCACTGAACGCGAGATCGACAAGTCGCGACTCGCGACGCAGTAACGACGAGCGATGCTGATTGTCTTACGCGAGTCCGAGTCGCACGCGCTTTTCTTCCCACTCTGCGTGTTCGCGCTTGTTTTCGGTCGCGAGGGGTTTGCCTGAACGCACTGCTTCGATCTCAAGACTCGTCAACTGCATCGCGTTCAGGCGGTAGTCCTCGAACGCTTCGCAACTGACTGGCACGATCGGCTTGATGAGTGCATACATCGCGCGCGCGAAATCTTGGATCTCAAGTTGTGCGTGCGAATCCATGCGCAGCGAGAGGAAGTGGAAGATGTTGTGGAGGTCGCACTTCCAATACCACTGCGTGTACAGGCTCACAGGCAGCGCCGCGCGAGCGAGTTCACGCGCAACACCTTGCTCCGTGAGACTCAGATACTTCTGATAGTGCGATTCCGCGTCCTTCAAGAGCTCAAGGAATTGCTCGGCGGTCCCTACTTCGATTGCGCCGTCGCTGCCTTGTCGATTCAACTTCGACTGCGAGCGCACGCTCTCGATTGATGGGCGATAGAAGCGATCAGGAACGATCGAGTATCGCGCGGAGTATTCGTTGACATTCGCGGTTCGATGGCGAATCCATTGGCGCGCGATGAAGATCGGCATCGAGATGTGGAACTTGAACTCAACCATCTCAAGCGGTGTCGTGTGACGATGACGCAAGAGATATCGCACGAGTCCGCGATCTTCATTCACATGCTTCGTGCCGTCGCCGTACGACACTCGCGCAGCTTGCACGATTGCGAAGTCCGCGGTCTTTCCTTCAGGCACGAGTCGCGGCATTGCATCAACAAGCGCAACGAATCCATGCTCATGCACAGGGATTTCCCAGCGCGCACTGCCGCCCATCACATCAACAAGCGGCGTCTCAGGCGCGGTGCGCAGAATAGGTCGCACAGGTGCGCCAGCCATCGCCTCTGGTGGAACCGTCGCCGTCGTGGAGGATGACGCGGAGCCTGGAATCGCAGAAGTCACTTCGGGTGGCATCTGCTCATTATGCCTGAATCGATCGCGTGTTTGCAGCGCAAATTCTCGTAAGAAAACTCAGCGCACAGGTGCCGTGGCAGGCTTCCGAAGTGCCTCAGCTGCGCGCGCCAAGTCCGCCGCTGCATTCGGAAGCGACTCTAATTGTGTTGGCTTGCCATCCGTGCGCAAAATGGGCTGCACGAATCGATCGATCGACCATTCGACTTGCACGCTTTGCAGCGCGATGTCGAGTTCTGCTCGCGCGGACTCCGATTGCGATGCGCTCAATTCGATCGCGCTGAAGGGAAACGCGCCGAACGTTTCCGTGTACGCGGTGATCGTATTCGTCACGAGCCTTAGTCGCGCACTCGCCACGCGCGCGTTGTCACGCACGCCGCCCACCACAGTCCACGCAAAGATCGTCGTCCCCACCGATGCGAGGATGAAGGAGCAGAGAATGATTACGAAAAGTCGCCGTCCTTGCATGTGCATTCTCACATTCGCATGCCATCAAACGCGATGCGATTCTTCTTGCGTCTTGGGTCTGGCTCAGGCACCGCACTCAAGAGCGCCTTTGTATAAGGCTGCGTGGGTCGTTCAATCACATCCGCACGCGAGCCTTCTTCGACGATCTTGCCGTTGTACATCACCGCGATGCGATCGCAGATGTGATGAATGACCGCCATGTCGTGCGAGATGAAGAGATACGAAAGCCCAAACTCCGCTTGCAAATCCTTGAGGAGATTCAGAATCTGCGACTGAATCGACACATCAAGTGCGCTAGTCGGTTCATCGCACACAATCAACTTTGGATTGAGTGAGAGCGCGCGCGCGATGCCGATGCGTTGGCGTTGACCACCAGAAAATTCATGCGGGTAACGATCCGCGGCTTGCTTCCACATTCCGCACTTCACGAGTAATTCTTCCACGCGTTCGCGCGTCTCATCCGCACTCTTCGTCATGCCGTGCACTTCGAGAGGCTCACCGATGATGTTGCCCACGCGCATCCGTGGATTGAGACTGCCACCTGGATCTTGGAAGATGATTTGCATCTGCCGACGCAGCGATCGAAGTTCGAGCGCACCTGCTGCAAACACTGACTTTCCTTCGAAGCGAACTTCGCCGCCAGTTGCTTGAATGAGTCGAAGAATCGTGCGGCCGACTGTTGTCTTACCGCAACCGGATTCACCAACAAGACCGAGTGTCTCGCCGCGCGCAATGTTGAAACTCACATCATCGACTGCTTTGAAGTGACCAACCGTGCGCTGCAGGAGTCCCTTGCGGACAGGAAACCACGTGCGGAGGTTCTTCACCTCGAGGAGGACGGGAGCGTTTGGGTCGACTGCCACGAGTACGACTGTATCAGCAGACCGCGGCAAAGTCAGCACAAATCAGCCACTCAATAGAGTTGCACAAAAAGTTGAATCGTGCTGCCATCGGAGAGTTGGCAGGTCAGCGGCACCTGGCGAGGAAGTATGCCGCGAGGATCCGCCGCGCGCTGCACGCGTCCGTAAAGTTCATCGATTGTTTGGATCGGCTGACCCATCACAGCGATAATCGCATCGCCTTCATTGAGCAATGCATCCGCATCGGAGCCTTCGCGGAGATCTTCGATGAGGACGCCGGGACGGTGTGTCGCGGACATACGCGCTGCGGACGCTGCGTTACTGGTGACGAGACTTTCGAATCCTGCGCGGCGAAGCGCCGTGAGGAGCGCAGGCGATGCGCGAAGTTTTGGATCAAGCTCAGCGAGCGTCGCTGAGAATTTCAATTCTTCGAGCGCATTCGTCGCGAGATTCGCGCGCACGATTGAAAACTCCATTGTTGTACCTGGACGCTTCGAACTCACGATCGCGGGGATCTGTCCATCGGCGGTGATCTTCGTGCCGTCAAGCGCAGTGATCACATCTCCGACGAGCAGACCCGCTGTTGCTGCAGGCGAAGGATCACTCACGAAACTCACGACAGCACCCTCCCCCTTGAACTCCGCAGCGATCGCGCGCATCGCATCGTTGTCGACGCGCACGCCAGAACGAAGCAACGCGATCGGCGCAACGCTCACGCCGAGATAGCCCTTCTTCACTTCGCCAACATCAATGATCTGCGTCACCACCGAATCAATCATCGAAATCGGAATCGCAAGACCGATGCCCGCGAACTGACCGCCGCCGACAGAATTCCCGCGGCCAGTTGCAATCGCGGTGTTCATGCCGATGACTTGGCCACGGATGTCAGTGAGCGGACCGCCAGAATTACCGGGATTTATCGCTGCATCTGTCTGGATGAAGTTCTCGTAATCAATGTCCGCAAGCCCCGCGCTTCGACCGAGTCCACTCACGATGCCGCGCGACATGCTGAATCGAAAATCAAACGGCGAGCCGAACGCGAAGACTTGATCGCCCTGACGAATGTTGTCGCTATCGCCTCGAAGTGATGCTTGCAATCGACCAGTGCTCACGGAGAGCACCGCGATGTCGGTGTGAAGATCAAGTCCCACGAGTGTTGCGGATCGCACTTCGCCATCGTGCAGTTGAACTTGAATGCGATCCGCGCCATCGACGACATGCGCATTCGTGACGATGTGCCCATCCTCATCCCAGATCCATCCGCTGCCGCTCGACGCATACGACTCGACAAGTCGCCTGCGATTCGAGGTCGTCTCTGTACTCACATGCACGACCGATGGTTCCACCACGGTGGCCACATCGCGCTGCGCTTGATTGATGAGCGCGAGCACATCCGTCTGATGCAAGCGCTGCGAAGCGAGTTGTATGTTGGCATCCGTGTGCGCCTCATTGCTATTGCGAATGATGGCGGGCGCGCCAACAAGCACCGCGGCAACGGCGCCGAGCACGACAAGTCCAGGACCGTAGGTTGTGATCGCTTTCATAAGAGGTTCCTACTCGACGACGAAAGAGCGTGAGTGAGATTGAAACAGCGAGACTCCGTTCAGGATGCAGCGCTGTCTCGCATGCGACGCTTAAATTCCACTGCTTCTTCTTCGCTCAACGCGTAAGGATGTTCGCCAAGAACCCCCGTTTTGACACGCTCTTTCCACAATTTCGCCATCTGATCAAGCGTCTCACCCATCTGCACGAGCGGTAACGCGAAGGGAGGCTGTCGCGGTGTGAGCCCGAGGAGATCGGAAGTGACGACGATCTGACCATCGCACGCTACACCTGCGCCACATCCAATGACTGGCACTGTGGAACGCCGCATGATTTCTTCGGTCACTTCGACCGGGATCGCTTCGACGAGCAACATGGTTGCACCTGCGTCAATCATCAACTTCGCATCTGCGACGAGTGTTGCTGCGGTTTCAGAAGTCTTACCCGCAGAGTAGTAGCCGCCTTGTACCTTCGCGTGTTGTGGTCGCGAACCGATGTGCGCAACGACTGGAATCCCCGCGCGCGACATCTTTGCCACAAGCGGCGCGTAGGAACCATCGACTTCGAGCTTTACACAATCAGCGCTGCCCTCAGTCATAAATCGTCCAGCGTTCTTCACGCCTTCCTCATCGCTGATTTGATAACTCATGAACGGCATGTCCCCCATCACAAGGCATCGAGGCGCGCCGCGTTTCACTGCCGCTGTGAGTGTGATCAGAAAATCAAGCGGCGCGTGCAGTGTGTTGGGATGACCGAGGATGACTTCCGCCGCTGTGTCGCCGACGAGCAGCACAGGAACTCCCGCGCGTTCAAGCCATCGCGCGCTTGTTGCGTCGTAGCACGTAAGGCACGCGAACTTAATGCCCTCACGCGTCGCACGCTGAATTGTTCGAATGGTCACAGGGCCGACGGAAGAATCCGGTCCCGCCCATTGCACTGGTGCGGAACCATTCTCGCGAGGCGTGGTCGAGACTTCTTTCGAATGTCGCGTCGGCTGCATATGTAGATGGTAGTCGCTTGAACACGCGCTCAAAATGGTCGGCGCGTCGGATTCGCGATCAAGTTATCTCTCCCACACACGATCCAATCCGCGATTTCCACTGCTTCACCGAGCGATGCGAGCGCCAACTCAACATCGAAACATGGCGTCATCACCTTGCCGGCTTCAAGATGTTCGAGCGTTGGAATCGCATCGCCCGCGACGAGCACCGTTGCCGTTCGTCCAGGGAGGAGAATTCCAGTGAGACCAGGCGTCACGCCGCAGAGCGGAAAGAGATCAACACCCTTCGCGATCGCGTCCGGCGCAGCCTTTGATCGCTCGAGAATCGCGACTTCTGCTGAGAGTGCGGCGAGAAGATCCTTGTCGCCCGCCTCGCGCGCTTCGTGAAACTTCGCGATCAACTGCTGCCCAATCGCTTCGCGCTCGCGTTCCGCAATCAACCACTCTGCTTTCTCAAAGGACATGATCGCGCGCCGATTGATCGGACTAAAACTCGTCATGAACACATGCGTGATGCTCTCAGGCCCGAGCCCCGATCGCTCCGCAAGTTTCGGCAGAAGAATCTGCGCAGGCAGCGAAGGGTCCACGAGAATGCGCGCGGTACCACTCACGATGAGCGTGGTCGTCGCGTGAGGCGCACGCACCGCACCTTTCTCACCCCAGAACTGGTTCGCTGCGAGTGTGCCAATGGAGATGATACGGAAAGTCGCTGACATAAAAATTTACTCTGCGAGTCCGTCGCGCGCGAGGCGACTCAGTGCGCTTGAAGGATCGAGTCGCATGCGTGCAAGTGCTTCAACCACCTGTGGAGGCACAAGCGTTGCGAGTGCATCAAGTGATCCACCAAGCGCCGCGATCTGTTTGATGAGACTCGAGCTGGTGTACGCGAAGTTTTCGCCAGTCACGATGAAGACGGTTTCAATGCCCGCGACTTGTCGATTCGTGATTGCGAGTTGGCACTCCGCAGCGAGATCGGTGATGTTGCGAATGCCGCGAATGATCGCACTTGCATTCACGGTGCGGGCGTAGTCCACCGTCAACCCTGCGTAATGCTCGACGCGAATCGGCGCGCCATCTTTCTCACTCGCGAGCAATTCACTCACGAGTTGCTGCGCGATATCGACGCGTTGTTCAAATGTGAACATCGCTTCCTTGTTCGGATTGCGACCGATCGCGAGCACGACTTCGTCGAACAACTTCCGACTGCGACGAAGAATGTCGAGGTGCCCGAAGGTGATCGGATCGAATGACCCTGTGTAGATTCCAAGATGATGCGTGTGCGAATTCGTCACTAGATCTCCATTTGGGACGCGCATAGTAGTAAGGCGTTTCACGGGCGGCATCCGCGTAGGTCGCACAGGTGCACCCCTGTTGCAACCCATTGCATCCACTTCACTTGCAGACGATGCGGCTGAATCTGACCTTCTCTTTGACAGTTGCGCGTCTGGGACTCCGCGCCGCTGGTGGGTTTCGACCCTGGATCGGCCCTGCATCGGAACGCCTCCCCGATCAGGGCCTTTGAGGAGAGACACGCCCCGCGACACATGAATGTCGCGGGGCGTGTCCATTTCTGTCGCTCTTCAGAGCGCGCGCGAATCAGTCCGCGTGTTGTTGATCAATCGATGGTGCTTCAGGAAAATCAATTTCCGTTTCATGCACATGGTTGTAG
>Ga0209553_1001420_pt1 | contig 11921 bp, 12 predicted proteins | sample LauGreFBDMM110DN_2_FD_188217 | JGI IMG/M metagenome (GOLD analysis project Ga0209553, IMG submission 188217) | Freshwater lake microbial communities from Lake Michigan, USA - Fa13.BD.MM110.DN (SPAdes) (version 2) | ecosystem: Environmental > Aquatic > Freshwater > Lake | place: Lake Michigan...
GGGGGGGGGGGGGTAATAGTATCCCGCGATGCGAACACCGTTGTTTGCAGAATTAAATGACTCGTCTCAGTAAAGGACCACCAATGCGTTATTTAGAGCGAATCACGTTCCTTGTTGCGGTAGCGTGTGTGTTTCTGTCGGCTGGCGAAGCGCTCGCGGCACCAAAACCAATCCCTATCGAGTATGTGACCTGTGTACGTGACGGCGCAACATGTAATTCCGCCACTGCAGGTAAAGCATGTGCCGTAAACAAAACTTGTTCTGCGAACGCATCAAACCCATGTACATGCCTCTGATCTGACTTTCCTGGTTTTCTTTGCACCGCATTTTTGCAGTGTTTCGGACATGATTATGAGGCATGCCAAAATGCGGGTTTTTCCTGGTTGGATGTCTCAATGTCATCTATTCGACGAACTCTGACTTGGTTTGGTTTATTGGTCATGACGTTTGGTATCGTGGCGGGTCTCCGACAATTGGTCGTCGTTCCTACCGCACACGCGGAATTTGGTGTCCGCATTGTGAACCCCGAACAAGCAATCGTAACGAAGCCGTCCGAGGTGGTAGTGTTTAAACTGACGCTACAAAATTCCGGGTCAGAATCAGTTGTGATCACGGGCTGCGAAGTCGGATGCAGTTGCACAACACCTGCCAGCTTGCCCGTCGCACTTCCAGCGCACTCGGATTGCAATTTGTCATTCCAGTTGACAGGAAGTAATATGGAGGGATCCGTTGTTCGTCAACAGATCCGGATCTATACGGTGCCACCAATTCCGGACCTCGTTGCCACTGTCGTATCGCAGGTTGAAACGCCGTCACGCATGACATCAACTCCAGAGTAGTAACGATGCGTCGAAGCAATTTGAAAGCAATGGGGCGCTCGCCGGTCGGGTTCACGGTCGTCGAACTGCTCGTGTCGATAGCAATCACTTCCATACTGTTGGCGCTGCTGGTTCCGGCGGTGCAGCAGACTCGCGAGGCGTCTCGAATTGCCGCCTGTACGAACAATCTTCGTCAACTGGCATTAGCTTGTCACCTGTTTGAATCGACTTATCAAGTCTTCCCACCTGGGCATTTGGCACCTCCGGTCAGCATGGACGACACGGACACTGATCGTGAACAGCGCCTGCAACACTATTCGTGGACTGGCCATCTTGGGTTTCTACTTCCGTATCTGGAACAGACGGCACTTTACAATTCGCTGGACTCGGACCTCTGGAAGCGAGACATTCCGGTCGGCCCCGCTTGGTTCTTGCGCACCAACGTGGTGCAACTGACGTCTAAAAGTCGACTCGCGGTCCTTCATTGTCCGACCGATATCAAGGCGGCTGATACTAGGACAATCGCAGCAGTCCAGTTTCCGTATTCATCGGTCTTCTATCCCGATGACAGGATCGGAAATGGAAGCACCAATTATCTGGGATGCGCCGGAACAGCGTCATCAGATTCTGAAGGCGACTTGCGAGCGAACGGGGTCTTCTTTTCGCAGTCAGCAGTCCGGCCAGGCGATATCACCGACGGGCTGTCTACAACGCTTTTGATTGGGGAGGTGTTGGGTGATTCAGCCGAGGAACTTCCGAGTGTTGTTGTACGTCAACATGCTGTTCTTTGCGGCGCGATACCACTGGAGAACTTCTGGCGACTTGAGAGTAATGTTGACTTGGGACCTTCATATGCGTTTATTTTTCGAAGCCGCCACAATTCATTCGTAAACATGGCGTTTGCCGACGGAAGCGTCCACAGGATTTCGTCGAATGTTGATCGTGGAATCCTGAAGGCGATGGGAAGCATCGCAGGTGGAGAGGTTGTCGACAGTGGATTTTAGGTTCACAGCATTGCGAGTAGGGGTCAGGCGATGAGATTCGGCAAGATCGTATTGATGACTTTGGTCTTTGCAGGGATGACTCGAGTGTGTCGAGCAGACGACGCAGAGCAGGTCATCGACAGCTTGAGGTCAACAAACAGCGATTGGCAGGCATTGTTCTCAGAGCTGCATTACTCAGCGACCGTTTCCGTACAACGCCCGAACTCAGCAACGCCAGATGAGGTCTTTGAGTTCGAGTATGACCAGCTTAGCCCGAATCGATGGCGGCTTGATCTGCGCCGAAATGAGACCGGTAGCCTGGTCCGAGATGGTGAGTTTTGGTTTTCAGTGGCCGGGCAGTCCGAAGGAAGATACGACCGGCTGGGATTTGATGACGCGGCAATCGCCAGTATTGGTGCTTCACTACAATCTCAGAACACAATCCTGGCGAGTGCCACTCATTTGTTGGACATTCCACTCTCTCGATTCGTGGCGATGCCGGAAATTCAATGGGAGTCGGTGGAAACACCGGTGAAACCTGAAAGTCAGCATCGACTGCGTTGGACACTCACACCGGGAGCCGATGGAGAGTGTCTGCCGGCATTTGGTGCGATCGAGTGGGTATTGGACGAAAATCATGCATTGTTGACGCACTATGAGTACTACTTTGGAAGGCCGGATAAGAACAATCCAAAGGGTATAGTGGTCGATGTGTCGTATGACCGATTTGAAACTAGATTGCTTCCCAGTCGTTCAACACGATTGGAAAGCGGTGTTAAGACCGAGACGATCAGGGGCGCGACATCCGCAGCAAAAACGAATCTGGAATTCTACAGTCCCGCCGCGTTCGGCCTGGTTCGCCCCGCGAAGCCCTGGCAGAGCTACCAAATCTGGGGATTGCTTGGACTTGGCGCAGCCAGCGTTGGCATTGGCTTGAGATGGTGGCGTACACGAACCATTCGATATAGCAATTGACGTACTCTGTCTTGCACGTCGTGTAGCAACGCAAAAATCAGGAATCGCAAAAGGGGACATTCCTAATAGTGTTCGGCACTCCGCTTGCAGTTGAGGCTTATCGCGTGGAATTGTGGCGAAGTTCGGTTGTCGGACGCGAGCTGTCTCGCGACTGGAGTCTTCCAAAACCCAGGGGGGGCCGCTATTACATGGTTGTCGCGGCACTGGAGTTTATCGACGCCGGTGTGAATCTTGTCGAAATCAAACCCGTGCGGCAGGGTTCCTGCGTGCGTTATATGCCAGTCAAACAGTTACGGTCGATTGGCGTACAATCAGACCAACGATAGGGAGCAAAGAGGAGTACCCAGAAATCAACAACCAAATCAGCGCGGCTGGAAACGCGAGTTTCGCCCGAGTAAAAAGAGTTGATCGAAAGAGCCGCTGCGTTTGCAGGCAGATCGGTGTCCGATTTCGTGGTAGCACTTGTTGATGTGGCGGCCAAACAGGTCGTTGAAGAATACGAACGATTGCACCTTAATCAGACGCAAAGCCGAACACTCGTCGAGGCGTTGCTTGCGCCAAAGCGCCCGAACAAGAAACTGCGTACGGCAGCAGCCATTCATCGCACGCGAGTTGAAAGTCGATGAACGATTTCATTTGCGAATCGCTGGGTCAACAGCATAATCGCAGGAGTTTCGATTGCGGCGTGCCGGTTCTGAATGAATACCTTGCGAGGATCGCTGGTCAGGCTGTCAAGCGAAAAGCAGCGGCCGTCTTCGTGGTCGATTCCAAAGGCGAATCCGCAACAGGTTTCTATGCCAGATTCGGATTTGTTTCGTTGCCAAGCCTTCCGCATCGGATGTTCCTGCCACTGGCGACCGCAGAAAAACTATGATGCCAGCGTTGGCAGGCCGCAGGCGTCGGCGGATGTCGAAAGCCGTAAGCGCCTGCGGCTTGCCGTTAAACGAATTGTTTCTGAATAATCGTGCGCAATGGCAAGGGATATGGCGAACGCAACTACCTGCGTCTCGCGACTGGAGACTTCCAAAACCCTGAGTGGTGCCGCTATCATATGGCTGTCGCGGCACTGGAGTTGATGGGAGTCATTGAATGCTCAAAAGTCCCTTTCCTGGAATGGACGCGTATCTTGAATCTCTGTGGCCTGAGGTTCATGCGAGTTTAATCGTCTATGCGCGAAACCAACTCAACGCGCAACTGCCGAGCGACCTGCAGGCGAACATCGAAGAGAATCTTGCGGTTTACAAAGACGACCATCATGCATCCATTCGACCGGATATTCATGTTTCTGAGGATTCGACATTCCCCGCGTCGGTGGAGAATACCAGCAGTGCCGTTGTTACCGAGCCGCTGGTTTTGCGACGTGCGCCACATCCAACGCGACATGTGGAAATTGTCGATAAGGACGGGAGAGTCATTACGGCGATTGAGTTTCTGAGTCCGTGGAACAAAGTCGGCAGTCGTGCGCGGGAACAGTATACGCGCAAACAGATCGACTATATCGACGCCGGTGTAAATCTTGTCGAGATCGATCTTGTGCGGCAAGGTTCGTACGTGCAGGCCGCACCTCTCGAACAGTTGCGGCCCGACCAGCGGACGCCGGACTTAATCTGCGTCTATCGAGACGCGCAGCCGGATCAGTTCGAAGTCTACCGCGCGCCGCTGGAACAGTCGCTGCCGAACATCCCTGTTCCGCTTCGCTATGGCGAACGCGACGCCGTTCTCCAATTGCAATCGCTGGTCGATCAGTGTTATCAGGACGGTCGCTACTACCGTATTGATTACCGTGGCGAGCCTTACGGTAAGTTCGACGCGGCACTCACGCATTGGATCAACGAACGTCTGCAGAAAGAGGGACGTCGGCCGTCGTAGCGAAAGGCGCCAGGACTTTCGGCGATTCACGGCGTGGCCATTATCTGGGCGTTCGTCTGGCGCGCCTACAGTCGCAGTTCATGATAATTTGAACTGCGACCAATCCTCGCCGAACTACTTGCCCACCTGATAACACATCAGCTTGTCCTGTTCGCGGAGGTACAATCGACCCTGCACAACCACTGGATGCGCCCAACTATTTCCTGCCTGGAAATCTGGCGTGAAACTGCCTTTCAGGTGATACGCAGTTGGAGTCGCTTCGATCAATGCCACAGTGCCATCCTGATAACGAAAAATCAAGTGACCGTCGATGTACAGGACTGCCGCTGATCCTTTTCCAGGGCCGCGCAGGTCGCCTCCCCACACAACATCACCGCTCGCCATGTTGACGCACGTTGGAAATCCTTCGTTTTGCTGATGCCCCGCGTAAATGTGCCCGTTGAACAGAATCATTCCGCCGTGATGGTTATTGAAGACTTTGAAATCAAGGAAGTATTTCTCTTCCGGCACGATCTTCTCACCGTCTTTTTTTAGCTCCACCAAACACGTGCCCGTCTTGTAACTCGTTGAGGCAAAAATTCGATTGCCGTCGACAATCGGGGTAGGAATATTGGCCACGCCGTTGGCAACTCGATTATACATCCACAACTGTTTACCATCGTGCGCACGGATGCCGATCAGTCCTTTGCCTGTCAGTTGCACATATTGCTGAATGCCGAGTGCATCCGAAAGCACGATCGAGGAATATCCAGCACCATCCTTGCCTGCATTGCCTTCGAAAGCAGCCTTGCATGCCCAGATCTCTTTGCCCGTCATCTTGTCAAGACAAACGACCAACGCATCCGGGCCACCGGGGGTGCACAGGACTCGTTCACCATCGACCAGCGGCGATTCTGAATAGCCCCATCCAGACATCATTTTTCCGCTCCAGTCGCTGAACTGCCGCTGCCAGAGGACGTCACCGTTATTGATTTTCAGACACGCGAGAGAACCGTTTGAAGTGACGACGTACAGACGATCCCCATCCACGGATGGTGTACAACGCGATCCTTTATGATCATGCTTAGGATCGGCGTCCGTGATCACTTTCTTCCAGAGGACGCCGCCGTCATCGGCCTTTGCGGCGATCACAGCTTGGCCACCCTCGGTATTTCCAAGTGTATACAGCGTGCCTTTCACGATTGCGACGCTGGCATAACCTTCACCAAAACCGGATGCTGTCCAAAGATGTTGCGGGGGGGTCTTCTCCCAGTTGGTAGAAGCTAAGTGCTCTTCTGACTGCGCGTTCCTGCCCGGCCCACGCCACTGCGGCCAGTCAGCGGCCTGCAGTAAATTACTGAAACAAACCACACCCAGCAGCAACGCCATCCAACGTAACGGAAGTCGCATGAATCGACCTTTCAAAGTCTACTCAGCGGAGGACTCGGTCACCCCGCGTGTTCAGATGCGGAAACGCTAACCCTTAACCGAAAAAAAACAACCCAATTCGCAGCCTCGACGAAACATGCCTGATCTGTCCTATTTTAATTGAAATCTGGTAGTCTTCACGATTCATGGAGTTCAGACGTCTGTCTCCAGACAACAGATTTGCGGGCTTCGCAGCGAAGCACGCACGGTTCTTTTAGAAGAAGTCAAAGTTATGGGAAAAGGCGACAACCGTCAGAAAAATGACAAGAAAAACAAAAAGGTCAAGAAAGACGCGAAGAAACCAGCCATACCATCAGCAGTGAAAAAAGGCTGAAATGTAGCCAGTCAATGTTAACGCACGGGCCCCGTGCCACACAGGGCTCCTGAAATGCTAAATACGGTGTGACCGACACTCAAAAAAGCCCGGATGTTTTTAGACATCCGGGCTTTTTAATTTCTTCAGCAGCACACAGGATCTTCAGCCTTAAATTTATGCCGCGCCGACATCTTCCAGCACGGACTCATCGTCCTTCACATCGTCAATAATTGGCATCGGCATATCCTCGTCTGCCATATCGACAAAGCCTTTCAAGTGAATGGCACGCGTATGGTGCTGAAGTTTCTTTAGCGCTTTGCTTTCGATCTGACGAATGCGTTCCCGAGTCACCTTAAAGATCCGCCCGGTTTCTTCTAGCGTGTAGCTGTAACCGTCACCCAAACCGTATCGCAGTTTAATAATTTCTCGTTCGCGATAGGTCAGACTCTTCAAGACATGATCGATCTTGTCACGCAGCATCTGCTTGGCCGCAGATTCTGCGGGGCTACTTTCGTGGCTGTCTTCCAGAAATTCACCAAAGCTGCTGTCTTCGCTTTCGCCCACAGGAGTATCCAAGCTGATTGGATGCTTCCATGTCTTCATGATGCGTTCAGTCTCTTCGATACTCATCCCGACCGCTTCAGCTAGCTCTTCGTTGCTCGGTTCGCGACCAGTATTTTGGCGAATCTCTTCAGCCTTGGCCTTCAGCATCGAAATGCTCTGGAACATGTGTACGGGAATCCGAATCGTACGAGCATGATCCGCGACAGCGCGTGTAATAGCTTGCCGAATCCACCATGTGGCATAAGTTGAAAACTTATAGCCGCGGCGGTATTCGTACTTTTCGACACCACGCATCAAGCCCGCGTTGCCTTCTTGGATTAGATCCAAGAAACTCAAGCCGCGGTTACGATACTTTTTGGCGATCGAAACCACGAGACGCAAGTTGCCGCCTGAAAGTTTCTGCTTGGCGTCTGTCCAGCCATCCAAGCGTTTCTTGAGTTCACGGCAGCGACGCAGAAAATGATCCGGAGTCTCCATGAGCATTTGCACGTACTCTTCGAGTTCACGTTCCAACGCCATGCGTTCTGAGTCTGCTGTTTTCATCCCCCGCAAGCAGGAAATTTCGTCCTGCAACTGCGCGATGCGTTCACCAATCTGCAGCATGCGTTTCAGAACGGGCTGCAAGCGATGTGTACGAACACTTAGCTCTTCACAGAGGCTGCACATCTTGCGACGGCGAATTCGCAGTGATTCGGCCACCGCCACTTTTTCTTTTGTACCTTCAGGTAGGTCACGCCACTTGAAAAATTCATCCTTGTTCACTTCCATCAGATGGCGCAGCGTCCGCAGATTGATCTCCATCCGACCTTCGATCTGCTCTTTGCGGACTTCTTCAGTTTCTGAAGTTCGCAAAGTTCGTTCGAACGGCAATTCTCCACGTCGGACTTTTTCAATCGTATCGACAGCGATGTTGAGCGCGAAATCAGACTCAAGCATGTGGCGCCGCATCCGCTTCCGCATGATCTCAATCTGCTTTGCCAGAAAGATTTCCCGATCACGCGTCAGAAGCGGGATGTTTCCCATCTGACTGAGGTACATCCTAATCGGGTCGCGAGATGACAATGCTGACGTTTCCGGTCCCAGCAATGCACGAGCCGCTTTCTCAGCCTGAGCCTGCTTAACTTCTTCGCCTACCGGTTCCGGTTCAAGCGAAATATCCGGGTCTTCAATGAAGCTCATCCCGAACTCGTCGAGAGCCATAATGAGGTTGTCGACCATGATCGGGTCGCCTCCCTCATCCGGTAGCCAAGCATGCGCCTGCTGTACCGTGACAAACCCTCGCTTCTTCCCTGCCTCGATGATCGCCTTCAATCCCAAGTCCAGACGATACACGCGTTTCCCCTTGTCAAAGTTCCAGCCAAGAACAGCATTCTCTAAATGCTGATCCTGATGGCGGAGCGAAATACGCCCCGGTTTGCCTTGTCGAGTGTCCGTGCCTCCGTGGCGAGACACACGTTCGTGTCAGCACACCGCTGACACAATCCAAAATCCTGTCAGTGCTTCGCTGACACTCAATTTACGTCGCAGCAGTCAACCACTAAAGCGACCTGAAGACGGTTCGATCCGATCCACGCGATTCACCGTCAGTTCTTCCGAACCACCCAGCATACCCATGAATCTGAAAAATCAACCGAACCAGCCCCCAAAAAAACAAGGTTCAGAACACGTTGCTGATAATTAACCATCCTGGTCCATCAACACACGAAACCCAAACCATCTAAAAACCCCGCAAACACTTGCTAGTCACGGATTATTCGCTTCAGACCCACTTTACGTCAACGCCTTCACCCAAATGTTTGGCCGATTTCCAGGTCAGAATGTGAATTCTCTAGTTTTGAATTTTGAAAGAAGACTTTTCGGGTGCCCCCCGTTCAATCGCCCCTGCACACCATTGACAGCCACGTAAACGATTTGACGCGAGCTCATACGCTACATCAATTCTCGCTATTTGATGCGATCAACCCTCTGCAAACATGATCCAACGAACCTCTGCCAGAGAGTCTGCCGCATGAAGTCGCGAAAGGCAAAGACATGAGGGGCCACACAACCCGTTTTTTTAGGTTTTTTCATCCTATTCCGCAGTTTCAGACCGCCGCAACAGGCGCGACCCCCCAAGGGGATGTGGCATCTTCTGTGGTTAATTCCCCACAACATATCTGAACACCCCCCCTCAGAGTTGCCACACGTCAATCAATGCTCGATTTCAATTAGGGGGTCACCGCGATGCAAAAAGCAGACCAAGAATCCCAAGACCGTAGAATGAGTATTCAACGTCGGCCTGCTGATCCCAGCTGGCACCGCGAAATCCTCCGGTTGGCAACTCCAAAGAATTTGTGACCCATTCCAGAATCTTGTCCGGCGACATCAGATCACGACGTCCAAGATCGTGCGCTGTGAGTAAGCCAGTGAATGTCGACAGTCCATCCGCAAACGGGATCCTTGTATTCGCTTGGAAACCACCTTCGGTACTCACGACGTCCGTCAGAAACCCTAAGACGTCGTCTGCAATGTCTGATTCAACAGCGTTGAGTTGGCGCAACAGCGCTACAGCCGCTGCCGTAGGATTTGTCCCGCTGCGTTTCATCGGCGCGATCTCGACAAATCCACCATCGTCGCGTTGACGATCAAATAGAAACTGCACCATCGCATTTCGACGTGGTAACTTCTGCCCCAACAATTCATAAGTGAGCGCCACCATAAACGATTGGTACGTGCTTCCCAACGCGCCTTCATGCGACTTGGCATACCCGCCATCTGACGTTCGGTTGTTTTCGATTTTGGCTATCACACGCGGGATAAAGTCAGGCGTAAGCTCCCCCAACAGGTCGGTTCCGCTCGCTGCTTGAACTACGAGCGCACTATAGAGCCAGCTTAATAAATCAATTACTCCCAGCGTTACGGGATCGATCGTGCGGAGATACTCGGCAACCTTGCGACTGCAATCCGCATCCATCCCTCCGCTGACAGCCAACGCGCGCACGGCAAAGCCCGTATAGTAAAGATCAGCGTCGCCTTCGCGACCTTTGAAGCCACCGCCCTCAGTCTGCTGCGACAGCAGAAACTTGCGATGCCGCGCAAGGCGATCAGCCGAAATCTGTTTGAGGCCCTGTGCCACGCGATCAGCAAGTTGAATGAGGTACATAGAATCGGGACAAACTGCAATTAGGAAACGTGGTTACCGTTACACGTGGATTGTAGCAGGACAATGAAAATGTTGTCTGACAATTCCTATTGCTCTATCAATTGCGTATTGTTGTGTGCCACTGGCTTTGCCGGTGTTTTCTGAAAATGGGGGGAGCACTGGCACGCAATCGATCAATGAATTCAGGCCAAGGCACTGTTGTTGCATGCACAAAGCGTCTCACAATCCCTACGAATCCACCACGACCGCAAAGATCGACTCAGAGCCGCAGCTGCAGCCCACGTTTTTGGTTGCGTCGTCGGCAGCGATCGCGATCTGTTTGGTGTTCATTGTTGTAGTTTGCGCCTATGGCAAACCGACAGTAACCAACGGCAACGTAAGATTTCAGTTCGCTGACACGATTTCGTTGTTACCCGCGAGCGATCCAGATATGTCTTCCGTCTGGTGTGTCGAAACAACAATTCTTGTTGGGTGTCTCATCGTCTGTGGTCTCGTTGTTGCAACTCTGATAGCCACAAATCTGATTGCGGATGTGTGGCGTCGTGCTCGTTCAACTTGGTTTCGCCGCAGGACCCTGTCGAGCACGGCTTCGCTCTAGAGTCGACTTCAACCGTGTGGTAAATACTCCGCGAGGTCATGAGTGAGACAATTGGTGAGCGGCATGCGTCAGCTTGCCGGTACAAGAACAAGGTACCGGAGGGCTCACACCGCTCCGCTCACCAGACTCATTTCCGGTAGCGCGGAGGATAAAAACTAGGTTTCATTCAGGCCGGAACACATGCAGCAGAAAAATGTATCGCAGAAAGACCTCAAGTCGTGGTCTGTATTTTCCTGCCGATCATTTTTCTGCCAGACCTGTCTTGACTTCGGGGCGCGGGAAACGCCCGCGCTGTGAAAACTGGGGCGATGAGCTGCACGCCGTCGTTTTCGGAGCATGCGCTGGCGTGAACGCGAGTCGCGGAGCGACGTCGCCTATCGTAGCTCAGTCGCTCCGCCGACTGAGATTTCCCAGATTCACCGCGGTTTTGCCTTTAACAACTGCTCAGGGTTCCTGCGGCATGCAGTTGTTTTCTTATCAGCATCTGAGATACGATTGGCAGTCAACAGTATGCCTCATTCCTCAGGGTCACCTCGATGCTTCCATCGTTCTTTCGCACGCCCCTTGCATTACTGATTCTCTTCGCGATGAATTTGGGCTCAGTTAGACTGCAAGCCGCTGAAACTGTCGCCGCATGTCAAGAAATGTTGTATTCTGGGCGCTATGATGACTGCCTGAAGGCGACAACCGAGGCCATTGCCAATCGCAGCTACGGTGAAGATTGGCCGATCTTGAAAACGGAGAGCCAAATTGCACTTGGCAAATATCCGGAGGCCCTCGAAACCATTGCGGCGGGGATTGAGCGTTATGCGTGGAGCGTCCGTCTCAGATTGCTGGAATACAAATGTGCATTAGCCAACGGAAAACCTGATCAGGCTGCGGCCGCACTTGTCGCAACTGAAAAACTTGTAAGCTCCGCGTCTTGGCGTTATACCGATGCGGATGATCTGGTTGCTCTCGGGGAAATGGCGTTGGTACTCGGGGCAGATGCAAAATCCGTGCAGGAAGGATTCTTTGACCGCGCACGCAGAAATTATGCGACGCGCCCTGATGGTTTTCTAGCTGCTGGTCGTTTGGCGCTGCAGAAGGGCGATGTCGCATTTGCCGCTGAACTGCTTGCTGTGGCAGAGAAAACGATGCCCGATCAGGCAGAGATCGCATTCCTCCTTTCCGAAGCCTATCGCACGTCGGATCGCGAACAAGCCACAACCCTGCTAAAGAAGGCCCTCGAACTTAACGTTAACTATGC
>Ga0209553_1001424_pt1 | contig 11917 bp, 6 predicted proteins | sample LauGreFBDMM110DN_2_FD_188217 | JGI IMG/M metagenome (GOLD analysis project Ga0209553, IMG submission 188217) | Freshwater lake microbial communities from Lake Michigan, USA - Fa13.BD.MM110.DN (SPAdes) (version 2) | ecosystem: Environmental > Aquatic > Freshwater > Lake | place: Lake Michigan, USA...
ACTGTTACAGGGGTCTTGGAAAGGGTTCGAATATTGGGAAGAGAATTGACCCATACCTGCACTCTGCTAATTTCACCCAATACGCCTGCTTGTATAATTTCAACAACTCTGCGGTAATTATTTCCCGCATGAATTTGCGTTCCCATTTGGGTGACTAGCCCTTTTTCGTTTGCAATTTTTACCATCTTTCGAACCTCGAGCACCGAATGGGCCAAAGGCTTTTCGCAATAAACAGGTCTGCCAGATTGCATCACAGCTATGGCCTGCACGGCATGCACATGATCAGGTGTGCTAACCACGATAGCGTCAAGCTCTTTGAGGTCGATCAATTTTCGATAGTCTTGGAAAAACTTAGCCTTGGGATGGGCACTTCTTGCCTTCGCTGCGTTGTTTTCATCCACATCGCATAGGGCAACTATATTTTCACTTAAAACCCCTGCTAGATTAGATGCCCCTTTCCCAGATAACCCGATCAATCCTATATTTAGCTTTGGCTTATTTTCCTGCGCCCTGATGATGCCCGGAGCAACCATCAAGCCTGCAGCAAGTGTGGAACTTTTCTTAATAAAACTTCGGCGCTGTTCTCGGATATTCATCATTAACTCCTGCAAATCATTCAGCAAGAAAGGTGGGGATTAACGCTTCTTTTCCTACTTTCGCACAGTTTTCCTACCCCGTCAACCGGGTAATTGGAACCAAAATTTGGTAAATGTATCTCAATAACACCCAGAAAGCTTGCATGAATCAGGTTTAAACCCTATTATAACTTTTAACTATGAACCGAAAATTACTACTTCTTGAGCTTCTCCTTATTCTCCCACTTATGGGATGAACCGGGGGATTTTTCTCGAAATTGATTACAACACACACGAGAATGATAACCCCGGAGCCAAAAGGTTCCGGTTTTTTTTTGTCGGGAGTTTTTTATGAGCCAGGATAAGATCATCATTTTTGACACCACTCTTCGCGATGGCGAGCAATCGCCAGGCGCTAGCATGAACCTCGCTGAGAAACTTGAAGTGGGAATGGCTCTTCGCGACCTAGGCGTGGATGTCATCGAAGCTGGGTTCCCTATTGCATCACCAGGGGATTTCGAATCCGTCCGGGAAATAGCCAGGCAAATTCATGGCCCCATCATCTGCGGTCTCGCCCGTTGCAATAACCCAGACATCGATCGTGCTTGGGAAGCCCTCAAAGATAACCCTAAACCTCGCATCCATGTTTTCCTTGCTACCAGTGCCATTCACCGCGAATTCAAACTTCGCATGGCCAAGGAAGAAATCGTACGCAGGGCTGTCGATGGTATTAAAAGAGCTAAAAGCTACTTAAATGATGTAGAATTTAGCCCCGAAGATGCTGCCCGAACCGAACTCGATTTCCTTACGGAAGTGGTTGAAAAAGCAATCGATGCAGGCGCTACAACGATTAATATTCCCGATACCGTGGGATACGCAATGCCCGAGCAATACGCCAAGGTGATAGCTCACCTGAAAAAAAATGTCCGGGGGATTGATAAAGCTATTCTAAGCGTGCATTGCCATGATGATCTCGGCCTTGCCGTTGCTAATAGCCTTGCTGCAGTTTTGGAAGGTGCCCGACAAATCGAATGCACCATCAATGGCATCGGTGAACGAGCAGGAAATTGCGCCCTCGAAGAAGTTGTGATGGCTATCAAAACCCGTCAGGACTACTTCAAGCTGGAAACCAACATCAACACCAAAAAAATATTCTCCACCAGCAAGCTCGTTTCCCATGTCACGGGAATACAAGTACAACGCAACAAAGCAATCGTTGGGCAAAACGCATTCGCACATGAAGCAGGCATTCATCAAGATGGTATGCTCAAAGAACGATCCACCTACGAAATCATGAACCCCGTTGATATCGGCTTGGCTCAAACCGATCTGGTGCTTGGCAAACACAGTGGCCGGCACGCCTTAAAGCAAAGAGTACAAGAATTAGGCTATCACCTTGACGAAGCCCAGTTCCAAAGGCTTTTCGAAGATTTCAAAATCCTCGCAGACCGTAAAAAAGTCATCTACGATGCGGATATCGAAGCACTTGCCGAAGCCAAAATCCATACAGACCCCACCATTTGGACTTTGGAAGCGGTCACTTGCAATGCGGGCACAGGCACCATTCCTTCCGCAGTTGTTGCCCTTTGGCATAAAGATGGCCATATCGTTCGAGATGCTTGCATTGGGGACGGCCCGGTTGATGCAGTTTTTAAAGTTATTTCAAAACTTACAGGCGTGAATGTAACCCTTAAAGATTATCGATTAAGAAATGTAACCGTGGGTGAAGATGCGCAAGGCGAAGCTCAAATCGAAGCATTATTCGAAGGAAAGGTATTAAATGGCAGGGCTGTCAGTACCGATGTTATTGAAGCAAGCGCTGTTGCATTTCTTCAGGTAATCAATCGAGTACTCATGAGGCAGGCTCATGGCGACCGGATCAAACCAACCGAAAATCTCCCCCAGTAAAAATTACTGCAGAGGTACAAGTTTTAAACTAAAAGGAACTTCAACAGCGGTTGGAGTTCCGCCTTCGTATAATATTTTGAATGGGGCCTTCGAGCTTGCGGGATAAGTGACATTGATACTTCTTTTGGTACCTGCAGGACCAACTTGCATGCTGGTGGAGGAAGAATTGGGTACCAAAGCTTTGCCCTCTGCATCAAGTATTTTAAACCCACCCAGATTTGTTGGGGCGGCACGCCCAATAATATTAAACTGACCATTCTGTATGATGATGTTGTTTTGAATGCCGATGTTTCCTAATTGAATCCGATTGTTTTGAACATTTGCAGCAAGAGCATCAGCGGGAAGATCATATTCAAAACGCAGGGAATGAAAGCCTTTGGCATCTTTGCCACATTCATTAATTTTAAGCCATGCACCTGATTTACCTTCGATCTTTTTTCCAACCTCTTTCTCAATATTGGTAATTTCAAAAATTGCCTTTGAATCGTCCAACACTTGTAAAACAAGCTTTCCTTCAAGAATTTGAATGCTCTTGGATTCTTTTTGTGCCTTGGTGAAATAAATCGAAACTTTAGAATCAATTGCACCTGGGTTTCCTTCTTGGCCTATTGCTTGAATAGGCCGAGCGATGATCCTGCCTGGTATAGGCGGGGCAGCTATATCATTACGCACAACATTGGTGTCTTGTTCCAAGATTTGGCCAGATTCATCCATGGCCTTAGTTATGTTGACTGAAGTGATCGCCTGCAATTTCAATCGGGGTTCAGGAGTAACTTCCAAACCAATGAGGATGTGCTTTGCATCGGGTTTACCAAATACACTTTCTGCGTTCTTCAACAAACGAACTCGAAAGGCAGACTTGTTATCCGTTGGTAAAAATTCAACATTGCCTTCTTTAAGAGTGATCACATTATCTTTGGCACGGGTAACAGCCTGCGCATCCTGCTCCAACCCAATCACTACCTGCCCAAAAATCTGCCCAAGACCCGGAGGCAATACTGGTTGGGGTAAAACTACGGGAGGGGCAACTGGCTTGGCTTTCTCCTGAGGTACGAATAAAACCCGAACATCCTGCGTCCTCGTATCTTTGTTTACACCCTTCTTTGGCTGAATCTTGGGCTCTTCCACTTCTTTTTCAGGAACCGCTGGCACAAGCTTTGGCACCGCCCCCGGAAATATATTTACCTTGGGAAATTCAACCTTGATCGGATTCCCCCGAGCGCCCTGCAAGCCTGCTACTTCTACCAGATTTGCCTTCACCGATATCGTTTGCAGAGCTTCCCAAAAAGAAGCATCCTTCATTTCTACCGTAATCTTTTTTGTTTCAAGCGCACGGCTTTTATCTTCCAACACGATCCGATAACCCGATTGCTTCACCAAATCTGCTATCACTTCTGTTACAGGGGCATCCACATGCTTCATGGTAATTTTTTTGGGATCAATCAACTTCTTATTATCAGATTCTGTCTCAATCTTTTTGATCAGCGATTCCGTCCTGCGCCTAATTTCTGGATCTTCACTTTTTCTTGCCTTGCGTAATTGCTCGAGGGCAGGTTCGCCTACTAATCCCAAATCTTTTTCTGCTTTTTCACGAAGTTCAAACGAGGAATCCCCTAATGATTTAATCATTTCAGAAATGGCTGGCTGGCTGATCTGGCTTGAGTTTGATCGATTATTTACAAACACAAAAAGCAGAAACATCAAAATCATATATCGCTTAAACATGGCATGACCCCCCTGCAACAGAATAAAGATAATGCTATGATCGCATAAATACAAACAACCGTCCATATTCTACAGCTTTATTAACCGGCTTTGAGCTATGTTTCCCAAAGGCAATAAAAAAGCCCCCAGAGATTATCTGAGGGCTTTTTGTTTGAATTCCAATTATGCAAGCAATTTATCAACAACGGTTCCTTCGCGGAACAATTGGATTGGCCTGCCTGTGGAAGAGTTAATTTCAAGCTTGGGATCAATTCCAAGGTTGGCAAAAATGGTTGATGATACATCATCTGGAAGGCAAGGATCAGTTGCAGCAGCCATGCCCTGTGCATCGGTAGTTCCATGAGCGTAACCGCGCTTGAACCCACCACCTGCAAGAACAACAGCCATTGATCTGGCCCAGTGATCACGACCAACATTTTTGTTAACCTTAGGGGTACGGCCGAATTCGCCCGCACAATAAACCATGGTTCGGTCCAGCATTCCACGATCGGAAAGATCGGCAATAAGCGCTGAAAGAGTGTTATCTAAGGTGGGTTGCAACTTCTTCGAATGCGATTCGAAGGTTTTGCTGTGGGTATCCCAGCCACCAATACTTATGGTTACAAAGCGTACGCCAGATTCTACAAGTCGCCTTGCAGCAAGTGCGCTTTGGCCGAAGTTATCTGCGCCATAGCGAGCCCTGGTTTCAGGTTTTTCTAGGCTTAGATCAAAAGCCTTGCGGGTTTTATCAGAACGAAGGATATCAAGAGCTTGTTGATGGAACGCATCAAAGCCTTGGATAAGATCTGCTTTTTTATCCACATCGCGGAAGGTTGCATCAAAGCCAGCAAGCAACTTGTCACGATTGTTCAACTCTTCCAAGGTGAAGTCGGTAGGAAGTTGAATGCCACGCACTTTAAGCGTTCCTTTGCTTCCTTTACCATCAGCAGAACCTGCATTACCTTCGACCAAGAAGGGATTGTAGGCGGTGCCTAGGTAACCAGAGGAACCGGCGGTGCCTCCGCGAATATCGGAGAATGATACATAAGAAGGCACGCCTTCTTCACCCTTTACCAGCTTGCTAACCAGCGAACCCATTGCAGGGTACTGAAGAGCTGGAGTTGGTTTGTTACCAGTCGTCATGAACACCGTTGCAGGGCCATGGGAAGGGATGGAGTGATAGATGGAGCGGACGATGGTGGTTTTGTCTGCAACTTTAGCCATCTTGGGCATGTGTTCGCTGATTTGAATACCAGCAGCAGAGGTATTGATTGGTTTGAATTCACCACGAATGCCTTCTGGGGCATCGGGTTTAAGATCCCACATATCGATGGTCGCAGGGCCACCAGCAAGCCATACCATGATGATGGAATCCGCTTTTTTGGAAGCAGAAACGCCATTTCTTTTAGCAGCAGCGTGAGCTTCAAGTTTTAAAAGTTCGGGAAGGCTAAGGCCAAGAAGGCCTGCACCAGCGCCGATTCTTAAGAAGTTACGGCGGTTAAACCCTTCGCAATCAGAAGCAAAATTAGCAGCCATGATACATCCTTTGGTGCCCTAAGGTTTTATTTTGTCTAAAGTTCCAGGGCAAACTTGGAACTTCGCTTGTGATTAGCAAGCTGACAAAACATTAATGATTAAAAATAAACTCCTTGGTATTCAGCAACGCCCAGAGGGTGTCGACAAATGCCGTTTTTCTATCAACACTTTTCGTACGGTATTCTTCAAAGTGTTTCTTTTCGCGGTCGTTGGGCAAACGGCTTAAAGTTGAAAGAAACATTTCGTCGAGTGCTTTTTGGTCATCGGAGAAATCTGCAAGTATTTTCTTGATCATGTTGCCTTGCGATTCAACCTTGATTTGCAGGTTGGTATCGGCCATCAAATATAATTTCTGGGGCAAAGCTGGTTCCATGGATCTTTCGCAATCGCAAGCAGCGGAGCGAGGGGGTCGGCCAAAAATTCGGAATGCATAGCTAATGCTGGAATTAACCCTGCTAGCGCCGACTTCAATGGCCCTTGCATCCTTAGGGGCTTCCGCACCAAAATTTTCCACCATTCCTGTTGCAGCACAAAGTACATCAACAACAACTTCCGCCATCATTGGGCGAATAAAACAATGGGAATAGTTGTTGTCATCAAGACGGTTGGTTTCATTGGGAACATGAGTCAGGTTATAAACCCGGGAAAGCAGAATATTTCTTTCGAGTTTACGGATATCATAACCGCTATCAATAAAATCCTTGGCCAAAGCATTGAGCAGTTCAGGATTAGAGGGAGGGTTGGCGATTGAAAAATCATCTAGAGGGTCCACTATACCAACGCCAAAGTAATGGCCCCAAACACGATTAACAAAACTTCTGGCAAAGTAGGGGTTATCAGGCTTTTTCAGCCATTCAAACAACTTCCTGCGAGCATCAACTCCTGCTTCCAATGATATTTCAGGGCCACCCAAAGCCTTAGGGGCCAGCGGAAGATTTGTTTCTGGATGGGTTAATGCTTTTCCACCGCCCTTGCCTGCAGCTACCGTGGTTACATAAACCTCTTTAATCACACTTACATTATTGTTGTTAGTCCCCGTTGCGTTTTTCTTGCGCTCTGCATTTTCAGCATCAATCACTTTTTTTGCTTCGGGCGATGTGCCATATGCAAACTGAGTGAATACATTTGCATACGAACGATAATCGGCTTGGGTCCAGCGGTCAAAGGGGTGTTTATGGCATTGGGCACATTCAAGGCGAACGCCCATGAAGGCAGCAGCCGTTTTTTCGCCCCACTGGTCTAAGGTTACTGCGGCTTGCTTGCGCCAGAACAAATCCAACGAGTTTTTTTCTGCATAAGAGTTTGTAAACCCTTTGGACAACTCTTCATCGATTTTGTTAACTTTGACCACATATTCTTCAGGGGTATCCCCATCTCGACTTGTTGCACAAAGCACACCTTCAACGATTTTGTCGTAGGTCATATTTTCAGCAACACGCTTCCTCAACCAATCGTGCCACATCTGGCTCTTTTTTATTCTAAGATTTTGAGGGTTTTCCATGGCATCGGTATTATTACCTGTAATATCACTTAGCTTCGTTGCCCATAAGGCTGCATGCATCGGGTGCTTCAAAAGTTCATCGATTTTTTTCGTTCTCTTGTTGGCATCTTTATCTGCAACAAAGGCACGAATATCATTCGGAGTAGGCAAAGTGCCTATCACATCAATCGTGATTCTGCGCAAGAATTCAGCATCACTCGACAAACCAGAAGGTTCTATGTTTAGCCTCTTTAGCTTCGAAAACACAATCTTATCTAGGTAATTTACTTCCGGCACACTTGGATACTTATAACCTGGTTTTACATCCAGTGGGACCATCGCCCTTACTGGAAACACCGTGCCACGATAGGCAATAATTATCGAAGTATCTCCAGCACGATTGCTAGTTACGACTCCAGAAGAATTAACCTCTGCAACTCCATCATCCAAAGTTCGGTATTCGCTTAGCGAGGTAATATTTTCGGTAGTTCCATCTGCAAAGGAGACCATCACTTTAAGATTGATTTTTTCGCCCGGCTTTTTGAAGGGGATTTCTTTGGGTGTAACATCTAAGGATTTGATTTCGCCACTGCCTTTGGTTAAAGGCGCACCTTGTACAATCCAATCCTTGATGAGTTTATGCTGCCAAGAACCTGCAGAAAACTTTCTGCCACCGGCATGCTCGGTCAAACCCATGGCTTTCAAAAGCAAAAGACTATTATCGGGGTTATTTAAATCGATACGCCTGCCATTCATTTCCCTACTAACGGAAATACCGTCTTTTTCTGCTTCATAGCCAAAAAGGGAAAGCCTAAAACCATTTTTACCTTGAAAGGAGCCATGGCAGGAACCAAGGTTGCAGCCTGAACGGCCAAAGAGACCTACGATATGTTTTTCGAAATCGACTGTTTTAATTACGGTGCCATCGGGAAGTTGAACTTCCGCTCGGGCCGGGGAATTCATGCCAAACAGCACAACCACGCAAACAGCAAGGATCTGTTTCCACTGGCAGCACGATGTCATGTTTCACGCTCCACTAATTATTTTTAAATCTGGTCAGGTATGTAATCAGGAGGGCAATATCTACTTATTAAACAATGTTCATTATTAAAAGTATCGGCATTCTTAATCTAATGCAACAAAATTAACTCATTTCAGAGTAATTCTCATAATAAAAGTACCTTCCGATTGGTGCTTTTTCTTTATGAAAGTGGGCAAAACCAATAAAAAAGCCCCCCAAATGGTAGTTTGGGAGGCTTTTAGTGGGTATTACGACACCGTTGGTATTAATCTCGGCTACTGAACGCCATGAGGATGCGCAAGATATAAAAGAACAGGGTTGCGACTGAAGAAAACAACATCAAAGCAGCTGCAACATGTTTGTTCGTAGGGAAATTCAACATGACCTGCGAGGTTTCATAAAGAATGTAGGCGCTCATGAATCCCACCATCGCAAAAGAAAAGATAAGCCCCAGTGAAAATCCAAAGATTATGGAACAAATGACCAGACCAAAAATCAGCATACTACCCACGGAAAGTGCGGGGGCCAAAAAGGAGTAATCCTTTCCGGTTACAAACACCGAAATAGTTAAACCTGCAAACACGCAAAGCGTCAGCGCACCTGCTGCGGGGATCAGGCTTTTATCTTGCATATAATGGGTTGCAATGTAAAGAATTGGCAAGAATATAACACTTTCTGCAACCACATATAGCCCTAGTCCTACATATTGCAGCGCTGCGGAAGAATCTGATTGAGCTAACATTTGGGCAACATAACTTGCACCCCAGAACGCTAGCATCACAATCAAGAGCGACCAAGAAGAACCACCAAAAACCGACATGATCTGCTTTTCCGTAATCGTTTGCAAAAGCACTGTTTCTAATGCGACAAATGCTAAAATAGCACCTGCCAAGTGTGCGTATGTTTTTTTAATAAAGGTGAGCCTGGCGGAGCCGGCGTATGTCATTTCCTGCATGCTTGAATCATATTGCATTGAATTCTCCTATGTATGGGGCTTTGCTCTACTAGTTACATTTTAACAGAAGCTGGCATTAAAAATCCAGTTTTTCTTGAAAAGATAGTAAGAAGAATTACGCAAACTGCGAATGAAAGGTTATCACCATCAAAATTACTTCTGCAATATGGGCGAGATCTGCTTTTCTTCACTTTGTTTTGGATCACTTTGTTTTGGATCAAAAGGCGGGGCATCCCCTATCCAATTTTTCACCTTCGGAATCTTGCAAGCTTCTTGATCTTTACAACACAAAGGGTTAGGCCCTTGGGCAATCGGAGATTTATCTTTCCAGAAATCCTTGGCAGGGATGAACACTCGGTCCCCGGGTGCCAGTTGATAATTCGTGGTGGTATCGCCTAGTTGCACAATTTCTTTGAAACATACTGGAAGTACGATTCGGCAACTTCCCGGAGGGGTCGGCCTTGCAACTACGATATTTGTCCGAGAGGCTTTATCGTTTAAACCGCCCGCTTGTAAGATTGCATCAAGCACAGTTTCACGGCCTGTAAGAGGGAAAGTTCCTGGGGCATTCACTTCGCCCACTACATAGAAGACTTTGCTTTGTCGGTTGACCAGTCTTATTGTTATGGGGCCTGCATCTTTTACGATGGCAGTGATTTGCGCCTTAACCATCGATTCGATTTCATCGAGTGTTCTTCCTGCAACCGGCAACCGGCCATATTTTCCTAAACTTATAGTCCCATCCTGCAAAACAGGCTGATCACCTGGAAGTCTGATTGGTGAATCAAGGTCTGCAGGTTGAACCAGCAAAACATCACCTGGTTCCGCAGTGAGAGAGGAAGTTAAACCCTTATCCAATTCTCTGGGGACTTGTGGGATTTCGGTCACAGTGTTTTTCATGGTACGGGCAGAATCAAGCAAAGTGTTTCCATCTTGGCAAACGGAAAAGATCGACATGGGGCTTTGGCAACCACTTACGGGCGCCAACATCCCAATGATCCAAAGCAGTTTAAAGATTAGCCCCTGTTTGATTTTCATGCCTGTTCGACTTATTTTTTCCAATTTAACAACAAAACCCCCACATGCAGGGCTGTTTACCAGAAATAAAATTGCTTGCAAGCCGAGAAGTACGAAAATAATTACTGGCCCGATGGGGTAAGCCTGCCAAAGAAAAAGCGCAGGGATTCTTCTGTAAGAAGGGTAAGGGGAACGCTCTTAACAATGGGGTTCTTGTAATTCCCCGTGATTTTATAATGCAAAATACCTGCAGCGAGTGCGCCGGTCGCCTGAGAAATTACTTCGAGGGGGACAGCCCCAATGGCTGGCATTTTTAACCCCAAGTTTCGCATCGCCTCGGGAAGAACCGAAAGGCTTCCTGTTCTTGCAGTAGCTTCAAGATCCATTTGGCCTTGGGAAGAAATATTTCCTTCGATCAAAACCATAACCAAAGCGTTGGAAAGAGCAAGCCTTTGAATACGAATGATGCCACGATCCATACGTGCCTTTAATTCACCCTTATCGAAAAATGTGCCGGTCGCAGCAACAGGCAGAAAAGGAACCAAATCCCTTACGATAGGAATACCCTGCGCCCTACTATGGGTAAGAGTACCTTCGAGGTTGGCGGTAATATTATCCAAAGATTTAACATCCCTGCCTGCAAAAACAAGCTTCCCCTGCACCGTTCCAGAACCGGTTGACTTGGTATCGCTGAACTGTGCCTGAAGTGCCTTCATTTCCAGCGACTGAAAACGAAAATTCCCTGATAGAGCATTCCCTACCCCCCATCGATATTCGGTTGCGCCATACACCTTGCCACCCGCAACGGATCCGGAAATATCGCGCATAACAAAATTCCCCACCCCTCTCGATGGAGCAACAGAATAATCATAAGGCGATCTCCAATCACCGAAATCCGCCCCATAAAACTTCAACCCGATTGCAAACGCTTCGCCATTCGCAGTTATTTCCCGCCCGAGTTTCCCGCTGAATCTTGTATCCAACTTCCCAGAAGGTTTAAGGTTTGCCATCCATGGAGCAAACAGTTTTCCCATCTCTGCGTGGTTAAGCGTACCTTTATAAAAACTGCTTTCCATGTTTTCCAAGTTAAGTACTGCTATGCCACGCAATTGCCCATCGGCCAGATTTCCCGCAATATCCTTAATAGTAATCCCATTCTTTTCCACCACTACATTTCCCTGCAATTGGTCGCTAAGCAAGTAGTTCGTATGGCTCACCCTGTTCAACACGAGTTTCCCATTCGCAGAAATTTGAAGGCTGTCAATATCCACCTCATAGGGCAAATCTACATTACAAACCGCATCCAGTCTTCTCAGTTGATCATTTGCATCCATAGCCACCAAAAGTTGGCGCATTTTGATACCATTGATATTCAAGTTCCCGATCATTTTTCCCTTGGAGCCAGAAGTAAGATTAAAGTCAAGCTTCCCATGCCCTTCCGCAAATTCGGTATTCACATTCCCCTGAAGAGAACCCCGCTTCCAGTTGACCAAAGCTTTGGTCTGCCTAAGTGGAATGCCTAGAATTTCATACCCCGAAGAGTTAAGATCCACATTAAATGAAACCTCTCTCTCTCCAGTTTTATCTTGTGCTGAAAAGTTGGTCTGAATGACCCCGCCCAACTTTCCTTTAATGGGGAGTTCTTTTTCCGTTGCAGTTCGAATCAATAAACCTGCATCAATATCTTGAATGTTAAATTTGATATTTCCAGTACTAAGAGA
>Ga0209553_1001426_pt1 | contig 11912 bp, 11 predicted proteins | sample LauGreFBDMM110DN_2_FD_188217 | JGI IMG/M metagenome (GOLD analysis project Ga0209553, IMG submission 188217) | Freshwater lake microbial communities from Lake Michigan, USA - Fa13.BD.MM110.DN (SPAdes) (version 2) | ecosystem: Environmental > Aquatic > Freshwater > Lake | place: Lake Michigan...
AGAAGTCTGTCTGTCGCGAGTTTACTTTCGCTGCGTCGCCTGTGGTAACGGTGGATTCGCGGCGGATGGGCGTCTGGGAATTCATGGTCGTTACAGTGTCGAAGCGGAGCGGCTGGTTTGTCTTGCTGCGGCAAGCTGGTCCTATGATGTGTCCTCGGATCGCCTTGAAGAGTTCTGTGGTGTGAAGATTGGTGATACAGCGATTCGTGAGATTTCTCAGCGTCGTGGGGCCGCGATGAATGCATGGCAGGGCTCTGCTCTATCATGTACAGCGATCTCTGGAAAACCTACTGGAACGCGGCATAAGACACTCCACCGAAATCCGCGACTGCACCCCTCGAGACCTCGAGACTCAACTGGAACGATTCGGTTGTTTACAGATTGCAGAACAATTAAGCTCTAGGGGAGGCCTTTTGGCTTGATTTCATCATCAGGAGTGTTGCCATGATCTCTCGTCGTCTTTTTTTTCAGCATGCTTCATTGCTTGCTGCATTACCTTCCACTTCGTTGTTGTTGGCTGCGGAGTTGGGCAAAACACCGCGGATGACTGAGGGGCCGTTCTATCCTGATAAACTACCGCTCGATACCGATAACGATCTGCTCGTAATCACTGACAGTATCACTTCTGCAGTTGGTCAAATCTCGCACGTTACAGGACGAGTGCTGGGGGTCGATGGAGCCCCAATCCGAAATTGTTTGGTCGAAATTTGGCAGTGCGACAATGAAGGTGCCTATCTGCATTCCGGATCGGCAAATGCTGAGAGCCGCGATCGAAACTTCCAGGGATATGGCCGTTTCTTGACAGACACTGCAGGCAGATACTACTTCCGGACGATTAAGCCGGTGGCCTACCCTGGTCGCTCGCCTCATATTCACTTTGCCGTGTCGCGCGGTCGTGAACGACTCCTGACGACGCAGTTGTTTGTGAAAGGAGACGCAGGAAACGATCGCGACGGAATCTATCAGTCCCTTGGTGACAGCAGAGATGCCGTAACCGCTGACTTTGCGGCCATGCCGGAATCTAAAATCGGCGAACTAGCAGCGCAGTTCGAAATTATCGTGGGCTAGACCCCTAAAGAACCAGACCCGGGAGGCCTTGGTCGTAATCGCCCCGGGCGACCACTTGGACCGCCTCAATAGCATTGACAGCCGCAGGATTGATCTGGAACCGAAAAACTTGAGCAGCCAAATCAACTGCACAATCAGTTCATGACAGCATCGCGTATGCCTTCGTCGTCATTGATTCGGCGGAGCGACGGCAGTCCAGCAGACAGGATGACTGTCGGCCAGAGCCTTGGCCACGAGGAGTTGATCTCGTTTCGTTTCTAGCACGCGAAACTTTTGCGTGTCGCCAAACTTAGCAATTAGTTTCTCGACACTGCGTGATGGTGAACCACCGATGATATGCTGAGTCAGCAATTGGCCGTCAAGCGTCCATCGCAGATCGAGCGTAACTTGCCGTCCGTAAAGCACGGCAGCCAACGGAGTCAGCGACATTTTGATCGTTGCGGTACCGTCCGGCCGTGTCGTCAGAACCTGGTGCCCAAATTGTGTCGCCTCCCATGTGCCGATGATACCTCCCACAGGTTCTGCTTGATCAGTGGCTGAATTCGGCGGACTTGGCAGCGTTAACGAAACGGACTCTGCGCCAGGATGCGTCGCTGCCGAGCAGCCGACGCAAACAACAAAAAAACAAACAGGAAGAATTTTCGGGAGGTACACTGTGAGACTCACTTTCGACTGCACATTCCGAACTGAAGGCCATTCCTTCGAAACGCAATCGGAATGCCAGCATTTATTTTTGGGCATGATTCAATTGGCCATTCACCTGAATTACGCCCGATTGTTGAAGCTTTAGCAGCACTTTTTGGTATTCGAGGCAGATGAGAAGCATGCTTTGACGACTAACGCAAGGAGCCTTGAGTGTCGCTAAAACGACTCCAGTTGTTATCGTTTGGATCTTGCTGAAGGCATGATGCTTCAGCATCATGACTGTGTATTTTGAATAAATGATTTTGAGTCTCATGTTGAAGGTGAGACTAAGATGAATCACGCGGACTCAGGCTGGACGTTGAAAGCCTTATTCCACACAGGACGAATGCAATGGTGGCGATTCTTGGGATTTCTGCGTTCTACCACGATAGTGCGGCTGCTCTGATCGTGGACGGCAAGATTGTTGCCGCAGCTCAGGAGGAAAGGTTTACGCGGAGAAAACATGATCCTGCATTTCCTGCTGAAGCCGTACGGTACTGCCTCACTGAAGGCGGATTACAGGAGGCTGATCTAGATTTTATTGTTTTTTACGAAAAGCCGCTGGTAAAGTTTGAGCGGCTGCTTGAGACGTATCTGGCATTCGCGCCGTCGGGCTTTCGCAGTTTCGTGATGGCAATTCCCGTCTGGCTGAAGGATAAACTTTACATCCACCGCACCATTCGAAAGTCTCTGCCGAACGCGAAGAAGGCAAAACTGGTTTTTACAGAACATCATGAGAGCCATGCCGCCAGTGCTTTCTTTTCCAGTCCGTTTGCGGAAGCGGCATTCCTCACACTGGATGGCGTCGGCGAATGGTGTACGACCGCCTGGGGGACTGGAAAAGGGAACCGGATCGAGTTGCAGAAGCAGATCACGTTTCCTCATTCCCTGGGACTCCTGTACTCAGCGGTTACCTACCATTGTGGCTTCAAAGTCAACAGCGGTGAATACAAATTGATGGGACTGGCCCCGTACGGCAAGCCGGTTTACGCCGATCGAATTCGAGAGCATCTGATCGACATTAAGCCTGATGGCAGTTTTTGGATGAACATGAAGTTCTTCAATTACTGCCAGGGGCTGACCATGACGAATGATGCCTTCAGCAAACTCTTCGACATGACGCCTCGTCAGCCTGAATCCCTGCTCGAACAAAAGCACATGGATATGGCGGCCAGTATTCAACTGGTGACGGAAGAAATCGTGCTCGCGATTGCGCATCATATCCATCAGCAAACGGGCATGAAGAATCTGGTCCTTGCAGGAGGCGTGGCATTGAACTGCGTCGCGAACGGACGACTGCTGAGGGAAGGCCCGTTTGATGACATCTGGGTGCAGCCTGCTTCCGGCGACGCTGGCGGAGCGCTCGGTGCTGCCCAGTTTGTCTGGTATCAGTTGCTGGACAACCCTCGTCAGACAACGTCGATGGATTCTCAGGCAGGCAGTCTGCTGGGGCCTGCGTTCATCGACGAACAAATCACCACAATCTTGACGAAGGCCGGAACGAAGTTTCGGCACTTCGATAGGGAACAGTCGCTGATGGAATGTGTCGCTCAGTTGCTGGCAGATGAAAAAGTTGTTGGCTGGTTCCAGGGGCGAATGGAATACGGACCACGGGCACTGGGGTGCCGCAGTATTCTCGGGGATGCGCGTTCTCCGAAAATGCAGTCGGTGATGAATGTGAAGATCAAGTATCGCGAAAGTTTTCGTCCGTTTGCTCCCATCGTGCTGCGTGAAGCGGCGTCTGAGTGGTTTGAGATTCAGCCTCAGCACGAGAGCCCTTACATGCTGATCGTCGCCGATGTGGCGAACGGCAGGAGAACTCAGCTTTCTCAGGATCAGTTGCAGTTGATGTCGCAGTCGGCAGATCTTTGCGCGCGCGTCAACGTGCCACGATCAGAAATTCCGGCTGTCACGCATGTCGACTATTCGGCTCGACTGCAAACCGTCGATCACATCCGCAATCCACGATTACATCGTCTTCTGACAGAATTTCAGAATCGGACGGGTTGCCCGGTGCTGGTCAATACCAGTTTCAATGTGCGTGGTGAACCGATTGTCTGTACCCCGGAAGACGCCCTGCGTTGTTTCATGGCCACCGAGATGGATGTCCTGGTACTTGAAAACTGCGTGGTCCTTAAGTCGCAGAACGAGACACCCCAAACTGCTGCCGCACGTGAATCACACCTTGCAAAGTTTTCACTCGACTAGCGTCGATCAATTTGAGTCACGAAACCAAAGAACTCGCCGCCTTGATCAACGGCCTGATCCGATCCCTCTGCAACCTCTCCTGACTGCTTACTGCCAACTGAAAACTGAAGACTAAAAGAATGAAATTCTCCGACATCCCGCGAAACCCTGATAACCGCATGCTCCGCCAGTTTGCCGGCTTGTGGATCCTGTTCTTCGGTGCGATCGCTCTGTCGCAGCATTTTCGCAGCCAGCATACCACCGTGGCCGTCGTCGGAACACTGGCGCTGGTCATCGGTGTTCCGGGGCTGTTTTTCCCGCGAATACTCAAACCCATTTTCGTTGGCTGGATGATTCTGGCATTTCCGATTGGCTGGCTGGTTTCGCATGTCATCCTTTTTTTGATCTACTGGAGTGTGTTTGTCCCGATCGGCTTTATACTGCGACGAATGGGGCATGATCCTTTGCGTCTTCGCACGCCTTCCGTCGATAGCTACTGGGAACAAAAAACTCAGCAATCCAGTCTGCGTCGATATTTGAAGCAGTTCTGAATTGAGAAGTTGCCGGTTCAAAACACCTTCTTGTTCTGTTCATTTCACGGGAGAGATATCTGTGACTAAAGAAGATCCGGACGAGAGCTTTTCCCGAATCGCTGAAACCGAAGGCGATACCTCGATCTTCCGAGAGTTTCTGGAATTCCTGATGACGAACAAGAAGTGGTGGCTGGGGCCAATTGTCCTCGTCCTGCTGGGTCTGGGTGCACTCTTGTTGCTGACCAGCACCGCGGCCGCCCCTTTCATTTACACGCTGTTCTAACGCGACGTCAATGCTTGATTTTGAGGTAGGCCGGACCAAGCGCAGCGCCGTTCCGACCGTTGTCTAAGCACCATTGCGAGTCAGCACAATCGCATCAACAATCTGTCCATCGATTGACTCCTCAGGACGGTTGCGGAGTCGATTCGGACGATATGAGCGCATTCAACATTTTAAGGGGTCAATGACATGCACAATCCCAATCTTATCCGCCGCAAACACTTCCCCACGCGCCAATCGAGCCATGACACGCCACCTGATCTTTAACAAACGCTGCCTCGAGCACCGCTCAAAATTCTACCGATTGCCCACCGCCTATCAAGAAAATGCGGTGTCCCCGTTGTCCCCGTTATTGATTCAACACACAACTGAAGAAAGAGCGTGACGAGCCGATCAAATCTTGCTAACAACGGCGTAATAGATTGAGGAAATTACCATGAACATCGACCTGCGTTTGCCATCCGAATACGTGGAAGTCCTTTAACAGCACGTTGCTGCGACTGGCGAGGACATCAATACGTTTGTCACCGACATCGTGGCCGACAGCCTGCAGGCTGAAGTCGAATCTGCACGGTCAAGAAAAGTTCGTCAGGGAACTTTCGCCGAGTGGCTGCCGCAATGGGCCAACCGACATCCGCGACTCGAACAAGACATCGATATCAGCCGCGAATCAATCTATGCGGGCTGCGGCCAATGAAGGTACTCGTTGACACAAACATCCTGTTGCGAGTTGCTCAGCCTGGCCAGATATCGCACGCATCCGCGACCACCGCTTTGATTTACCTCAGCAGTGCTGGACGCGAGCTCTGCCTTGTGTCGCAGTCGATTATGAATACTGGGTTGTTGCGACACGACCGACGACGGTCAACGGCCTCGGGCATACAATCGCTGATGTCGATTTGCGAGTGCAAGATCTCCTGACACGATTCACGTTGCTGAAGGATGAACGTGGAATCTTCGCTCACTGGTATGAACTCGTGGTCCGAAAACGCCGTGCATGGCACGCGCGCACATGACACACGACTGGTGGCCGCCATGCAACGCCACGGGCTCACATATTTGCTGACCTTCAATACTGCGGACTTCTCACGCTTTACCGCAATCCATGGATTGTCGCCTGAAGATATTCTTGCAGGGCAACTGCCGACGTAATGTGCCTCTACTTCAAGCTTTTGAAATGGGGTCAGGAGTCAGTTTCTGGAATCGCTAAACTCTAGCACGCGTTTTCAACCTCGGCTTGAACTTGGGCAATCCACATCTTGATCGCTCCTCGCGTGGACTATAACACACGCGGTTGAGCGGCAACTATTCATGGGGAAGTCCAGTCGGGTCAAGCGAACTCAACCGGACAAGGCGTTAAGTTCCCGCAACGAACTCAGCAGACACTCCGTCGTCGTGTAGAGTCTGGCGTGAATGCCAAAGGTCTCCGCCTTTAAAATGTAGGCCTCAATATCATCCGTGTAAAAGCATTCATCAGGCGCACACATGGCTTTGGACATGGCCACTTCGTAGATGCGATCTTCGGGCTTGAGCGCACCAACTTCGAAGGACGTGACTCGATCATCCATGAGATCCAGCACGTTGAAATTACGTTCGATGAACTTCAGGTGCGTCACGCTAGTGTTCGACAACAGCACGAGCCGCAGCCCGGCAATCTTCAACTGATGCAACACAGGCACGATGGACTCGTTTAGCGAGAAGATATCTGCCGCCGCATACCGCAGTTCGTCAAAGTCCAAGGCCTTGCCCGTTGCTTGGCAAAAGTCCTCGTGAAATTGTGCTTCACTGACCTCACCGCGTTCCAATTTCCACTGCCGTCCTTCATCCAGCAAGAATGACTTTGTCTGAGCGTCACTCCAGCCGCACAGGGCTGCAATGTTTTGGCACATTTTCGCATGCGAAAAATGCACCAGCACGTTGCCCATGTCAAAAAAACAGGTTTTTATTTTCATAAAAAGCAGAGTGAAGCGGGTGGTGGATAGTTTTTAAGTGTCCGCAAAAATCGATGCACGCAGATACTCGCGATTCAATCTGGCGATATGAGCAACGGAGACTTCTGCGGGGCAGGCGGCTTCGCATTCGGTGGTGTTGCTGCAGGATCCGAAACCTTCTTTGTCCATCTGCGCCACCATGTTAATGACGCGTGTGTTGCGTTCAGGATGACCTTGGGGCAGGATTGCGAGTTGCGACACTTTTGCGGATACGAACAGCATCGCTGACGCGTTCTTGCAGGCCGCGACGCAGGCTCCACAGCCAATACAGGCTGCGGCATCCATCGCGACTTCCTGCCGTAGACCAGGCACTGGAATCGAATTGCCATCCGGTGCATTGCCGGCGTTGACGGAAACAAAGCCACCCGCCGCAATAATGCGATCAAACGCTGAACGGTCGACAACTAGATCGCGAAGGACCGGGAATGCGGCAGCGCGCCACGGCTCAATTGTCACGGTGGCGCCGTCATCGAATCGGCGCATGTGCAGTTGACATGTGGTGGTCGCATTGTCCGGGCCGTGAGCCTGCCCGTTGATCATTAAGCTGCACATGCCACAAATCCCTTCGCGGCAGTCGTGATCGAACGCCACCGGTTCTTCTCGTTGAGCAATCAATTGCTCATTCAGCACATCGAGCATTTCTAGGAACGACATGTGCGTGCTGACGCCGTTGAGACGATAAGTTTTGAAACCGCCTTTGTCTTTGGGACCAGCCTGACGCCAGACGCGGAGATTTAAGTTTAACAAATCAGTGCTCATGGTTATTTATAACTCCTGGTCGAAGGCTTAACGTTCTCGAAGACCAGCGGTTCCTTGTGTAAAATTGGTTCAGCACCGCTACCTTGGAATTCCCATGCGGCCACGTACGCATAGTCTGCATCGTTGCGTGACGCTTCACCTTCGGATGTTTGATATTCTTCACGAAAATGACCACCGCAAGACTCTTCGCGATTTAGAGCATCGATCGCCAGTAATTCGCCAAACTCCATAAAGTCAGCCACGCGGCCCGCTTTTTCCAGACTTTGATTGAGCGTAGCACCAGACCCAAGAACGCAGACGTCCTTCCAGTACTGCTGACGCAATTCGCGGATTTGGCCGATCACCTGTTCGAGGCCGCTGCGGTTGCGGGCCATCCCGCACTTCTCCCACATCAACAGTCCCAGTTCGCGATGGAATGAATCGACAGAACGTTTCCCCTGCACACCCATCAAGCGTGTGATACGATCTTCAGCATCTTTCTTCGCTTGCAGACATGCCGGATGATCGTCAGAAATTTTCTCCAGCTTCGTGGTTGCCAGATGATCGCCGATCGTGTACGGGATGACGAAATATCCGTCGGACAAGCCCTGCATTAAGGCACTAGCCCCAAGTCGATTAGCCCCGTGATCTGAAAAGTTAGCTTCACCCAAAACATACAGCCCTGGAATGTTACTCATCAAATTGTAATCAACCCACAAGCCGCCCATTGTGTAGTGGACAGCCGGGAAGATTCGCATCGGCTGCTGATACGGATCTTCTGCAGTAATCTTGTTGTACATGTGAAACAGGTTACCGTATTTTTTACGGACGACGTCTTCACCATCTCGCTGGATGGCGTCTCGAAAGTCCAGAAACACGGCAAGGCCCGAATCACCCACACCATGACCCGAATCGCAACGTTCTTTTGCCGCGCGGGAGGAAATATCGCGTGGAGCCAGATTGCCGTACGACGGATAACGGCGTTCCAGATAGTAGTCGCGTTCTTGATCCGGAATCTGATCCGGTGCGCGTTTATCGCCTTTGGCCGCTGGCACCCAAACTCGCCCATCGTTGCGTAGACTTTCGCTCATCAGCGTCAGTTTGGACTGATAATCTCCGGTAACCGGGATACAAGTAGGATGAATCTGTGTGTAGCAGGGATTTGCAAACAGGGCACCTTTCCGCGCACATCGCCACGCTGCCGTCACGTTGCAGCCTTTCGCCATTGTCGAAAGATAGTAGACGTTGCCATAACCTCCAGTCGCAATAACTACGGCATCAGCGGTGTGGGTTTCGAGTTGCCCCGTAGCCAAGTTACGCACTACGATGCCGCGGGCAAGACCATCGACGGTCACCAGTTCCAGCATTTCACGGCGGGGGAAAAGTTTCACCTTGCCGGTCGAGACCTGGCGCATCATCGCCTGATAAGCCCCCAAGAGCAGTTGTTGTCCGGTTTGACCGCGGCAATAAAACGTTCGCGAAACCTGAGCGCCGCCAAAGGAGCGGTTTGCAAGGGTTCCACCGTATTCACGTGCAAACGGAACACCTTGTGCCACGCACTGATCGATGATGTTGTTCGACACTTGAGCGAGACGATGTACGTTGGCTTCGCGAGCGCGATAGTCGCCACCTTTCAGTGTGTCGTAGAACAGACGCCAGACACTGTCACCGTCGTTCTGGTAATTCTTGGCCGCATTGATGCCACCCTGAGCGGCAATACTGTGGGCTCGGCGAGGGCTGTCCTGAAAGCAGAAAGACTTGACGTTATATCCGAGTTCACCCAACGACGCTGCAGCCGATCCCCCAGCGAGACCTGTGCCAACCACAATGACGCTGAACTTGCGTTTATTGGCCGGATTGACCAACTTCATGTCAAAAATATGCTTGTCCCACTTCTGTTGAAGCGGACCATCGGGAACTCGCGAGTTCAGTGTGTCACTTGCCACGCGAACCATCGGAAGACCTCAGAATTTCTGTTGAAACTCGGTCGACTGAAACGCAGTCAACCCTGATACGAGAATTGAACAATGACAAGTTCGATTGATTGTCGGCGGCCAATGAGCGGTCGGTCTAGGCAGCTCCACGATCACGGCGTGTTCGGTGACATACGCATTAAACACGGGCCTAACCTCGATACGCCATCGCCCACACCACCAGACTGATAAATCCAGTTGCCACACTCCATGCGAACAGGATGCCCCCGATTTTTAACAGGAGATTCCAACGCTTGTGATTGATCCCAAGCGTCTGTAACGCACTGCGAACGCCATGCGACAGATGGATCCCCAACGCAACCAGTCCGGTGATGTAAATCACCGCGTTCAAAGGCGTTGAGAGCACCGCCCTTACGGTCCGAAATTCATTATCAATAACCTTATCAGCATTCATTGCGGCAGAATAATCAACGCCGGGGTTTGCTTTGAGCTTCATGTCCAGAATGTGAGTGAACAGAAACGTCAAGATCAGCAACCCTGTCAGCATCATCCAATTCGCGGCTCCGCCACTTGGCAGAATAAACAGTCCCTGCTTGGTTTCCTTAATCGCATATTCTTTGTGCCGCGCAACCTGATTCATAGCCGCAGTGGAAATTGCCAGACCGATATGGAGCGCGAAGGTCGCGAACAGTCCCACTTCCGCTGCCGCCAAGATCGGTCCCAAGCTATGCAGTGCGTGCGCATAGTCGTTGAATGCCTGTTCACCAGCATACAACTTAAGATTGCCACCCAGATGGGCGACAAGGAATCCGCAGAGCGACAGCCCTGTGATTGCCATGAGGATTTTTTGCCCCACAGTGGTCGAGAGAACTTTCACGAAAGGCCCCAAACCTGGAACCTTCGAGAGCAGTTGAGCGGGTATGCTCAGAAATCGAAGCAGAGCGTTCAAGAGTCCCGCTCCTCCCCCGTAAAAGCGTTATAAAGGATGTACGTTCAGTGAATCACAGGCCAAGATTTGGTCGTCTGACTTGCGTGACCCCTCGGATTATAGAACGACACCACCGAACTGCAACGCGGTCGGAAAAACGATTCCTCGGTTGAGAGAGTTGTGCCCATCGGCACATTATGCGCAATTTCAGTGGATTCTGGCGTTTTCGGCATTGCGCTCGAGTGTGGGCCTGCAGTTTTCGAGGGAGCTCGCACCCAAACACCCGGTGCCGTCGTTAACCACGTTGTTGCGTTTCTGAAGATTGGACTACGATTCTAGGGCGATCTTGGAAACAGGACGCACTTACCACTTTTCAGGAACTATGCATGCTCAGCAGATTCGCCAACGCGAACGTTTGGATCTCGATTATTTTTGCGGCGAGCATGCAGGCTTTGACCGGCTGCGCGACGACACCGTACACTTTTGGGGCAGCTCAATCGTATCATACATCGGCGGAGCTTGCGGCCCGCACGGAGACACAGATCGAACGCGGCAAGCCGAATGTCGTCCTTGATTCTCTGGGCTGGGTGTGGGGAATTCCGCGGAAGATTATACTGTTCGATCGGCGGGTTGAGAATCATCGAATTGATTCTGAGACCGAAGCTGTGCTCGCGGCGTACATGAACGACAACGAAATCTCCACCGTCAAAGTTCGACTGAATCAGTATCATCCGCTGGACGACTGGAGGCGTCTTGCTGCCAATAAATCCGTCGGTGTCGGCTGGCGTTACTCGTTCGGTGCGATCATTTTGTTGGGTGAAACAATTTTTCCCGGACGAGTATTCGGGGCTGACCACTACAACCCTTATTCGAACACGATTCATCTTTATTCCAACGTGCCCGCGTTGGCGCTTCACGAAGCTGGTCACTCCAAAGATTACGCACGTCGGAAATGGAAAGGCACCTACGCCGCTACCTACTTTTTGCCTGCGGTACCACTCTATCAGGAAGCCCTCGCCACAAACGACGCGCTGGGTTACGTGGTGACGACGGGCGATCTAGAGGCTCAACAGGCAGCCTACGAAATCCTGTATCCCGCTTACGGAACGTATGTCGGCAACGCAATCTCCGGGACCGTTCCGGGCGGATACTTTGTGGGCCTGATTGGCGGCCATATTGCCGGCCGTTGGAAATCAAGGGACCTTGCTAGAACCTATAACGGCGACAATGATCCGTCGCTGCACAGTCGGCAGCCTGCAGGGATCGACTAGGAGTCTGTCCCGATACCTCGTCCGACCCGGCAATTATTGAGCCGATCCTCAAGAAAAACCGGCGCCGCTGCTGTTGCGTTTGATTTTCAACAGCTTTCGTCAGCCGTTTTTCGCGCGACGTGGAGTCGAGGTCAAGGATGAGTCGACCGTTTCGTGAATGGAATCCGGATCAGAGCTGGCTGTTTCCGCCATCGCCGCAGGACTGGCTGCCGGATGGCCATTTGGTTTATTTCTTGATGGATGTGTCGGAGCAGCTGGATTTGTCACCGATCATGGAAAAGTATGACAGCGAGAAGGG
>Ga0209553_1001427_pt1 | contig 11912 bp, 8 predicted proteins | sample LauGreFBDMM110DN_2_FD_188217 | JGI IMG/M metagenome (GOLD analysis project Ga0209553, IMG submission 188217) | Freshwater lake microbial communities from Lake Michigan, USA - Fa13.BD.MM110.DN (SPAdes) (version 2) | ecosystem: Environmental > Aquatic > Freshwater > Lake | place: Lake Michigan, USA...
AGATCGGCGGCATCACCGCGATGGACCTCTCGATGATCATCCCGATGATCGTGTGGATGCGCTACCGGGGGCACTCGTGGCGCCACGGCGCCGAGATGTCGGCCGCGATGGTCGTGCCAGCCCTTCCAGTCTATGCGGCCGAACTGATCTGGCCCGGAACGTTCGGGCCGATGTCAGCGATGTGGAGCCACGGGGCGATGCTTCTGGGCATGGCCGTCCTCATGATCGCCCAACGCGACATGTATGCCGGGCATGACCATGCCCATGCAGCCCAAACAACTGACGCCACGCCGAAGTTCACCCACTGACACCGCTCCGGTTGCCGACACACGCCATAGTTGCTGGCGCGCATCTACGGGGTGTTTCCACTCAAGTGCAGCGGGTGCGGCGGCAGCTGGGGTGACCACAACGATATCAGAACAAGCTACAGTGACAACTAAATTGCGGTTGCCCGCAAGATCATGGCTGCGGAACCAGTTATCACGGTGCGCGCGCAGGCGCGCGCTACGGCCCAGCGTCCGGCAGCGTGCCTCCGGCAATGAGGCGTGCGTACCACGCCGCGCTGTCCTTGGGAATGCGCTCTTGCGTTTCAAAATTCACCCATACAATGCCAAAGCGCTGCGTGTAGCCTTTGGCCCATTCGTAGTTGTCCAGCAGGGACCATACAAAGTAGCCCGCAATGCGCGCGCCATTTTGCAACGCGCGGTGCACTGCAGCGATGTGCCCGTGCAGGTACGCTACGCGGCGCGCGTCGCGGATGCGGCCGCCGGCATCGGGCGTGTCGTTGTAGGCACAGCCACTCTCGGTGATGTACAGCTTGGGCGCGTGGTATTCAAAATGCAGCCGATTGAGCAGCGCGTACAGCCCGTGCGGGTACACCTCCCAGTCCATGTCTGTAAATTGCGCCGGGGGTGTGGCGGAATGCGCGTCACCGCCCAGCAGCGTGCGCGTGTAATAGTTCACGCCTAAAAAGTCCAGCGGCGCAGCAATCGCACTCAGGTCGCCATCCTTGATGCAATCCATGCCGGTTGCGGGCAGGTGGCCGACGGTAATGTAATCTGCCATCATGTCTGCCGGATAGTGCCGGCCAAACAGTGGATCGATGAACCAGCGGTTCTGATAGCCATCCACCATGCGCACTGCTGCCACGTCGGCGGCTCTGGTGCTGCCCGCCTCAACTGGCGTGAAGTTCAGCGCGATGCCCACTTCGGCCTGCGGGCTGTTGGCGCGCAGCACGGGAACTGCCCAGCCGTGCGAAAGCAGCAGATGGTGGCCGGCATCAATCGCGGCGCGCCAGTCCGTCCAGCCCGGCGCGTGCTCGCCAAGCTGATAGCTGAGGAATGCGGCACACCAGGGTTCGTTGTGCGTGATCCAGTTCTTGACGCGGTCGCCCAGCGCACGGCTGGTGGCATCCGCAAATTCCACAAACGCCTCAGCCGTGGCGCGCTGCGGCCAGCCACCCGCTTCTTGCAATACCTGCGGCAGATCCCAGTGATACAGCGTGGCAAAAGGCTGGATGCCAGATGCCAGCAGCGCATCCACCAGCCGGCTGTAAAAATCCAGCCCGGCTTGGTTCACTGTGCCGCGCCCAGCCGGCAGCACGCGCGGCCAGGCAATGGAGAAGCGGTACGCCTGCACGCCAAGCTGCTGCATCAGCTCAACGTCTTCTTTGTAGCGCTGGTAATGTTCGCAGGCTTGCGCACCGCTGCTGCCGTCCACCACCTTGCCGGGCGTGGCGGCAAAGCGATCCCAGATTGATTCGCTGCGCCCATCTGCGGTGGTGGCGCCTTCAATTTGATACGAAGAAGTGGCTGCACCCCATAAGAACTGTTTGGGAAACGAAGGCGTGTTGGTCATGTTGGCTTTACCCGCAGAAAAGGTTGGTGGTTTATGGGCAATCTGGAAGTGCGACTGCAGTGTGGTCAGCCGTGGTGAGCCCATAGCCAAAGGCAAATAATGGTGCGGCGCAGCCGGTGCTAGCGCCGGCCGCAAACGGCAGCTGCGCAACCGAGCGTGGCCATGAAAATGGAAGCTTGCCGGTGAACGGGAAATCTCCAAACAGCACATCGGCAATGCCGGCGCCTTCGCTGCCCGGCAGCCAGGCTGCCACCAGCGCATCCATTTGGCCCAGCTGTGCGGTTAGCACCAGTGGCCGGCCGGAAATCACAACCACAATTATTTTGCGCGCGCGGCTGCGTACGCGCTCCAGCACGTCGCTTTCGGGCAGGCTTAGCGTGGCTGAGTCCCCAAGCCCCTCTGCATACGGCGCCTCGCCCAGCACCACAATGGCTGCGTCGGCCACCAGCAGCTGGCCGTTGGCATCTAGCCTGTTGTCAAACTTCCCATTCCGGTTGAAATCCACCTGCGCGGCAGAACCGGCAGCCGCGCGAATCCCATCCAAAATAGTGGTGCCTGGAATGCCATTGCCATCCATGCCCTGCCACTCAAGCGTCCAGCCGCCGCTTTGCATCCCAAGGTTGTCCGCAGCCTTGCCGGCCACAAAGATCACTGGTGTGTTGTGCGCCAAAGGCAGCGCTGCGTTGTCATTCTTTAGCAGCACCAATGACTGGCGCACAGCCGCACGCGCCAGCTCCAAATGGGCAGCAGACCGAATGATTGCTGCGTTGCCGATGGCGGGCAGGGGGTTCTCAAACAGGCCAAGCGCCAGCTTGACGCGCAGGATGCGGCGCACAGCATCATCAATGCGCGCGCTGTGCACCTCGCCGGCCTCTGCCGCCTTCAGCAGCTCCTTGATAAAGAGCTGGTAGCGCGTTGGCACCATCACCATGTCGATGCCGGCATTGATTGCTGCGACCACATCGCTGTGGTAGTCACCCGTCAGCTGGTCAATGGCCTCCCAGTCAGACACGAGGAAGCCGTTGAAGCCAAGCTCGCCTTTGAGCAGGTCCGTGAGCAGCGCGTGGCTGGCGTGCATCTTGATGCCGTTCACGCTGCTGAATGAAACCATAATGCATTGCGCGCCGGCTGCGATGGCGGCGCGATAGGGTTCCAAGAAGAGTGCGCGCACTTGTGCTGCCGGCATGCGCACATCGCCTTGGTCTATCAGGTATGGGCGCCCGGCGGAGGCGGTGGATGACATCCACGCGGTGCCGCCATCGCCGATGAAGTGCTTGGCAGTGGCGAGAGCCTGTCCGCCGGCATACCCCTGCAGTCCGCGCAAATAGGCGGCACCTAATTCAGCAACCAGATTCGGCTGCTCTGCAAACGATTCGTAAGTGCGACCCCAGCGGATGTCCTGGGCAACTGCCACCATCGGTGCAAAATTCCATACGACACCGGTCGGCAACATCTCCGCTGCCGTGGCCGCGCCAATGCGCTCCACCAGATTTGCATCACGGGTGGCGCCGAGGCCGATGTTATGCGGAAAGAGCGTGGCACCGGAGAGGTTGCCATGCCCGTGCACTGCATCGGCGCCGTAGAGCATGGGAATGCCCAGGCGGGTTTGCAGCGCGGCTTGTTGATAGGCGGTGGTCATTGCCGCCCAGCCGGCGGCTGTGTTGGTGCGCGGGCTGCCGCCACCACCGCTTAACACAGACCCAATAAAGTAATCGCGCAGCGCTGCGGGCTCAATGCTGTTCTTTTCTACCTGCGTCATCTGCCCCACTTTCTCCGCCAGGGTCATGCGGCTTAAGAGTGCTTCCACACGCGTCTCTAAGGGCAGGCTGGCATCGTGATAATCTGGAATTGCTGCGGTCGCAGTGGCAGCCATGGTCACTACGTTAGCTGTAGCGGGCGGGGCAACGGCCGGCGGGGCAGCGCTGCACGCGCAGACTAGCAAGCTGCACAGGAATCTAAATTTGTGCAGCCAATGGGTACGGCTGCCGCAGCTGGATATGGCGGCTGAGTTCACGGGGTTTGCGGCTTTCACTTTGCGGAGTTGTGCTGCAGAAAGTCCAGCACTGCGGGCAGTGTGGTGAAAGCCAGCGCTGTAACTGTGTCTGCACCGCCATAGTAGATGGCGATGCGCCCGGTGGGCTGGTCGTACAGCGCGGCGCACGGGAAGGCAACATTGGGCACATCCCCAACGCACTCATAAAGCGCTTGCGGCGACAGCAGGTACGGCGCGCCACGGAGCACCACACGCCAGGGCTGCTCAAGGTCCAGCAGTACCGCGCCAAACGAATACACAAAGCCGTTGCACGACGTCAGCACGCCATGATAAAAGAGCAGCCACCCCTCCGCTGTTTCAATTGGCACCGGCCCGGCGCCAATTTTTGTTGACTCCCAGCCGTCGCGTGTGCCCATCACATGGCGGTGCTCGCCCCAGTGCACCAGATCCGGGCTTTGGCTCAGGAAGATGTCGCCGAAGGGAGTATGGCCGTTGTCGCTGGGGCGACTGAGCAGCATGTACCGGCCGTTGATCTTGCGCGGGAACAAGACGCCGTTGCGGTTGAATGGCAGCAGTGCGTTTTCGACAAAGTTGAACGCAGAAAAGTCATGCGTGTAGCCGAGCCCGATGGTGGGGCCGTGGTAGCCGTTGCACCATGTAATGTAGTAGCGGTCCTCCAGCCACGTGACGCGCGGGTCATAGCGGTACTGGAAGTGCAGCAATTCCGGATTGGGCCCGCGCCACTCAATCGGCTGCGGCTCAATCTGCCAGTTGATGCCATCGGCGCTGCGCCCGGCGTGCAAGTTCATTTGGCGGCGCTTGTTGTCGCAGCGGAATACGCCGCTAAATCTGCCGGCATGCGCCACAACTGCGCTGTTGAAAATACTGTTGGAGTCCGGAATCAGGTTGCGCGGAATAACCGGATTGGCTGAGTAGCGCCATACAACATCAAAGCTATTAGCGGGCCGCGGTTCCCACGGGATGTTTGCATGGCCAGGCATGGTCGCGCTCATCAAGTCTCCCTGGCGAATGCCAGCGGCTGCCGGCACTGGGCACCACCTGGGTTATGCAGGGCGGGCAGCCGATTTTCCACGCAATTATTAGTCAAAATAGGAGCCAGGGTCGATTTGACAAATTCTTGGTGGCTGCTAGAATGCAACCGATTACAGAAATCGGTTACAGGAACTCATCTCGCAAATTCTACCATTGACAACATGGCCAAAAGACCGCTGGTATCAACTATTCGGGACGTGGCCCGCGAAGCAAATGTGTCAACTGCAACTGTTAGTCGTTTTCTCAACAAAACGGCAACCGTGTCGCTGGCAGTCGGCGGGCGCATTCAAGCCGCCGTGGCACTCCTTAACTATGCGCCGAATGCAGCAGCCCGCACACTTAGCTCTCGCCGCTCCAATTTAGTTGCATTGGTGGTGACCCATAATACCTTTCTCCAATTCGGCCATTTTTTTGCGCCCATGTTGAGCGGGATAGAGACTGTGACGACCGAGCACGGCATGAATTTGGTGATCTCCGCCAGCCCGGAGCGTTTTACTGATCCCCTGAGCTTGGCGCTGGGACCGCGAAATTCTGATGGCATGCTGGTATTTGCCAATAGCCTCACCGACCAGACTTTGACCCATATGAACTCCCTCGGTTATCCAATGGTGCTGGTGCATCGCTCGCCGCCGCCCGGCGCGGAAGTCCCGTGCGTACTGGTTGAAAACGAACGCCCGGTATTTGAGCTGGTCGAGCATCTGGTGCAAGTACATGGCCGCCGCCGCATATTGTTTTTGCGCGGGGTCGAAACCCAGCAAGACTCAGCTGAACGCGAACGCGGCTACATACGGGCGCTTAAGGCAAACCGCATTGAGTTCGACCCGGCGCTTGTGCTGTGCGGAAACTTTGAGCGCGAAGTAGCGCGGGCGGTCACAAAGCAGGCGCTGACGGACGGGCTGCAGTTTGATGCCGTGTTTGCGGGAGACGACGATGCAGCCATGGGCGTAAAGGCTGCGCTGGATGCCGGCGGCCGGCGCGTGCCGGCAGATGTGGCGGTGGTGGGATTTGATGATCAGCACGGCGCTGCAGATATAACGCCGCCGCTCACAACCGTGCGCTCACCCACCAAGCTGGTGGGGCAGGTGGCTGCCGGGCTATTGATGCGCTGCATCGCCGGTGAATCGGTGGAACGCGTGACCCGGCTGGAGACCAAAGTGGTCATCCGCCAGTCATGTGGTTGTATGGCGGCGGCTTGAATGCTAGCGCCGGAAGTATGTTTGAGGAGGCAATGAATGCGGAATTAAATACATTATGAGGTTTCAAAGATTGATTGTTTTAGACTTAAATTTGGTACGAAGGAGTTAACGAAAAATGAAAAAGCAACTGTGGTCCACAATGATGGTGGCAGTGATTGCATCCCTGGTGCTGGCAGCCTGTGCCGCGCCTGCCCCGGCACCGGTCGCAGAACCGGCGGCGGCGGCTCCCGCAACTGAAGCGCCGGCTGCAACTGACGCACCCGCAGCAGCCGAAGCGCCGGCGGCAACTGAGGCCGCCACCGAGGCTGCTGCACCAACTGCAGTACCCCCAACCCCGGAGCCCACGGCCTATCCATTGGCTGACTGCCAGGCTGGCAAGACGTGTATCCGCTGGATGGTGGGGCTTGGCACTGGCACAGACGCTGCCCAGATTGCCATGCAGGAAGAAGTGGTTACTGATTACAACGCCTCGCAAGACAAGATTCAGCTGATCTTGGAGATCATTCCTCACTCGAGTGCACGGGATGCCCTCTCCACCCAGATCGCGTCCGGCAATGGTCCGGACTTGGTGGGACCCGTGGGTTGGGCCGGCTCAAATGACTTCTACGGCCAGTGGCTGGACATTGGCCCGAGCATTAAAGCGACGGGCTTCGATACCTCTATCTTTGACCCGGCGCTGATCAAGTTTTACCAGACCGAAGAGGGCCAGATTGGCCTGCCCTTCGCTGTGTTCCCCGGCGGCATTTTCTTTGTGCCAAGTTTGTTTGATGAGGCTGGGCTGGCTTACCCGCCCCAGACATACGGCGAGAAGTATGTTCTCGACGGCAAGAAGGTAGACTGGACGTGGGACACCGTCACCGAAGTCGCCCGGCGTCTGACTGTTGATGATGCCGGCAAGGACGCAACGCAGGATGGATTTAATAGCGCAAAGACTGTGCAGCTTGGCTACGCCCCGGTATGGCAGTCGCTGCAATCGGTTGGCACTTTCTATGGCGGCGCCACCAAAATTTATTCTGGTGACTCCGTTGGCAAGTTCGCTTCCACCATTCCTGACAGTTGGAAGGCAGGCTTCAAGTGGTACTACGATGGCATGTACGGCAAGAAACCGTTTATTGCCACGGGCCCGCTGGCTGGCTCGCCCGAGTTTGGCGCTGGAAACGTGTTTGCTTCCGGCAAGGCCGCAATGGGGCTGACCCAGACTTGGTATACGTGCTGCTTGGGAGACTTTATCAAGGCTGGCAATGAATGGCAGGTTGGCGTCCAACCCATGGGTGCCGACGGCAAAGTTCATGGCCGCATTGATGCGGACACCTTCCGTGCGTGGAAGGGCACTAAGCATCCCACGGAAACATTCCAGGTTCTTTCATATCTGGTCACCACTGGCGCGGACAAGCTGCTGCCGGTGTATGGCGCCATGCCCGCTGTGCCGTCCAAAACCCAGGCATTCTTTGATGCCAAGGCCAAGGACTACCCGAAAGTAACGAAGGCCAGCTGGGATGTGTTTGTGCAGGGGCTTGCATACCCGGATGCCCCCAGTTCTGAGCAGTACCTGCCGCAGTCCATCAAGGCGAGCACGCGCATGAGCACCTTTATGGATCTGATGAACAACACTCCAGATCTTGACTTTGACGGGGAATACAAGAAAATGGTGGACGATCTGAACACCATTTATAACGAGAAGTAAGTTTTAGGCTGCTTGGGCGGGCTGGCTTGAATGCCAGTCTGCCCAAGCAGAGAATGGGACTGAAGCATGCTTGAACAACTAAACAAACTACCCCGGCTGCCTTCGCTGGCCTCCTTCCGCAAACTTTCGCCATTGGCGCGGCGCGAGATGCAGCATGGCATGCTCTTCATTTCTTTATGGATCTTTGGATTTTTCGTGTTTACCTTTTTGCCAATGATCGCAACCTTGTTTTTCAGCTTTTTGAACTTAAAGATTACAGATGGAATTCTTAGCACGCCCGACTTTGCGGGCCTGCAAAACTACATGCGCCTGCTGAAGGATCCGCTGGTCTGGAGTACGGGCGCAACCCCGGGCTCTTTTTGGGTGACATTGCGCTTCGGCCTGCTGGCACTCCCGGTCGGAATCATCGTTCCGCTGATATTGGCACTCCTAATGAACAACCCCCACCTCAAGGGGCAATCGTTGTTTCGCACCTTGTTTTACATGCCCTATATCGTGCCGTTTGTGGCGGCTATTTATCTGTGGGGCGGAATGCTAAACCCGGAGAGCGGATGGATAAACCGCACGCTGATGTATTTTGGGATGGCCAAGGAAAATGTGCCGCTGTGGGCAAATGATGTGAACTGGGTTTACCCGGCATATGTGCTCATGGGCATTTGGGGGGTTGGCAATGCCATGCTCATCATGCTGGCAGGACTGCAGGGTGTTCCCACCGACCTTTATGATGCAGCCAAGACGGACGGCGCAAATGGCTGGCAGACGTTTTGGAATGTTTCCTTCCCCATGATCTCGCCGGTTATCTTCTTCAATGTTGTGCTCAGCGTTGTGGGCCTGTTCCAGTACTTTCAAGTGCCGCTGGTTGTCAATCAGGGCACCGGCCGGCCCGGCGGCCACACATTTTTTTACAACCTGTATTTATATAAAACATTTTTTACCTATCAAGACATGTCCTATGGCTCAACGCTGGCGTGGTTTCTCTTTCTGTTTGTGCTGGTGGTAACCGTCATACTTTTTAGCACCGCCAAGTACTGGGTGCATTATTCCGGGGAGACCCGGTAAGGGAGGACAGCGCATGAACCGCCGCCTAGTTCGGAATTTATCGCTCGGGCTGAACGCCTCCTACATCACCGGCCTGAGCCTGGCCCTGCTGGTGTTTTACCTTGCACCGTTCGCCTTCATGGTATTTACCTCCCTGAAGACTTCAGGGCAGATTTCTGCGCTCGGTGCGCCAATCTGGCCGGCCAAGTCCGCGAACTTTGATTACAACGGCATTAGCGCGGAAGTCTACAAGGTGCCGGTCTCCGCCTGTGCCGGCTTTGATGCGAATGACGCTTCCATGAAAAACCTTGCAGCGGTTAAGAAAGGCCGGCAGCAAACCACCTTTGTTGACCCGGCGAACCTGGGTGGCGGGGAGTTTATTTGCAAGGTGTCGTGGCGGGCACTGGAGCGGCCGTGGGTTTGGGCGGCAGCCTGGGAAAATTACACTGAAGTATGGAAGACGCTGAATTTCCCGCGTTTGATGTGGAACACCACGTATTACGCCATCACGACCGAAATAGGCGTGCTGTTTTCCTGCACCTTGGTTGCTTTCGGGTTTTCGCGCTTCCGGTTCCCGGGCCGGGATTTTCTCTTCACGGTTTTAATTTCAACCATCTTTCTGCCGGGTTTTGTTACGCTCATCCCAACCTATACCTTTTTTCAGAAGCTTGGCTGGGTGGGTACATGGCTGCCGCTGATAGTGCCGTCGTTTTTTGCCAATGCGTACGATGTGTTTTTGCTGCGCCAGTATTTTATGACGCTGCCGCGCGAACTGGACGAAGCTGCAATGATGGACGGGGCCGGCCCACTGCGCATTTTTTGGTCAGTGATCATTCCGCAGTCTTATCCGGTGCTGGTGGCCATCACTGTTTTCCACATCGTGTTTGCGTGGAATGATTATTTCGGCCCGCTCATTTACCTGTCCACCAATCGGCAGGCTTGGCCGATTTCCGTCGCCCTCCCCATTTTTAATGGTATCTATGGCCAGCAGCCGCAACTGATTCAAGCGGGCGCGCTGATGGCGATTGTTTTGCCCTTGTTCCTGTTTTTTGCTGCGCAGCGCTTCTTTATTCACGGCATTGTAATCACTGGTGTGGAAAAGTGATTCGTTTTTAACTAACGCGACGCACAGAGCGGGCGGCGCCGTTGTTTTACTGCTTCTGATCGGGCTGGCTGGCTGCCGCGCTCCCGGCTCTTCTGCTCCAGAAATTAGGCAAACTGCCACAACGGCTGCGACGGCTGCCGTTGCCACAGCAACGGCTTTACCTCCGGATGGATTGTGGGTGGACCCTGCGCAAAATCTTGGCGCTATCAGCAAATATGTATTGGGAGCCAACCACGGGCCGTGGTCTGACCTTGGCGCCGGCAACATACAGTCGGCGCGGGATTCTGGGATCACGTTTTTGCGCTGGCCCGGTGGCAGCTGGGGTGACCACAACGATATCAGAACAAGCTACGTTGACAACTATATTGCGGTTGCCCGCAACATCATGGCTGCGGAACCAAGCATCACGGTGCGCATGGCGGGCAGCTCACCGGCCAAGGCGGCGCAGCTGGTTACCTACACCAACATCGGCAAGGCCTATGGTGTCCGGTACTGGAGTATTGGCAACGAGCCCAGCCTGTATTACCAAGAGTTTGCGGATTGGACTCCGGCGCGCTATGCCAATGAATGGCGCGCTTTTGCACTGGCGATGCGCGCGGTGGATCCCGCAATTATTCTGACTGGCCCGGACATACATCAGTTTGTGGGCGACCCGGCAACTGCGCCGCAGGAAGACCAGGCGCGGCAATACCTGTCGGAGTTTCTTAAGGTGAATGCAGACTTGGTGGATATTGTCACCGTCCATCGCTATCCATTCCCCATTGATTTTCGATGCCGGACCTGTCCGTATCCGTCAAAGGCGGTGCTGCGCGACAACACCCCGGAATGGGACCGCATTATTCCCAACCTCCATAAATTTATTCGGGAGACGACCGGTGCAGACAAACCGGTGGGGCTTACGGAGTTTAATTCGCACACTTCCAACGCCGCCGGCGGAAAGACTTCGCCGGATAGTTTTTACAACAGCATTTGGCTGGCAGATGTGCTGAGCCGCTTGATCAAGCAGCGCCCGGAAATAATCACATACTGGATGTTGAAGTCACGGACTGCGGGCCATGGGCTGATGGATTCGTACAACTTGCGGCCCAGCTATTACGTGTACCAAATGTATCGCCGGCTTGGAAACGAACTTCTGTTTTCGTCTTCGCCAGCGCAATATGTTTCGCTGCTGGCCACAAAGCGCGCTGAGGGCAGCTTGGCGCTGTTGCTTGTTAACCGCGGCGAGCCACTGGTAAGCCTGCCGCTGCATATTACTGGCGGCGACCGGCTGAAACTAATGGAAGCCTACTTGTTTGATGCTGTGCACAATGCTGAGGCTGTTCCCCGCCCGTGTTTAAAAATGGGGATTTGATTGGGTTGCCGGGGGAGTCGGTAATGATGCTTCTGTTGAAGTAAAAACGAGTTTCAAGCACCAGTCAGCCTGCGGCGGAGTTATAGCTGGCCGTGGGGATATCGTTTTGTGTTATGGGATCCGGAATTCTTGCGTATTGCTCCGCTCGGTACCTTAACCAGCCTCTACAAGATTCATCTGGCGGTTCCCGGTTTGCTTGCTAATCCCCGGTTGGCGTAGCAAGCTCAAAAATGGATGTCAATTCTGTTGTGGTCGTTTTGAGAGGTTGGAGTGCACCAGTGCTGACCACACCAAAATTGCGCGCGCAAGTTAGCTTTATATTGCCACAGACCGCATTGCCATTGAGGACTAAGTTGCTGGGGCGTTATTTCCTTCGCCCCCAAAATTCCAAGATTGGTGCATGAGCGTGAGCCTGATATTGAGTTATGTGCGCTTTGTGTGGTGGAAAAGCGCCTTGCGATAGAATTTGCATCATGACTAACTCCGAAACGAAAATCGACTTGTACCCCGGCCTGTTTACAGAAAAGGAAAAACCTTTCTTGCAAGCAGGCCCACTGACTGCGTCTGTGTTCCAATACTCGACTGGTGTGTGCGCAGTCCGATTGCAAAATGAAGTCGGGGCGCTGGTGGTGCTG
>Ga0209553_1001428_pt1 | contig 11909 bp, 9 predicted proteins | sample LauGreFBDMM110DN_2_FD_188217 | JGI IMG/M metagenome (GOLD analysis project Ga0209553, IMG submission 188217) | Freshwater lake microbial communities from Lake Michigan, USA - Fa13.BD.MM110.DN (SPAdes) (version 2) | ecosystem: Environmental > Aquatic > Freshwater > Lake | place: Lake Michigan, USA...
CGGTGGGCCTGATCGGTCTCGGCCCCTCCGCGTGGGCCGCCGCTCCGGTGGCTCCGGCCGTCGGGTCACAACCCGGCCTGATCTACACCAACGAATTTGTCGCCCGCGTGCCTTGGTCCATTCATGTGTTGAAGATCGATCGTGCCCAGGCAGACCTGACCCTTTTCTCCGCCCACGCGAAGGACAAGGTCCTGGCCGTGAGCCTGATGGCGGACCAGGTCCGCGCTGTCCCCCGCGAAATCGGCCGCGCCCTCGGCGGCGTGAACGGGGACTTTTACGTGCGCGACGCCCCCATTTTCGTCGGCGATCCGCGCGGCCTGCAAATCGTGAACGGCGAACTCATCAGCGGACCCGACACCGTCTGCGTCTGGCTCGACACCAACGGAAACCCGCAACTGGACGAAGTGAAAAGCGGCTTCACCATCACCTGGCCCGGTGGTCGCAAGATTCCGTTCGGTCTCAACCAGCGGCGCGAGGCGAGGATGGCGGTTCTCTACACGCCGACTCTCGGCGGCCCGACGCGGACCAAGGGCGGCTGCGAACTGACCCTGGAAAAATCCGGCGACGGGCCGTGGCTGCCGCTCCAGGCCGGCCAGACCTATCGTGCGCGGGTTCGCAATATTTCCACCAACGGCGACTCCCGGATCATGTCCACCACGGCCATGATCCTGTCGCTCGGGCCGGAACTGGTGGACGGCCTGGCCGAGGTTTCGCCCGGGGCCGTGCTGGAAATTTCCACCGCCACCACGCCGGACTTGCAGGGCGTCAAGACGGCCATCGGCGGCGGTCCCGCCTTGGTCAAGGATGGTAAACCATTTTTGCTCACGAGTCCGCCGGCCGGGCTGGGGAACGACTACTCCCAGCGCTCCAAATACGAGCGGCATCCACGTTCCTCGGTGGGCTGGAGTCCGACGCACATTTATCTGGTGACGGTGGATGGCCGGCAGCCCGGCCTTTCCGTGGGCATGAAGCTCGCCGAACTGGCGGACTACTTCGTGAAACTCGGCTGCACTGATGCGATAAATTTTGACGGCGGCAAGTCCGCGCAGATGTGGTACTCCGGGAAGATCGTGAACAGCCCCTGCCAGGGTGTGGACACCGTGGCCAGTTCCCTCCTCGTGGTCCGCAAGCCCGAGCGCCCGAGCGCGGCCGACGTGCGTCCTGGCAAAGCGTACTAGCCCGAAAACCGAAGTCCGCTTACTGAAGACAACCAAGAGAACGAAGAGGGAAGTTGTTGGAGTTATCGACTGCAAAATCTTTCCGAACATGTGACTCCAGGCAGAAAGCTGTTTTCCTTCGTTCGCTTGGTTGCCTTCTGTGAATTCTGTTTCGGAGTTTGGATTAGTCGCGCAGCCGTTCCGGCTGTGAGAACGGGCTTCTTACCCGTGAATCTATTTGCCGCCTACCAGCCCTCTTCCAGAATCCGCTGCCACATCCGGTCGATGGCCTGCTGCAAGTCCGGCGCGGCCTGGGCGCGCTGTTCTTCCAGATAACCACGAGCCGCGCGGCCCATGATCTGGATGGAACGCTCGGCCATTTTCCGGACGATCGGATCGGCATCGAGCAGCTTGGTTGCCTGACAAATCGGTCTCATCCCTTCCTGGACACTGCCCGCGTTGGCGACGGTCTTGAGCTTCCCCCTCTGGTCGAAAGTCAGCGTGGCACTGAGAGAACCTTTGCCACCGGACCCGACGTTGGCCTTGGCGCTGGCGGTGATGCCTGCATCAATCATGTTCGCAGTCACGGCGTCCGGCGGGATCTCGAAGCGGTAAAAACCATCATGGCTCCACTCTTGAGCGAGACGTATCCACGCCTGGGCGGCGAGCCGGGCGGCGGCGGCATCGGTGACGGCGCGCAGGGCGGTCTCGAAAAACTTTTTTGTGGCGTCAGAATCGGCCAGCAGTTGGGCGGCACCATCCGGCGCGACCACGAAGACATTGCTGGGCTTGAGTCCTTCGGGCGTCATGCGGGCCACCGGAAACATGCGAAAGCGCAGCACGTAGAAGACGTGTTTCGGGAAGGCCTGCGCCAGCGCGCCGTCTACGATGGGAAACAGTTCGCCGTGCTCGGCCCCGGCGTAGGCCGAGATTTTCTTTTTCATGGCCGGCCGAGTTTTGGCATCGGCTTCCAGAGTGGTGATCAACGCCTCGAAGCGCGCCTGAGTTTCCTTGCTGAGATTTTTTTGGGCGGCGGCGATTTTGAGTTCCGGCAGCGCGGCCTCGCCCATCACCCCGAGCTGGTTGATGGCCCAGGCATGAGGGTGCTCATCCGGGCTGGTGGCCTGCCCGATCAAGTCTTGAACCTGCCTGTCCTTCTCGGCGGCCTGCTGGGCGGGAGTCAGCGGTTTGCCCCGGCCGACGCCGGCGGTGGGGCCGGTGACGCCGCCGTCGCGCGCGAGGTCGCGCGATGGCCGGCTCACGCGGCCGGTGGACGGCTCGCTGACAATGACTCTGGGACCGCCTGGCGCCGGAGTGGTGACAGGCCGATCGGCGGGAGCGGCGGGAGCGGTTCCGGTCATGATGAAGGTGAACGTGAAGGCGAGGGTCACGGGGGCGGTGAATCGAATGTTCATGGATGACTCCTGTGGTTTGAGTTCGTGCCGGACGTTTGGGGCGGGATCACGCTGGGGAGTCTGGTCTTGCGGCCATGGGCGTCAAGCGCGGTTTTGCGCGGGCGAACCATCGTGGCGGCGGGCGTGACGCCCGCCGCTCCGGCGTCGCAGCCCTGCGCCGTTCATCGCCCGATTCCAGGCTCGACAATCATTTTCACCGGAGCATTCTGCTGCCGTGACCCACCGGGCAGAAAATCTTCACGGTTTAACAACAGTTTAACTCCCCAACACGTTATGCGTCTTCCCACCATTCTCCTCGCGCTGGCCGGCCTCGCTCTCGTGAGCGGCTGCGCCACCTCCTACATTCCTCCCAGCGGACGCGCCGATCTGGCGGGCATCAGCAGTTTCTCCATGCGGGAAAGTTTTGCCGCCAAGCCCGCCGCCGGTTTCCCCGCCGGCATCGCCGCCGTGCGCGTGCAGGCTCCGCGCTACCGGAGCTATCGCACCGAGCGTGATGGCGGCGTGCATGGGCATGGCCGTTACTCGGTCATCACTGTGAAGGAAGCCGAGGAGGACGCCGAACTGCAGCGCCTGGCCAAACTTCCACAGGTGGGCGGACTTATCACCATCAGCACCCTGCTGCTGCCGGAGAAATTGCAGTCCGACCTCGAGCTGCGCGAAGCCGCCGCCCGGCTCAAGGCCGACATGGTGCTGCTCTACACCTTCAACACCTCGTTTCACGACAACGACGCCTCGGTCGCCCTCAACATCGTCACCCTCGGCCTCATCCCCACGCGCCAGGTCTTCGTCCGCGTTGCCGCCTCGGCCCTGCTCATTGACACCCGCACCGGCTTCATCTACGGCGCGCTGGAGGCCAACGAGAGACGGCAGATCACGACCAACGCCTGGGAATCAGGCGAGTCCGCCGACCGGGCACGACGCGACGCCGAGAAAGCCGCCTTCAAATCGCTGGTCGGCGAGTTTGAGAAGAGCTGGCCGCAGGTGGTCGAGCGCGCGAAGAAGGGCGCGTGACGGATCACCTTCCACCATTTGGAGCAAGTCCATTGCACCACGAGGAACTGACCGGCCCGGCGGAAGCCAGCCGCCGCCGTGATGAGCACCATCCAGCCGCCACGTTTCCGGCTTCCACCCGCGACCGTGATCGCTGGATCCTGTCGCAGCGCCCTGCCCGCCATCCGGTCGAGGCCCGCCGTCCTCACGCCTTCCTGCTGGAAGAAGAACGCGCCGAGTCCGGCGAGGTCGTGCCGGTCGCCACGATTTTCCTGACCAACCGCGAGTGTCCGTGGCGTTGCCTGTATTGTGACCTCTGGAAGAACACGCTCACGGAATCCGTCCCGTCGGGCGCGATCCCGGAGCAGATTGATTTCGCGCTGGCCGGGCTTTCAGCCGCGCGTCAGGTCAAGCTCTACAACAGCGGCAGCTTCTTCGATCCGCGCGCGATTCCGCGGGAAGATTTCCCAGCCATCGCGGCGCGCGTGAAAGCCTTCGAGCGCGTCATCGTGGAATGTCATCCCGCGCTGGTGAACGATTCGGCGCCGCGCTTCCGCGATCTGCTTGGCGGGCGGCTCGAAGTCGCGATGGGACTGGAAACCGCGCATCCCGAGACCCTGGGAAAACTCAACAAGCGGATGACGCTCGATCAGTTCGCCCAAGCCGCCGCGTTCCTGAAAAAGAATCAGATCGCGCTGCGCGTCTTCATTCTCGTGAAGCCGCCTTTCCTCGACGAGGCGGAGGCGCTGCACTGGGCGCAGCGCTCGCTGGATTTTGCTTTCGACTGCGACGCGGGTGTGGCGTCGCTCCTTCCGACGCGGCTGGGCAACGGCGCGTTGGAAGCTTTGGCGGCGCGCGGTGAATTCTCGCCGCCGAAACTGTCCACGCTCGAAGCCACGCATGATTACGGCGTGAGCCTGCGCCGGGGCCGGGCCTTCGCCGATGTGTGGGACTTGGAAAAGTTTTCCCAGTGCCGCGCGTGCTTTGAACCGCGCGCGGCCCGGCTACGCGAAATGAACCTGCGGCAGATTCCGCTGCCAGCAGTGGAGTGCCTCCAATGTCACGGCGCATGAACGACTCCTTCGACATCGCGGTCATCGGCTCCGGCTTCGGCGGCTCGCTCATGGGGATGATCGCGCGGCGGCTGGGACGGTCGGTGGTGCTGCTGGAGCGCGGCCGGCATCCGCGCTTCTCGATTGGAGAATCCTCGACACCCCTGGCGAATCTGCTGCTGGAAGAACTCGCGCTTCGCTACGATCTGCCGCGGCTGCGGCCGCTGACCAAGTGGGGAAGCTGGCAGCGCGCGCGGCCCCAGATCGGCTGCGGCCTGAAACGCGGCTTCACGTTTTACCACCACACGTTCGGGCACGCCTTCGGCCATGATCCGCAGCGCCGCGACCAGTTGCTCGTCGCGGCCAGTCCGCGCGATGAGATTGCCGACACGCATTGGTACCGGCCGGATTTCGACGCCCACCTCGTCGGCGAGGCGCAGGCGGCCGGCGTGGAATTCATCGACCAGTGGCGGCTCGACAAGTTTTCCATCGCAGAGGATGGAGCCAGGCTGGAAGGCGAGCGACTTGGCAAACCAATTTCCCTGCGCGCCCGGTTCGTGATCGACGCCAGCGGGCCGCGCGGTTTTCTGCATCGCGCGCTGGAGCTGCCGGAGGTGCCGCTGGAAAAAATGCCGCGCACGCAGGGGCTTTACTCGCACTTCGCAGGGGTGCGGCGCTGGGACGAGATTTCCCCGAGCGCCGCGCCGCCTTATCCCGTGGATGACGCGGCGATGCACCATGTTTTCGACGGTGGCTGGATCTGGGTGCTACGCTTCAACAACGGCCTGACCAGCGCGGGCGTGGCGGCGACCGACGCGCTGGCCGGCGAGTTGAAATTTTCCGAAGGTGCGCCGGCCTGGGAGCGATTGCTCAAACGATTGCCGGCAGTGCACGCGCAATTTGCCGGCGCGCAGGCGGTACAGCCGTTTGTTCACGTGCCGCAGCTTTCGTTTCTTAGCGGCTTTGTCGTGGCGAAGGAGTGGGCGCTACTGCCCTCGGCGGCGGGCTTCATGGATCCGCTGCTCTCGACGGGATTTCCGCTGACGCTGCTGGGCATCGAGCGGCTGGCGCGGGTCATAGAGACGGCGTGGGGCCGGAAGGAGTTTGCGTCGCAACTGTTCGACTACTCGATGCGCACGACGATGGAACTGCTCACGACCGAGCGGCTGATCGCGGCGCTCTACGCGGCGATGGGCGACTTTGAATTGTTCACCGCGTTGAGCCTGCTCTATTTCGCGGCGGCGAGTTTCACGGAGACGGCTCGGCGACTCGGCAAGCCCGAGCGGGCGGGCGGGGCGTTTCTGCTGGCGGATCATCCAGTCTTCGGCCCGCGCTTTCGCTGCTGCGTGGATGCGGCCTTGCACCAGCCGACAGGCGCGGCGCGGGCGGAACTGCTGGAGCTCATCCGGCAGACGATTGAGCCGGTCGATGTGGCAGGACTGGGCGAGGCTGCGCGGCAGAACTGGTTTCCGGCGAAGGCGGAGGACTTGTTCGCCGCGAGCCACAAGCTGGACGCGAGCCGGGAGAAAATTGAGCGGATGCTGGCGCGCTGCGGCTTTGCGGGCGGAACGATGCAGTAGGACGGGCGTCGCGCCTGTCTCTAACTTCAAAGGACGTGGCTTGTGCCAACCGTTGGCTCCGGCGTCAAACCGCCTCAAATGGTGGTCAGCGTTGTTGAAGACGGAGACAGGTGCGACGCCTGTCCTACGAGCGTCGCCATCCGCCCGTCATTTCAACGGCCTCGTTTCTGCCACCAGGCCGAAAAATTTACGTAGGTTGGCGCTATTGCCCGGCCCGCGCCATTGGGGTACCATGACCCCATGAAAATTTGGCTGGTCCTGTTTCTCACCCTTAGCTGTGTGTTCGCTGCGGAAACGAACGCTCCTGTCGCCAGCGCCGGGCCGAAGAAGGTTTACGTCCTGCCGATCCGCGACAACATCATGCCGCCGTTGGTCTATCTCGTGCGGCGCGGCGTGAAGGAGGCGATGGAGGCCAAGGCCGACGTGCTGATCCTCGACATGAAAACCAACGGCGGTCGCGTGGACGTGACCGAGGAGATCATCGAGATCATCGGCAAATTCAAAGGGCTGACCATCACCTATGTGAACGACCGCGCTTTTTCCGCCGGGGCTTTTATCTCGGTCGGCACCCAAAAGATTTACATGGCACCGCAAAGCGTCATCGGCGCGGCGGCTCCCATCATGATGTCGCCCGAGGGCGGAGTGAAGGATACGCCCAGCACCGTCGAAATCAAAATGACCTCCGCCGTGCGCGCGCTCGTCCGGCGGGTCGCGGAAAAAAACGGGTATAACGTGGAGGTCGTCGAGGCCATGATCGACAAGAACAAGGAACTCATCATCGACGGCAAGACGCTCAACAAGAAGGGTGACATTCTCACCCTCACCGACACCGAAGCCGCCAAGGAATACGGCCAGCCTCCGAAGCCGCTCCTCTCCTCCGGCACGGTGGAGTCGCTGGAGGAGCTTTTGAAAAAACTCGGCTACGCCGGCGCGACACGGGTCAACATCCAGCCCACGGGCGCGGAGAAGCTCGGCACCTGGATCAACGCCATCAGCCCGCTGCTGCTCATCATCGGGGCCATCGGGATTTATCTCGAATTCAAATCGCCCGGCTTCGGGCTGCCCGGCATCGTCGGCATTGCCGCCTTCGCGATATACTTCATTGGTGGTTACGTGGCCGGCTTTTCCGGCCTCGAATGGATGCTGATTTTCCTCGTCGGCCTGGTGTTGTTGATCGTGGAGCTGTTCTTTTTTCCGGGATCCATCGCGATCGGCCTCACCGGCGTGGCGCTGATGCTCGTGGCCGTGGTCATGGCGCTGGTGGACTGGTATCCAAGCCCGGCTCCGGCTCCCGGCCCCGGTCCCGGCCTGCCGCGCCTGCCGACCTTGCCGCAACTGGAGCTGCCTCTGCGGCAAATCATGATCGCGATGCTCGGCACCGCGCTGGGCATCTGGATTCTCAGCCGGCTGCTGCCGAAGACGACGCTCTACGGTTCCCTGGTCTCCAGCAGCGCCAGCGGCGTGGTCTCGGTTGCCGCGCAGAATGAGCAGCGGGCCGCGCTGCTTGGCCAGGTGGGCGTGACCATTTCCAACCTCCGCCCTGGCGGCAAGGCCCAGTTCGGCGACCGGGTGCTGGACGTGATCTCCCAGGGCGACATGGTGGCCAAAGGGCAGCGCGTGAAAATCACCGGCCACAGCGGGACGGAGGCGATTGTGGAAGTGGTGTGATGGCAGGGGCAGTGCTCATTGAAAAGCACTCCAGTAACTGACCACTGAGCACTGACCACTCGACACCGCTCTAACCGCCCGCTATCAATCACCCCAATGAAAACCTTGTTCACCGCCCTCCTCCTCACCCTCCCGCTCGCGCTCTGCGCCGCTGAAAAAGTTTCCCTCTCTGACGGTAAGACGTTCAAGGGCTGGGAAGGCGACACCAACAAAACCTGGCGCATCGAGGACGGCGCGTTTGTGGGCGGCTCGCTCAAGGCCCGGGTGCCGCGCAATGAATTTCTCCGCTCCACGCGCCCCTACACCAACTTCGTGCTGCGCCTCAAATTCAAGCTCGTCGGCCCGACCCCCGGCGCGGACATCAACGGCGGCGTGCAGGTCCGCAGCCAGCAGGCGAAAAATCCGCCGAGCGAAATGGTCGGCTACCAGTGTGACATGGGGCCAGGCTGGTGGGGCGCGCTCTACGATGAGTCGCGCCGCAACCGGCCGCTGATCAAGCCCGCTCCGGCGGTGGTGGAGAAGGCGGTCAAGAAAGGCGAATGGAACGAATACCTGATCCGCTGCGAGGGCAAACGAATTCAAAACTTCATCAACGACGTGGCGATGATTGACTACACCGAGCCGGAGGCCGCGATTCCGCAATGGGGCCTGCTCGGCCTGCAAATCCATGGCGGCGGGCCGGCCGAGGCGAGCTACAAGGACATCACCATCGAGGAACTGCCGTAGTTGAGCGTCGGGCGTTTTGCTTGGAGTTCCGCGTTCACGCGGTCCGGGGGAATTCAGCACACTTGCCCGTAGAAACGCAGAACTTCAAATGGGGGCGAGACATGGTGCATCCCCCCAAAAAAACCGGCGCGGACTTGCATCCGCGCCGGGTGAAACTTTTCCAACGCTGCTCTTACTTCAGGACCGCCTGGTGGAATTCATACCAGTCGTCGAGGTTGTTCAGGTTGATCGCGTCGGGGCAGACGGAGGTTTCATCCGTGATGCCGTTGGCGCCAAGGATGCCCTTGCGCGTGGCTTCGTCGTGGATGTAGCCGGCGATGGAGACGTTCAGCTTGTGGATGGTGGCCTTGTCGAGATGCACGCCCGGCTGCTTCTTGATCCAAGCCTCGAACTGTGGATAGGTCGGCTTGCTCTCGGTAACGAATTTTCTCACCGCGTCGGCACTGAGGCCGAGCGCGCCGATAACCATCGAGTCGTAGCCCGCGCCAATGCCCGGGTAGCCGGCGGCCAGCTTACCACAGGCTTCGAGGGAAACTTTCTGCCACAGGCGGGGCAGGTGATAGACGCCCAGCGGGCCGGTGGTGCCGGAACTGATCAGGGGAACATGTGTGCTCATAGTTTGATGTTGTTTGATTTGAATTAACCGAATTGACGGGCACAGGTTAGGAAAAAGGCGCGCGACGGGTCAACGGGAATTTGCAGGGAGACGGGGGGCGGGAAAGCGGGAAAGGCTCAACCTGCGCCGTTTCGTCTTTCGAGTTTGATCTTGGCCGCGCGCGGTGGCCCGGCTAAGAGAGCGCCATGTTGTTGTGGCATGAAACGATTCCGGCGGACTGGCTGCCCAAAATTCTGGCGAACCTGCCCGCCGTGCTCGTGGACCACGCGCATCTGGAGCGCAAGGCCGCGACCACGGCCATGAACCTCGAGAAATACCGCGACCTCTACGGACGCGTGGAGGAGCTGAATGCCATCGCCATCGAGGAGTTGCAGCATTTCCAGCTGGTCCTCGGCCTGATGAAGCGGCGCGGGATTCCCTTCGGCCAGCCGTTTCCCAGCCCGTGGATCACCGGCCTGATGCGTTCGCTCCGCCACGGCGCGCGGCACCAGGCCATCGATCATCTGATCTGCTGCGCGCTGATCGAGGGGCGGAGCTGTGAGAAGTTTCAAATCCTGGCGCGCGAACTGCCGGCCATCGACGCCGAGTTGGCGCAGTTCTACGGCAGCCTGGTGGAGTCTGAGGGAAATCATTACGCGACGTATCTGCTGATGGCGCGGGGCATCGACGAGGCGGAGGCGGACCGGCGGCTGGACTGGTATCTGGAGCTGGACGCGAAGCTGATCCGCGAGCCGAATCCGCTGCCGATGCTGCACTGAAGCCGGATGCCGAAGGGGAATAACGGAACGCGCTCCATGCCCCGCTATTTCAGCTTCACGTCGTAGCAGAGGAGCAGATCCTGGTCGCGGAGGTAGAGCTTTCCGTTGGCGACAACCGGGTGCGCCCAACTGTTCTGCCCGCTGCGGTCGGGCTGATCGAAGCGGCCGGTTTCCTTGTAGGCCTCGGGCGTGGCTTCGATGAGGACGACGGTGCCCTTGCCGCCTTCGGTGCGGAGGTAGAAGTGGCCGTCCGCGCAGGTGATCGAGCCTTTGCCGGGCTTGTTGGAGCTCCAGACGTTCGCGCCAGTTTTGAAGTTCTGGCAGATCCAGCCCTTGCTGTCGGAGTGGCCGTAAACATTTTCGCCAAGCCGGATGACGCCGCCGTGGTGGTTGACCATGTCCTTGTTTGCATAGACCTGTTCAGCCTGGAAGGCGGCGCCGACCTTGGTGACTTTGAAAAGATTGCAGCCGACGCCGTAGCCGGAGGTCACATAGATGTGGCCGTCGTGGTAAACCGGCGTGGTGATGATGGCGGTGGAGCCTTTGCGCGGCGCGCGCCAGAGGAGCTTGCCGTCGGCGGCGGCCACGCCCGCCACGCTGTCGCCGGTCAGTTGGATGTATTGCCGGACGCCGCCGATGACTTCCGCGATGAGCGAGGAGTATTCGGCGCGGTCGGTGTATTCGGTCGCGCGCCAGAGGACGTCGCCGGTCTTTTTGTCAAGGGCGACGATCGCGCCGTTCTTGCCGCCGGGGGTGACGATGACCTTGTTGCCATCGACCAGCGGAGACTCGGTGTAGTTCCAGCCGCCGCCGCTGCCACCGAAATCATTTTTGAAATTCTTCTTCCAGACTTCCTTGCCGGAGGCGGCCTCGAGGCAGACGAAATCACCGAACTGGCCGAGCGCATAGACCAGCGTGCCGTCCACGGTGGGCGTGCAGCGGGTGCCCGGATAATTGCCGCCGGGCTTGCCGATGGGCGTGGTCCAAAGGATGGAGCCGTCCTTGGCGTCGAGAGTCTTGACGGTGCCGGCATCCGGGCTGTCGCCCATGGTGAAAATTTTTCCGCCCGCGACGGCGACGCTGGAATAGCCGACGCCCAGCCCGCGGGCCTTCCAGGCGAGCGGCGGGCCGCCGGCGGGCCAGGCCTTGAGGAGGCCGGTCTCGGTGGAGATGTCGTTGCGGTCCGGCCCGCGCCATTGCGGCCAGTCCGTGGCGGACGCAGTGAGGGCGAGGCAGGCAACGGGGAATGCCGCGAGGCGAAGGATTGATTTCATGCTGCGAGTAAAAGGGATTCCAGTGGAAAGTAAAGTCTGTGATTTAATTCCGAATTCCGAAGAGCGCATCTCAGATTCTTGCAGCCTGGTTGGGCGGTCGTGGCCGTTTTCCCCACCCCGGCTCTCTCCCGCTGGGAGAGGGAGTCGCGCCGTCCGCGTTCCGACAGCCCAATGCCTCCAGCCAGGGTTCTTCACGGATTTTAGTGGTTATGTTTTGGGGTGTAGAGCACCCGCCAACACCTCGTTCCAATGAACCGCGCGTGATCCGCCGAGCAACAAAGCCCTACCACAACGAGGCCAAATGCTCGCCAGGGCGGCCTTTGACACATTCCGGGCCGAATCCGAGGTTTATCAAGTTGGCGGACAAGAAACTTGAACGGTTCATTCAGGAGGACCAACTTCCCGCTATGCTCAATCAGCGCGTGGCCCGTTTAACAATCAAAGACCGCGGCCCGCCCGCCTCCACCCCTTGCAGGAGCCCGTCCCCATTGCACAAAACGTCTCACCCCACATTTTCAAATACTTATTACAGACCATTCACATGGACAGCCCTTGTCCCACCCTCCAGATAAAATCCGGCCCCATTGGATGTTGGATGTTGGATGTTGGATGTTGGATGTTGGATGTTGGATGTTGGATGTTGGATGTTCGATGTTGGATGTTGGATTGAAGC
>Ga0209553_1001429_pt1 | contig 11904 bp, 10 predicted proteins | sample LauGreFBDMM110DN_2_FD_188217 | JGI IMG/M metagenome (GOLD analysis project Ga0209553, IMG submission 188217) | Freshwater lake microbial communities from Lake Michigan, USA - Fa13.BD.MM110.DN (SPAdes) (version 2) | ecosystem: Environmental > Aquatic > Freshwater > Lake | place: Lake Michigan...
GGTTGATTGTCGATGCTCAGTACGCGGAACGGTTTTCGATCGTCCGCTTGGACTTTGTACGTTCCACGAAGCTTCGTTGGATCGAGTTCGATCTTCCCGCTGAGATCCGCCGTCGTCATGTCCACAAATGGAGGCGAGGCACGCACGATGAACGCGACCTCTGCTTTGTACGTCACCGAAAGCGGCGTTGGAATTCCGCGGAAAACAAGATCTACTTTCGCGACCTTCGAGCCGATCGCATCATTCGTTTTCATCGACATCGGCATGTCGATCGACCCTTGCGCTGGAATCTGTTTCCCCACCATGTCAACGGCCGTGCATGTACAACTCGGTGTTGCCTTCTCGATGAAAATCGCTTGCGACGAAGCGTTGGAGAGCCGAATCGTTCCTTCGACAACGGAGTGCGGTCGAACGACACCAAAGTCCACAGTTGCAGGGCTTGCGGAAATCGGACCGCTGGTCGCGGCTGCGCCTCTCATGATCCGCGAGGTATATGCGGGGTCGTTGAAAGAGATTTGTTCTGCGCCCTTCGGAAGGGATTTCACTGCGGGAACTTGCGGCGCGACTGGCGTGATCGTGACTGGGGGCGTCACTGGAACACCGCATGCCATGAGCGCCGTGAGCGCGAGTGATGCGAACAGTGCTTTCGCTGGTGAAGTGATGGATGAAAGGCGCATCGTGAGAGTGTAAAGGCTCGGCGTGACCGTTCTCGTACACTCGCGTCATGAGTTCGATGCGCGCAATCACGATCGCTTCGCAGGGTTCTCCCGTCACGCCAAACGTTTGCATCCGCGAGGACTTTGCAGCGCCCATTGCAGGCGAAGGCGAAGCAGTCGTGCGCACCGAAGCGAGTGCGTTCAATCACCTTGATCTCTGGGTTGGTCGTGGACTTCCTGGCATCGATATTCAGTATCCGGCGATTGGTGGATCGGATGGATGCGGCATCGTCGAAAGTGTTGGCGCAGGCGTCGACGCGTCGTGGATGGGAACGCGCGTGCTCCTGAACGCCGCCGTTCCGAAGATTGATCCGCAACTTCCATCGACGCGTCCAACCGCGTATGACATCACGATGATCGGCGAGCATGTGCACGGTTGCCACGCCGCGCGATTCAAAGCGCCTGTTGCAAATCTTCTTGCTGTGGGCGACGCGGATCCTGTGCAAGCAGCGGCGTTCGGACTCACCTTTCTCACAGCGTGGCGCATGATGGTGACGCAAGCGGAACTTCGCGAAGGACAGATTGTGTTGATCACAGGGATCGGTGGGGGAGTCGCGCTCGCAGCACTCGCACTCGCGCGTCACTTCGGATGCACAACGATTGTGACGAGTCGACATCAATCGAAACTCGATCGCGCCGCAGAACTCGGCGCGCATCACGGCGTGCTTGATGCAGGCGTCGATTTTTCGAAGGCGGTACGCACTCTCACGAATCGTCGAGGCGTCGATCTTGCGGTCGATAGCGTTGGGAAAACCGCGCATCTTTCGTGCATCAAATCACTCGCGCGCGGCGGAACATATGCAACCTGCGGCGCGACCACCGGCGGCGATGCGGTCACAGATCTCACGCGAATCTTCTGGAATCAACTTCGCATCGTTGGCTCAACCATGGGTGATATGCGCGAGTTTCGCGAGGTTTTTGCGCTCTACGCTGCGGGTCATCTCCGTCCGGTGGTCGATCGCGTGTTCACGCCGCAGGAAGCAGTTGCTGCGTACACACGACTTGAGAGCGGCGAGCAATTTGGGAAGCTCGTTATCGATTGGCGTTGATCGGTTTCAACTAATCTCATTCATTCGATCGCGACGCGACGCTTTCCCATGACTTCCGCTCCATCCGCTGATACGCTTACCCCTTATATGTCCTCAAGCAGTTCGTCATCGGAGCCCATGGAACCTACCAACGAATCGTCAGTCTCTGTGGCCGTCGCTCCGACGCCAGCAGTGCCTACTCGTGTTGTTGAGTGCCTCCCGCAGTGGAAAGTGCTCCTACATAACGACGAGAAGAGCGAAATGGACTACGTCGTCGAGTCGATCGTGCGCTTCGTGCGCGCAAGCGTTCCGACCGCGACTCGATGCATGGTGGAGGCGCACCGCAAGGGTGTCTCGCTGCTCACCGTGACGCATCAGGAGCATGCGGAACTTCTCAGCGAGCAGTTCAGATCCGCACGGCTGGTCGTGACGATCGAGCCTGCGTAAGAATTTTTTTCGGCAGCAGTTTCGTGCGGTGTGCCAGATGTGGCTTCCCGCCAATTCCGCGCCACAATCACATATAAAAGTCGGTGCCGCCAAGACTTGGATCTTCGGTTGCACGTTTTTTGTAATTCTTTAGCGCATCAGTGGGTTTGTGAGGATTGCGAAGGCCGATTGAGGTTCAAGCGCCATGAAACGCAGGCGATCTCTCTCCTAAACTGCCGTGTAATGGGAATATATCGTGTTACCGGACAATTATCGGCACTGTGAAAACTCACAGCGCGGAATAATTATGCATTCGCACTACAACAATCATGAAGATTGCCAATTTCATTTGTTGGTGTCAGGTTCAGAAGTATGTTTGTCGATGCCGTAGCGCGATTGCCTGCGTGGCGGTCGTTGAGCTTGTTATTACTCGGATGCGTGTCCGAGTGCAACGGAAGTTTCAGAAGTTACGACCTAGATCCAGAAGGTCGATGTCCCAGGAGGACACTGATTATGAAGAGCAGTCTCGCACTCGGTAGCGCATCGCTCAGCACAATTGTGCTCGGTTCGCTTCTCTCCACGACCATGAGCCTCTCGGCTCAATGCGTTGTCAATCCAAGCACAACCTATTTCCAAAACGACGGCGGATGCCCAGTTGCTGGCGTTCCCGATCCAAACGGTGGTTGCAACGTCGTTCCAAACGCGTTTCAAACATCTGGCGCGCTGAGCGCGGCAGCTCCTTCGTTCTCCATCGGTGGATCGATGGGTTTCGACGGCGCTAGTCGTGACCTTGACTGGTACACGTTTACCGTTGCCGAGCCTTGCTTCGTCAACATCACCGTGAACGCGGTTCGTCCAGATGGCACGCCATCGGCTGACTTCCTCGTGTTCTTCGGCGAGCCAGCGCTCTGCGACAGCTTCGCCGGCTTCGCGTACACCGCATGCCCCGCAGTCTTCCCAGAACAGGGCGTCTCTCCAGGCACCTACGGGGTCGTCGTGACAACCGGGTTCGTCGCAACCGAGCCATGCGACACCACATACTCGATCAACGTTTCCTCGCGTTACTCGCTCTTCCCCTCATGCGGCGACCCAACGGCTGGCGAATGCGGTCTTTCGCACCCAGCAACCACCGGTTGTTCGGATCTCATCTGCTGCGACACGGTTTGCACAGTGAATCCACTCTGCTGCGATCTCGCATGGGATCAAGCATGTGCATCACAGGCACAAGTTCCACCAGCCTCTGGTGGTTGCGGCGTGTTTGTGTACAACTGCACGATTGGCGTTCCAGCCAATGCTCCTTCGAACAACTGCGCAACCAATGCCGCTGTCGTGGCAATGGGTGCAACCAACGCGTTCGACAACACCAACGCAACAACTGACGGTCCAAACAACGGTCAGTGCGGCGCTGAGACCTACTCAGACGTTTGGGTCATCGGACAGGCTCCGGGAGCCGGCAACATGTTCTGCACTGTGAACTCACTTTCGCAGGACGTCGTCCTCTCCGTGTATAACAACGGCACCACGACCACCGTCGTTGGTACCGAACTCGGCAACAACTTCCTCGGTTGCGTCGACGTGGCTGGAATCGGCGGCGAAGCTGCTGTTCTTCCAAACACGATCGCAGGCAACTGGTATGTCTGGCGCGTCGGTATCTGGGGCAACCCAGCCACCCCAGGTGGCGCAGGCGTCCCAGGCGCGGGTGACATCACCCTCGGCTTCGAGCGCGTCGTTTGGGATACTGGCACCCATATCCCAGTCTGCAGTTCAGCAGGCGCTGCAACCAACCTCGGTCTCTCGAGCGGTGCAATCTCGGCGACCTCAGTACAGCGCTGGCTCGCAATGCCTTTCGTCGTCACCGATCCAGACGGCGCAGGCGCTCAGGACAGCTGGAAGCTCACTCTCATGCAGCCAGAAGGCTTCGCGCCAGCTGGCGTCATCAATGAGAAGATGAACTTCATCATCTGGAGCCGCGTTGCTTCAGACAAGCCTCTCTACGCCACGAACCAGATCGCAAGTGGTCAGGTTACTTACCCAGCAGCACTCGGTGCTAATGGCGAAGCTGATATCGCCACCGATATCACACTCGTCGCAGGTAACTACTACGCAACCTACTTCGCTTCCGCAGTAGGCAACCCTTGCCTCCCAAACGATAATCAGTTGATCTTGTCCAACTTCGCATGGTTCTGCGGTGCACCACAGGGTCTGTGGTCAACAGATGCCACAGGTCCATTCGCGTGGCGTTCGGTCACTCAGCCAGGCGTCGGCCCAGCAACGGAAATCGTTGTCGCTGGCTCCGCTGCTGTGTGCACGAACCCAACCGCCGCGGGCTTCCTCCGCTACACGCTCGGCGGAGCGTTCGTTAACTGCCTTGCAACCGATCCAGCAGGCCTCACCGTTTCGACAGCATTCCATGTCCTCGGCAACCCAGTTGAAGCAATCAATACTTGCCCAACCGATCTCGATGGCAACGGCGTGACTGACGCAGCGGATCTTGCGATCCTCCTCAACGCGTGGGGTACGGGTGGCGTTGATCTCAACGGCGACGGTCTCACCGACGCTGCAGATCTCGCGACCTTGCTCAACTCATGGGGCGTGTGCCCATGATTCTGAACTTGCAACCACCCTTCACTGGGCGGGCGCAAGTTTAGAAGTCTGAGACATCATTGTTCAATCGACTCCCCCGGCCTTACGGCTGGGGGAGTCTCTTTTTGGGGACTGTTCACGCAGTAGGTGCAACGCGAAGAGTTCGCATACGGAATACGCTGCCCACTCTTGAGTTCGATGGCATGAGCCCCTTTGGTTCGCGCGTTCGTGTTCAAGCCCTCATAGGAGCCTCCGAGCGTGCGGACATTTTTCTTTGTTGTGGCCGCCATCCTCGGGATCGCCCTGGTTGGATTCGTCGTGGTTGGCCCGAGTGCGCTTGAGTACCTGCCGAGTTTCGCGGGGACTACAAATGAGACAGTCGTGCGTACCGCGAAGGTTGAAGAGCGCTCCGTCGTGGAGACCGTCTCTGCGCCCGGCGAACTTGAGCCACTGGTGAAAGTTGAAGTGAGTGCGGAAGTCAGCGCGCGGGTGCTTGAACTTTTCAAGCGCGAAGGCGACCTCGTGAAAGCAGGGGATGTGTTGCTCAAGCTTGACGATCGCGATTTGCAAGCAGCGCTCTCCGCACAGATTGCACGACGCGAGGCGGAGAAGTTTCGGCTGCGCTCAGAGGAGCAACGACTGGCTGGTCCGCAGAGCACGCTTGCGAATGCATCCGCGACGCTTGAGCGGCAGCAGGCGCTCTTTGATTCCGGGGACATCAGCCGACAGCTTCTCGACGACGCGATTGCGCGAGTGCAAGAGATGCGAGCGACTGTTGCTGCGTCGAGTGAAAACATTTCCGTCATCGAGCAATCGCTTGCAGCTGCAGACGCTGACATTCAACGACAGCGCGAATTCCTTCGTCGCACCACCATCGTTTCGCCTATTGCGGGACAGGTGACGCTGCTCAACGCGGAGGTCGGTGAGCTTGTCGTTGTCGGCACGATGAACAATCCAGGCACGCGGATCATGACGGTTGCGGATCTTGCGACGGTGCGACTCAAGGCGAAGGTGAGTGAGTCAGACATCGCGCGCATCGCCATCGGGCAGAGCGCGATCGTTCGCGTGAATGCGTATCGCGGACGAGAGTTCCGAGGCTCGGTCGACAAGGTCGCGCTCTCGCGCTCGACGGAATCTGGACTCGCGTCAAGCGGCGGTTCGAGTGGTACAGGATTTTTCAAAGCAGAAGTTGCACTTGACCTTGAGGCAGGCGAGACGTTGCTCTCGGGCCTTGCTGCGAATGTGGACATCAAAGTTGCGGAGCACCAGGGGCTTGTGGTGCCGAGTCAGGCGATCGTGGAGAAGAGCATTGATGATCTTCCTGAGGCAATTCGAACATCGCCGTTCGTCGATTCGATTCGACGCACGTGCAGCATCGTGTATCTCATCACGGATGGCGTCGTGCGTGTGACGGCGGTGAAGTCAGGTCCATCGAGCCTGGTCGAGACGATCTTGCTTGAGGGCGTTGCCGCGGGCACGACCGTCGTTGTTGGTCCCTTCAAGGTGCTGGAGAAGTTGAAGGATGGCGACACGGTTGTGGATGAGCGCGATGCGGAGAAGGCGAAGGCATCCAAGGTCGGCGATGCAGAGAAGAAGAGCGGCGTGGAGTTCAAGGTGGGTTGTGCAAGCGTGCGCGAGGGCGTGTGTGCATGAGCTTGATCGAAGTGCGACAACTTGAGAAGGTCTATCGCGTGGGCGTCGAAATCATTCGCGCGCTCAACGGTGTCGATCTCACAATCGAGCGCAATGACTTCATCGCGATCATGGGTTCGTCTGGCTCAGGCAAGTCCACGCTGATGAACATGCTCGGTTGTTTGGATCGACCCACGAGCGGCACGTACTTGTTGAACGGACACGATGTGAGTCGCATGGGCGCGACCGAACTCGCGCGCGTGCGTAACGAGGAAATCGGGTTCGTCTTTCAATCCTTCGAACTCTTGCCGCGCCAAACGGCGCTAGAGAATGTCGAACTACCGCTTGTGTACGCGAAGGGCGGTTGGCGTGATCGTCGACCGCGCGCGCTTGCTGCACTTGATCGTGTTGGACTGAGTGACCGTGTCCACCATCGACCGAATCAACTTTCTGGTGGTCAGCGACAGCGCGTTGCGATTGCGCGCGCGATCTTGAATCGACCATCCATTCTTCTCGCGGATGAACCCACCGGAAATCTCGACAGCGCAACCACCGTGGAGATTCTCGCGATCTTCCGACAACTGCACGCCGAAGGACAAACGATCATCATCGTGACGCACGAAGATGAAGTTGCAGCGCACTGCGATCGCGTGGTGCGGCTTCGAGATGGCAAGGTCATGAGTGATCTTCCGATCCTTCAAGATTCCGCGGGTCGTCATCGTGGAAGCGCAGGAGCCAAGGGAAGCCATGAACCTGGGGAGCACAAACTTCCGTGCTAAATCCACTCTTCTGGTATCAGGCGATCGCGCTCGCGTTCTCGCAGATTTGGGCGAACAAGTCGCGCGCGTTTCTCACGGCGCTCGGCATCATCGTGGGTGTTGCAAGCACGACCGCAGTGATCGCCGCGCTCACCGGGCTCAAGTCCAAAGTGCTCACGCAGTTTGAAAGCGTGGGCGCGAGCAAGGTGTTCATCTTCCCCAATCGCCCTGATGACAAGCCGCGCAATTTGTATCCGTGGGAGAAGGTGCGGCTGAAGACTTCCGAAGCACGCGCGCTGCGCGACGAGTGCGAATCGATTCGCGCGATCACGCCGATCACGGAAGTCGGACTCGAAGTGGAGTCAGGCGATCGCAAGATCGAAGGGCTCAGCGTCACCGGCATCTGGCCGGATTGGCATGAGATCGAGAATCGCAATGTCACCAGCGGTCGACCGTTTACTGCGATCGATGAGACAAACGAACGGCAAGTTTGTCTCGTGAATGATGACGCAGTGAAAGAGCTGCGGCTGCCAGCGGATCCAGTTGGCCAATTCATCACGCTCGGTGGGCGGCGATTCCTCATCGTGGGCTTGATCGAGACCGTGCAGGCGCGATTCTTCGGACTCAACACCAGTTCCGCGGAGATTTTCATTCCCTTCAGCGTCGCAGAGAAGTTCCAGCCGCGCGATTTTTTCATGCGCATCACCGCGCTCTTGAAGAGTCCGGAACTCGCAGAAGAAGGCACTGCAGAAATGCGTTGGATCTTGCGCAAGCAGCGTGGCATTCCTGACGGTGAAACGGAATCGTTCCAAGTCGAAGCGATCGATCGCTTCATTCAACAATTCAAGACGCTTGCCACGGGCATCACCGCGATCGCGGGCGGCATCGTGGGGATTTCGCTGCTTGTGGGTGGCATCGGCATCATGAACATTATGCTCGTGAGCGTGAGTGAGCGAACGCGCGAGATCGGCTTGCGCAAAGCAGTGGGCGCAACACCGAACATGATTCTCTTGCAGTTCCTGCTTGAAGCGGTCACGCTCTGTTTGGTCGGCGGATTCATCGGCCTCGCGTGCGGACGACTGCTCGCGTTTGGCATGACGCAGATTCCTTCCGCGCAACTCGATGAAGCGGACATTCCCTTGTGGGCAGTGGTGCTCGCGTTTGCGTTTAGCGCGGGCACCGGTTTGATCTTCGGGATGTTCCCCGCGATCAAGGCCGCTCGGCTCGATCCAATTGAGGCACTGCGTCATGAATGAGTTTCCCATGACGAGTGTGGATGGCCGAATGTTTGTGCGTGCAGCGACGCTGTTGTGTCTGTGCGCGGCAACAGGCTGCACGCAAGGTCTCTTCGACGACGACAACGCGCAATGGCGCGTGCCTGACGAGAAGTTGCAAGAGATTGAGCGACTCAACGTCGATGCAGCATTGCGCGCGCCGAGTGAGACGCTCGAAGATGCGACGAAGAAGGCTGTTGAGGAAGCGGTGCCGAAAATTGAGCGCACCGAGGAAGTCGCGATCGCACTTTCCGATGTCCGCTCGGCGGTGCTCAAGAACAACCTCGACTTGCGCACGCAACTCATCTCGCCCGCGATCTCGCAAGCGGCTCTCGCGCAAGAAGAGGCGAAGTTCCAAAGCGTCTTCTTCGCGAACTGGGATCGAAACGACGGCAATGTGCTTTCGGATGTCGCGGACGGCAACAACATCGATCAAGATCAGTTCAATGCTGGAGTGAACATTCCGCTCGCAACTGGCGGCGCGATCACATTCAGTGTGCCGTTCTCGCAAGCAGCCTCAGGATCCTTCCTCACGCCTGACGAAGATTGGCAATCAGGCATCTCCGCATCGATGAGTCAACCGCTCTTGCGTAACGCTGGCGTGGATGTGAACACCGCATCCATTCGCGTGGCGCGTTGGCAAGGACAGATCGCCGATGCGCGCACGAAACTCGAAGCCATTCGCATCATCGCTGCAGGCGACCGCGCGTATTGGAATTTTTACGCCGCGCATCGTGAATTCGATGTCCGTCGCAAGCAGTACGAAGTTGCTCTCGAGCAACTTGAGCGCGCCAAGCGCCGCGTGCTCGGAGGCAATGTCGCAGCTATCGAAATCACTCGCGCTGAGAGTGGTGTCGGTTCGACGTTGCAAAACATCATCCTCGCTGATGCAACGCTTCGCATCAGGCAGCGCGAACTCAAGCGTCTCATGGCGCGTGAGGATCTTCCTGTTGCAGGATCGACGCCGCTCAAGCCAGCGAGCGAGCCGAATCCTGTTGGATTGAAACTCGACGCCGGAGTACTCGCAGCAAAGGCGATCGCGGGACGCATGGAGATGTTGGAGTTGGAACTGCAGCTCGCTGTGGATCTCACCAATATCGATCTCGCGCGCAATCAAGAGTTGCCGCTCTTCATGCTCGACTACGGTTACTCCGTGCAAGGGCAGGGCAGTTCGCTCGGCGATTCGTACTCGCAACTCGGCAATGCAGATCAATTCAACGTCGGTCTAAGCGCAGAGATTTCACTCGGTAACGACGCCGCCAAGGCAGCCGTGAGCCAAGCGATTCTCACACGCGTGCAACGCCTCGCCACGCGAGACGCGCGCCGTCAGGGCATCGAGCAAGAGATCTACGACGCGGTCGATACGATCGAACAGAGTTGGCAAGCGATTCTCGCTGCGCGACTTGAGACCGTCCTTGCCGCGCGAACCTTGCAAGCAGAAGAGCGACAGTTCGATGTCGGACTTCGTACGAGCACAGATGTCCTCGAAGCTGTCGCGAAACTCGCTGATGCACAAGGCCGCGAAGTGCGCGCACTCACCGCCTATGAAACGGCGCTCGTCGACGCGGCATACGCAACCGGCACAGTGCTCGGCTCCGCAAAGATTCGTTGGGAAGCATTCAGCGAGACGGAACTCGAAGCACTCGAGCACTTGCCGTCGGATGCAACAGGAGCCGCGGTGCCGAAGAGCGGATTCGTGGAGATTCTGAGTGCGCCAATCGTTCCACCCGCAACGCCGGAAGTGATACCGCCGCCAGCTTCACCGTGATTCATCGTCTTCGTTCCCGCGCACGAGCGGTGGGAGCACGGGTAGCCCTTCAACCGCGAGCTCGGCGATGTCGCGCAACGCTTCTGGAATGTCGGAGTCTTGCGAGAGCGCGGTGAATGCGTCGAAGAGTGCGAGGGTGGGTTGACTCGAGATGCGCGCGTTCCAACGCACGACTGCAGTCGCGATGGTGGCTGCGTAAAGTTGTGCAGCGAGACGACGTTCGCCAACTGTCGCGCCTGAAACGCGCATCGACTTGAACGCGTTCTTCAGTTCAACGAGTTGCTCGAGGCTTGTCGTCGGCGCAAGCACCGCAGTGATTGCATCGTGCGAGCCTGGAATGATTTCGCCGACGAGCCAATTCGCCGTCGCTTCGCTCGGCTTCGTTTCGAGTTCGAATGCCCAGCGAAGCGAGTCGCCCATTGCGCTGATGCCTGCGTCTGGCGGACTTGTGCGTGGTTTGGGTTGTGGTGTATCCATGGAGTTGCCCTTCTAACACAGTGTCATCGTCCATCGAGAAGCATGAGCAATTCCCGCACCTCTTCTTGGAGGTCGCGCGGATCTTCAATCGTGCTGGTCACTTCAAGCAGAAGAGCTTCAGCGAATTTTCGCTTTGCGCGCGTCACATGGAGCGCAGCTTCGCCCTTGGAGCGAAGGGAGTATTGCTTCGCGAGCGCTGCGAGCGAGGGGCGATCCTCGTTGGCGAAGGCGGGTTTCAAGAAGCGCTCTTCAAACAGCGTCCACGCGAGTGCATTGTTCGATTCGTGCAGCAACGTTTTAGCGCGCTCCGCAGCAGCGCGGACAAGGCACGCAGCCCAGCGTGTTGAAAATGCGCGCGATGGATCGTGCGAGTGGTCGGCGACAAGTGGCTCGACCTTGCTGAAGTCGCAATCGATGGAGTTTCCGCCGCGCTTCTTTGCGGTCTGCCCGCGATGCACATCGGTGAGGTAATTTCTCACCGCAGACTGCAGCAGAGTTCGAAATCGACCGCGCTTCTCTTCTGCAGACTCAAGCAATCGTCGCGAGAGAAAAATATCCGTCACGAACCCTTGCGTGAGATCAGCAGCGTCCGTCGGATTGCGTCCCGATGCGCGAATGAGTGCATAAATCGAAGTCCACGATCGCCGAACAACTACTTCGAGCGAAGTCGATGCGCTCTCGGATCCACTCACCGCATCGCGGATAAGGTCCCAGTTCGTGTGCGACGCGTGGCGTTGATCGGCGGGCATGAGGGGTTCCGAGAAGCTTCCCGAGTATCTACGAAAGAAACTAGCAGCCGAAAGAAAATCCCTGCTAGACTTCGTACTTCTTTCTCATCTGAGGGGCCGACTGGAATCGACCGGACATTACCGTCCGGCCGCTGCGCGCCGTGGAGCATGCTGGACACGTTAAAAGTATGCAAAACAATACCTGCAAACACGCAGTATTCCCTCGCAGCCTAATTGGCTGTGACGATCCCCACTCGACGCCCGATGGGGTGAAGGATCGAAAATATCGGGCTGGCTTCAAGGGGCTGGCAGACCTCTGCGAGGTAAGAAAATTGTCTACCTGGGACTTCATTGCGCCCGCTGCAGGCGAATGTGAAGTCTGAGACAGGAACTGCAGATACGCGCGTAGATGCGACCGGGTGGCTGTAACGGCACGGGGGTTCGAATCCCCCCGGCTCCATTTTTTAGCGCACGTGATAATTTCTGCCCCAAGCGGCAAAATCATCACGTGCTC
>Ga0209553_1001434_pt1 | contig 11878 bp, 13 predicted proteins | sample LauGreFBDMM110DN_2_FD_188217 | JGI IMG/M metagenome (GOLD analysis project Ga0209553, IMG submission 188217) | Freshwater lake microbial communities from Lake Michigan, USA - Fa13.BD.MM110.DN (SPAdes) (version 2) | ecosystem: Environmental > Aquatic > Freshwater > Lake | place: Lake Michigan...
AGAAAGGGACCGCGCCTCGATCTAGCCTCGTCTTGTGAAAGTATCCGTGGCGCGGTCCCTTTCTTCCCAACCGAATCGTTCCGGCTTAGTCTTAAGGCGATGATCGGCTTGATTAACGATTTGATGCAGTTGTCCCTGGAGAACCCTCTCCTGCTGATCGGGGCTGCTTTTCAGCTTTGGATGATGGTGGATGCCTTGCGCCGCGAAGAGTGGATCTGGGCGGCGTGTATCCTCTTCTTCAGCGTCTTCAGCGCGGTGTTTTATTACTTCATGGTGTATCGGGCGCAGGCATCGGCCAGCGGCGGAATGGGACTCCGAGGCTTCGAATTACCGGGTGCGGCTGATCGCCGCCGGATTAAGGAACTGGAGAGCCGCATTCATCACCTCGACAAGGCTCGCGACCATTTGGATTTAGCAGATCTTTATTTCTCGCAGGGCAAACTGACCAAGGCAGAGGCCTCCTACCGGCGGGCTTTGGAGCGGGATCCGGAGGATGACGACACCGTTAGCCATTTGGGGCAGTGCCTCCTACGACAAGGCAAAGCCGCCGAGGCCAAGCCCCTCTTGGAGAAGATTCTGAAGTCCGATCCGCGACACGATTTTGGCTACACACTCATGGCCTTGGCTGAGACCCAGACGGCCCTCGGCGAAGTGGACGCCGCTCTCCTGAATTGGAAGCGCGTGCTCGAAAACAACAGCTATCCCAGGGCTCGGGTCCAGTATGCCGAGTTGCTCGCCTCGCGAGGGATGGTCGATGAGGCCCAGGCTGAAATCGATGAGGTGCTGGCCGACCAAAACCATTCCCCGGCTTTCGAGAAATCTCGCAATGCAGTCTGGATCCGCCGCGCCCGAAAACTGGAGAGCCGGCTGTGAAATTTTTCTCACACGGGAGGCCCTGGTGGGTGGCTTTGCTGTCCGCTGTGTTTCCTGTGTGGTTATTGGCGCAGCCCCTCGCGCCGCTCATCCTGCGCGAGTCGATTCAGAGTTCCGCTGGCAAAGGGTTCGTTTTTGAGTTCACCGCCAATTCCGATGACCCGAAAGACTATCGGGTGCAAGTCGCCGCCGGGTGGCAAACCCCGATGGTGTGGTCGTTGGACTCCACGGCCACAGTGAACGAGTTGGCACTGGGTCGCTTCCAGGTGCGCATTCCTGAACCTGCCGGAACAACGCCCCTCTTCTACCGCATTCTGACCGAGGGTTCCGCCGCGGGGTTGCTTCAGATCACCGAGGTGATGAGCGACAACTCGGCGGTGTTTCCCGATGCCGCTGGGGTCTTCTGGGATTGGATTGAGATTTCCAATCCGCAGGACCGCGCCATTGCGCTGGCGGGATTCGCTCTCTCAGAGGACCCGTTAAGGCCAGTGCGCTGGCAATTCCCAGAGCGTTGGATCCAGCCAGGGCAATCCCTCGTGGTCTATGCTTCGGACCTCGATCGCATCGGCCCCGGCAACGAATTGCACACCGATTTCCGCCTCGATGCCGCCGGCGAGACCCTGACGTTGAGCGATGCGGAAGGTCGGGTCGTGGACCAGGTGGTGGTGCCTCGATTGGGCCCCAATGAGTCGCTGGGCCGACCTCCCAATCCAGAAGCTGGGGAGTGGACGGTGTATTCCAAGTCGCAGGCGACACCCGGTGCTGCCAATGGCGTCGTTTCGCTGGGGCCTCCGGTGCCGCCGCCTTTGTTTTCGGTAGATTCGGGTTTCTACGCCGCGGGGGCCAAGGTGGTGCTCAATTTGCAAGCCTCACCGACCAATGCCCTGATCCGCTACACGACCAATGGCGACCCCGTCACGGTTGTCTCGCCGACGTGGACAGGTCCGCTGCGCATCCAACGCTCTCAGGTGGTCCGGGCTAAGGCTTATTTAGAGGCGCGTTCCAGCGCGGAGTCTCTGCGGAGTTATTTCTTCGGCATTTCCCATGACCTGCCGGTCATCTCGCTGGCGGCGGCGGCCTCGAACTTCGACTTCAAGAACGGCTATCTCATTGGCATGGGCACGGGCGTGCTCAGCACCAGCGGGCAGGTGCTCCAGAGTTATCCGTACTCGGGGTCCAATGCCTGGAAGGATCGGGAGATTGAGGTGGGTTTCGAATTCTTCGACACCGATCGCCAGTCCAAGGTTCGTCAGAAGGTGGGGATGTCGGTTTATGGCGGATGGGGTTCCCGCGGGTATCCGCAAAAATCCTATGCCCTCTCTGCGCGCGCCAAGTACGGCGATGGCAACCTGGCGTACCGCTTCTTTCCGGACCGACCGATGGACCAGTTCGAGGCCCTGGTGCTGCGCAATTCTGGCAATGACAATCAGAGCACTCACCAGACGGCGGTCCGGTCACCCATCACCCAATTTGGGCCGGTGGCTTCCTACGGCAGTTACTTCGTGAACGGGCAGTTCACGCTCATGCGCGACGCCATGATGGAGCGCCTGATCGCGGACACCGGATTGGATACCCAGGCCTACCGGCCGACGGTGGTTTATTTGAACGGCGACTACTGGGGTATTCACAATTTGCGAGAGAAGCTGAATGAGCATCACATCATCGGGAACCATGAGGTGCCCCGCGGTGGGCTCGACCTGATCGAGGGCTACGGCACGGTGATCGCGGGTGATAGCCAGGCCTACACGGCGATGCGCTCGTTCGTGTCCTCGAAAGACCTGACAATTCAGACCAACCTCCAGACGCTGGTCGACCGTTACCTCGATCTGGACAACTTCCTCGATTACCAGGCCTCGATCCTCTACTTCCAGAACTTCGACATCGGCAACATCAAGTGCTGGCGCCCCCGGGTTCCGAACGGGCGGTTCCGATGGATCGTCTACGATCAGGACTACGGCTTCAATTTGTGGAAACCCGAGGTCTACGTGCCGGCCATGGCCCGCGATTACGGGAACTATGACAATATCTTCGCCTTCTCTACTGCTGGTACCGGCTCAGGCACCGGTTGGCCTAATGAAGGTGGGCGCACCTTGATGCTCCGCCGGTTGCTGACCAACCCCGGGGTCCGGACCCTCTTTATCCAGCGCTGTGCGGACTTTCTAAACGGGTCTTTTCGTGAAGAGCGGGTGGAGGTAACGATCCGTTCGATGGCTGCAGTGATTCGGCCGGAAATCCCGCGGCATCTCCAACGCTGGAGCTTCGCCGAGTTGCAGAAGCGCGGTTACGGCAAGCCCTATCAGGCGGAGTATGAACCCTTCACGGCGGCGACCTGGGAGAAGAACCTCGACTCCTTGAGCGACTTCGCCCGCCGACGCCCCGCCAAGCTCCGGCAAGATTGCCTCAATCACTTCGGCTTGAAGCAGGGGTTGGCGCAACTGCAGGCGGTCGTTTCGCCGGCCGGGGCGGGGCAGGTGAGGTTGAATCGTTCGGTGGCCGCGCCGCCTCCCTGGATGGGAACCTTTTTTCGGGACGCGCCCGTGGTGGCCACGGTGATTCCCGCACCGGGATTCCGTGTCGTCGGTTGGAGCGGTTGGGGCATCGAGGTTTCGCTAGCCCGGTGGGAGTTCAATCCGCCATCCGGCACCAACACTCTCACTGCCCATTTGGAGGCCTACTCACCGGTGGCTCCGGCTCGGCCTCCGGTGATTTTGAGCGAGATCCAGTATCACCCGGCCTCTGCGGCTGATTCTGGCGATTGGTTCGAGTTGCACAATCCTGGCACCGCACCGGTGGATCTCACCGGGTGGATTGTGCGCGATGACACCGATTCGAATGTGAGCGTGGTTTCTAGTGGAGTGATTCCTGCCGGCGGATACGCCGTGTTTTGTCAGGACAGTCTCCGGTTTCAGCGGACGTTTCCGCTCGGACCCAAGCCGCTGGGCGAGTTTGGTTTTGGCTTGGGTAATGGCGGCGACACGCTGCGGATCCACGCGGCTGACGGCACGCTGGTGCTTAGGCTTGCCTACGACGATTCTGCCCCTTGGCCGGTCGAAGCCGATGGCCGCGGGTACACTCTGCAACTTCGGAGCGTTCAGGCTTACTCCGATCAACCCGGAGCCTGGAGGGTCTCTACTCGGATCGGTGGATCGCCGGGTGTGGTCAATCCGTGAGCGGAGTGGTTCGTGGATAGGCCAAGAGACGTGCCTTGCTGCGGCGCCTCCGCGTCGTGAGCCCGATTAGACTGCGTAGCCCAATTGAGCCATCCACGCTTCCAGCTCATCGGCCCCGAAGTCGGCCAGCACATGGCCATCCAGCTCAATGGAGGGAGCTTTGGTTTGGTCGGTCAATTCGCGCATCTCCGCCCGGGCGGCCGCGTCGCGGATCACATCGAGCGTTTCATAGCCGATCTTGCGGGCGTCGAGCCACTCAATGGCTTCGTCGCACCAGGGACAACCGGGCTTGATGAAAAGGCGAACATGTTTGGGGATCATGGAGATCAGTGTGGGTGGGTACTGGATTTGTTGAACTCGACGCAGTCGGCGTAGCGCACGCCGGAGCCGCCAAAAATGTCTAAGGCGGATCCAATGGTCAGGTGAATCCGGCCGCCGCCTGCGTGTTCTACCGTTTTAAGGTCGTCCATCGACTTAGCCCCGCCGGCATAGGTCGCCGGGATGGGGCACCAACGGGAGAGGGAATCCACGAGTCCGAGATCGATGCCCTGACACAGGCCTTCGACATCGACGGCATGGATGAGGAACTCAGAACAGGATTGGGCCAGATCGTGGCACGCCGCCTCGTTGACCTCCAGCGAGGTGAATCGCTGCCACCGGTCGGTCACCACCCAATAGCGGCCGTCGCGCTTGCGGCAGCTCAGGTCGAGCACCAGACGTTCCTTGCCCACGCGGTCAACCAGGTCGGCCAGGCGCTGGCGGTCGAGGAGTCCATCGCGGAAGACCCACGAGGTGACGATCACCTGAGAGGCTCCGGCCTCGAGCCAGGTCGACGCGTTGTCGAGGTTCACGCCACCGCCATACTGCAGTCCGCCGGGCCACGCGCCGAGGGCATCGCGTGCGGCGGACTCGTTGCCCGGACCCAAGGCGATGACATGCCCGCCGGTGAGGCCGTCCTTCCGGTAGAGCTCCGCATACCAGGAGGGCGGGTGCTCCGACTGGAAGCGAGTGAGCGTCGAGGTGCCTGCATCGTCGAGGGTTCCCCCCACGATCTGGACCACCTTCCCATTGCGCAAATCAATGCACGGCCGAAACACAGGGGAGAGCGTAGGGGCGGCCGAGTCGCGAGGGAAGACCCGGAGGATGCGTTCTGAGATGTCGATCCCTCGGGCTGTCGACATCCCCGGCCTCGTGCCGTCATGAATCGCAGCCTGGCACCCTTTGAAAATCCGCCTTGTCACTGATGTCCGCAGGACCCGATCTTTCAAACCTAATGTCCGCGATGCCTCACCTTTGGGTTGCCGTGGCAGGGTTCCTGATCGTGGGTTGCACCGAAGAAGAGCCTTTCCTCGACAAGGCCCTGCCTGAATGGACACCCGGCGAGGTTCGAGTGCGCATGCTGCCCGATGATGCGTTCACGGTGCATTCGTTGGATGTGCAAAAATTTGAGGAGGATGGTTTCATTCCCGAACGGTACTGGGGTGCTCCGTTGCGGGAACTCAAGCCGCTGCGGGTTTATATGGACGGTTGGAATGTCGCCGTGGTGACGGAGATGGGAGAGTGCGTGGAGCGGGGTGTCTATTTCTTCCACGTGCTCTCGTCTAACCTGCCGAGGGACCGGAATGGGTGGAAGTTTTGTTGGAACTTCGAGTCCAAGCATTTGGAGTATGAGTTGACCCGATGAAACCCGTCGGAGGGCTGCTGTGTTTGGTCGTGCTTCAGGGGGTGATCTAAGGGGGCGATCGAAGGCCGATTCAGTCGCCCCGAAAGGGCACGATTTCAAAGCGACCGAAGCCACGGTAATCTTGAGCGTTATTGGTCACGATCCGGGTTACTCCAGCTTGGGCCATTAGGGCGGCCAGCATCGTATCCCGCAGTCGTTTGCGCCCGAGGGAGTGACGGTTCATCCAAGTAAGAAATTCCGTGACCGAGGGGCCGTCAGGGAAGACCCGGATCACTTCTGCGGCCTGCCACCAATGCTCCGCCCGTTGGAGGGCTTCGGACATCGGTAGGGGGGTCGGCATCCGTTTCCCATCGGTGACCACATGCAGGAATTCCGCGAGGGTTTGGGGTGCCAATGCCAGATCATGCCCGCCATCCAGCAACGATCGGAGCAAGGCGTCGGCTTCGCGGTAAAATGGGTGATCCCGGATTTCCAGCGCGACTAGGAAGTCGGTATCAATCCCGTAGGTCATGCAGCATTTCTCCCAGTAAATCGTCTTCGGAGGTGATGGGTTGGATGGGGCCCCCGACGCTGGCGGGACGCCGATCCCGCAGCGAAGTTCGACGCAGCATGTGCTGTTGGCGGTAAGCTTCCATGGCCTCTCGGATGAGTTCGGAGGCCTTCCGGTCCATTTTCTGGGCGAATCTTTGGAAATCCTCGTACACCGGTTCAGATACATTGATTGTGATGGTCTTCATACATCGACATCAATGTATCAAATCCATCTCGTCGTCAACGCGTTGGCCCATGCAACGGGACTTAGCGGAGGGTTTGGTTCTAGCGATGGGAGTTTTTCCTGCGTGACACTCGGGCGGTGGCCTTGTCCAAAGGAGGTGATGATCGCGCCCGAACCCAAGGAGATCGCCTGCGTGGAGCAGGGGAATCCTCCGGAAAATGGGGGCAGCGTGGGTGAACACGGAGGGTTGTCGGCCGATTTCGAGGCGGTTTACGCAGCCCATTCGCAGCCGGTGTATTATCTGGCGTTGCGGTTTTTGGGGGATGCGGCGCAGGCCCAGGACGTCGCTCATGACGTGTTCGTGAAGGCCTTCCGGAATTTTGGATCTTTCCGGGGTGACTCCGAGATCCGGACCTGGCTCTACCGGATCACCCTCCACCATTGCACCAACTTGCGGCAGCGATGGTCTGCGCGAAATATCCACCTCACCGACGACACCTCGCTCTTGGAGTCTCAGCCTTCCACGGCTGGGGATCCTCTCCGTGCTCTCGAGACCAAGGAACTGGGTCAGCGCATTCAAAACGCCTTAGACTGCCTGCCGGAGGAGTATCGGTGCCTGCTGCTCTTGGTCGCTGATCAAGATCTGAGCTATGAACAGGTCGGCGAGATTACCCAACAGAGTTCCGATGCCGTCCGTGGTAAACTGCACCGGGCCCGCCGAGCCTTTTCGGCTGCATTCGTCAAGACCGGCTAAACCCCTATTTTTGCCAATTCCCCCATGAGCACCCCGTCCCAACGACTTCAAACAGTCACTCAGGCGAACTTGGAAAGTACGTCCACTCAGCACACGGAGGCTCGGACGCCGGTCGACTTCGAGACTCCTGAGGCGTTGATCGCCTGGGACCGGTCCCAGACGCCGGTTCCGGAAGATTTGCGAGCGCGCGTGACAGCGAGTATTGCGAATCCGGCGGATGTTACTCCGCCGATCGGTGCCGACTTGAAATCCTGGTGGAGGCAACTCTTTTGAGCCTGTCTTCGGCCCAGGAGCCGGGTTTGCGAGAGGGGTTTTATGTCGCGAGCCCGAGCCGCGGCCGGAACCCGATTCGATGTGTCGGTACTGGGCACTCGGAGACGGGTTCGCGCGCTGGGTTGGCATCCCAACGGGCCGCCATCGCACGCGAACAATTGAGTCAGTGTCATTGGTGCGCGCATCGCTGTGGGGTGGATCGTCTGGCCGGCCAAAGAGGCCCCTGTCATGCCGGTCCCGAGGGGCGTATTTTCAGTGCCCAGATCGAAGTGGGGGATGAATCCGATTTGTGTCCGGTCTTTGCCGTGGCCTTCAGCGGGTGCGATCTCCGCTGTGATTTCTGCAACACCGGTCGCGAGAGTTGGGATGCGTCGGCGGGTTCCGTTCCCGAAGGGGTCGAGCGGGAGGCTCTGCTGAGCCGTATCGGTCGGGCTTGGGAATCCGGCGCGGTGCGCAGCCTGATGATCCTCGGGGGCGAGCCGACGATTCATTTGGCCTCGGCTTTGCAACTGGTGGCGGCTCTGCCGGACGGATTGCCTGTAGTGTGGAAAACCAACGCCCACGGCACTCCGGAGTCCAATGCCCTGTTGGATGGGGTCTTCGATGGTTGGGTGGCAGACCTCAAGTTTGGCAACGACGACTGCGCCCGTCGCATCGCCCGCGTGGAGGGTTACTGCTCGACCGTCCAGGACAACTTGCTCTGGGCGGCGGGGCAGACCCGCCTGATTGTGCGGCACCTCCTTTTGCCGGGGCACCTCGAATGCTGCTGGCGCCCGGCTGCGGCGTGGATCGCGGAACATCTGCCCCAGGTGGAGGTGAGCTTGAGGACCGGCTTCTGGCCGGGTTGGTTCAGCAGCCGTCACCCGGAACTAAAGGCACCGGGCCGGTTGAGCGAGGCCCAGGAGGCCACCCGTATTGGGATGGAGGCCGGACTGCGGTTCATTGACTAAAAGACTCACTGCATGACGCCGCTCTCTGAACGATCGGATGAAACCGAGCCCTGCAAACGGACCTCGGGGTCGGAACCATTTGGGTCCCCCATTCTTATTCCAGACTCTAAATTGGTTCCGGTGATTTCGGAGCTAATGCTGCTCACCGACGGGCGCATCCTGGCCCACAACTTGACTCCGGAACTGGCGTTTTTTCTTCAGACCGCGCTGGATTCGGGCGACGCCTCCCCCTCCACTGAATCGACTTCTCCATGACCTCCAACACGTTTGCCTCTGAACTCGAGGTGCTCATCCGAGCTCGGTATCCGCTGATCTATATTCAGACCAGCGAGGAGCTGCGCGTGATCCCTGTGGTGATGGACATCGCCGCCCGCCGGGGCAAGAAGGCCTTCGAGTGGTCTTATTCCACGGGCATCGTGTTGGCTGGCGCGAATATCCAGAGTCAGAAGGGACGCTCGGGTGCCACCAAAGACCCACTCGCCGCTCTAGACCAGGTGCTGGAACAGGTGGAACCGGCGATTTTCCTCTTCAAGGATTTTCATCCGTTCCTGGCGAAGTCCAATTTCGCCGTCATCCGTAAGCTCAAGGACATCGCCCTGCACCTGAAGAACAGCTTCAAGACGGTCATCCTAGTGTCGCCGCTGCTGGAGATTCCCGTGGAACTGGACAAGGAGATGACCGTCTTGAGTTTCCCATTGCCCACCAAGGAAGACTTGGGTGCGTTGCTCGACCGAATCCTAGAGGATGTGCGCTCCATCAAGGAGGTGAGCATCAATCTGGACGCAGTGGGCCGGGACCGGTTGCTGCAAGCGGCCTTGGGTTTGACGCTGAGCGAGGCTGAGAACGTATTCGCCAAGATCATCGTTAAGGACGCCCGCCTCAGCGGAGACGACGTCAACGAGGTGTTCGCCGAGAAGCAGCAAATTATCCGCAAGAGCGGCCTGCTGGAGTATTACGCCACCACCGAGAACTTCAGCAGCGTGGGTGGCCTGACCATTCTCAAGGACTGGCTGGTTAAACGGTCATCGGCCTTCTCGCCTGAAGCGCGGATCTTCGGTTTGCCGTTCCCCAAGGGAGTGCTGCTGCTGGGCGTGCAGGGGTGCGGCAAAAGCCTTTGCGCTAAGGCAATTTCCAGCCAGTGGCAGTTGCCGTTGCTGCGCTTCGACATGGGGCGGATGTTCGGTAGTCTCGTGGGTTCGTCCGAGGAGAACGTGCGCCGGGCCATCGCGGTCGCCGAGTCGGTTGCCCCGGCTATCTTGTGGGTAGACGAGATCGACAAGGCCTTTTCCGGTTCCCAGGGGAGTGGTTCGAGTGATGGGGGCACGGCCGCCCGCGTCTTCGGTACTTTCCTCACTTGGTTGAGCGAGAAGAATGCGCCGGTGTTCGTCGTCGCCACGGCCAATGACATCTCGCACTTACCGGCGGAGTTGCTCCGCAAAGGCCGCCTTGACGAGATCTTCTTCGTGGATCTTCCGGCAGAACCTGAGCGCGCCGACATCTTTAAAGTACACATCGGGCGGCGGGGTCGGTTTCCCGAAAACTTTGATTTACCCGTCTTGGCGGCAGCCTCAACCGACTTCAGTGGTGCCGAGATTGAAGAAGCCATCAACAGCGCTTTGTACGAGGCCTTCTACGATGGCGGAGATCTGACGACCGAGCATGTCCTGAATTCCATCCGTCAAACCGTCCCGCTGGCCCGCACCATGGATGAGCAAATCAACCGACTCCGCAGTTGGGCCGAGGGTCGGGCGCGCAACGCCAGCACTCCCCGCAAAGTGGGTCTGGGGGAACATTTGCCGAGAAAGATGGAGTTCTGAGAAAAGGTCCGATCTTGCGTGACGAATCCGAACTAGCCCGGTCCAACTTCATAACGTCCTGACAATCCCCACAAATCCATGAGTGCTGTCGCCATCATTGCCCCCATCGTCGTTAGTTCTTGGCCTGCCATTAGCGCCGCAGTCGCCTCGGCGGCGGTGTCGATGGGTTTCAGCGTGGCCCGAGAGGTCGCCCAACAAGGCCTGAACCAGGACCTCCGTGCCGGTTCGAATACCGTGACCCTCGATGTGCCGAATTGCTCGGCCGTGACGGGCACGTTGGGTCGGGATCAGCAGATCCAGTTGGCTCGCGACGGGGTGAATGTCGAGTTCAGCCGTGATGCCCGCGGGCGCGATTCGGTGTGTGTCACCGGAGAGGGCTTAACCGAGGTGCAACTCCGAGCCATCGGCGATGAGATCGCCGGCCGGACGGTGCAGCATTATGTGTTGGCGAAGCTCAAATCCGAGATGGCAGGCAAGGGGATGGATTTGGTCGAGGAGACCGTAGAACAGAATCAGTCCATCCGTCTCCGGGTCCGACATTGGCAGAATTAAAGTGCGGTCCTGACACAGTCATCCCCCCAGTAGATTCCAACCGACCAACAGCCCCATGAAAGCGCGCGAATACGAAATCACCATCGGCCCCACTGGAGAGGTCGAAATCCATGTCGAAGGGTTCCAAGGCAAAGGGTGTGTCGAGGTCCTCCGGTTCTTCGAGCAGATGATCGGAAAAACCCAAGAATTGCGGCACACCTCTGGATATTACGAACCGGACGAGGATGTGACCTTGCACAACAAGCAGCAGCACTGAGGTTCCCAACTTCTTCGGCGGATGGATTCCGAGTCCTCAAGTTATTACCCGCCGCGCGCTGGGCGTCGGTGGATCTCCCCGCGCCTGGGCCAGTCACTCGATCGTTTCGTGCTGGCGCTCCGGCGGATGTGGTGGAGTAGCCCGTTAGGCCAAGGGATGGGGTTGGAGTTGACGGGATTCCAGTGGTTCTTGGCAGCCTTCATTCCAGGCCGGGGTTATGCGCAGTTGGGTCAGTGGACCTTGGGCCGGGTCTTCTTGGCCGGTTGGTGGCTGAGCGCGGTGGCTACCGTGATCCTACTGTGCCATCCAACCATGGGATGGTTTATGGGAGGCATGGCTTCCTGCCATTCCAGCGGACTGGCCTTCCTGATGCTGCGTCAGCGTGAAGCGAACCAGGGCCACCCGGCCGGCCTCGCCGAGCGGATCTTGCTGCCGCTGGTGTGCTGGGCGATTTACTACTCGTTGGTCTACATGCCGGGTTTCGATCAGTTCCGGCGTCGCGTGGCCACCCCCTTGCGAATCACCACTGAGGATCGAACCGTGGTGTTCAACCCGAGGGTCCGTGCCAGCGACGTGCAGCGCGGAGATTCGATCGCATTTCATCAAGAGGGGTTCCGCAGCCAACCTTGGGGTGACAATCCTTGGGTTTTCGCGCAGGGGCCGATCCTGGGGCGGGTGTTTGGGCTTCCGGGCGATCAGATCGCCTTCACGCCGAAGTCGCTGCGAGTCAATGGCCGGGATGTGCCGCGTTTAGAGGGCATGCCGATGGAGGGCGAGCAAGTGGTGGAACCCGGACAGTGGTTTGTTTGGCCTACGGTGCGGGTGCCCCGGGAG
>Ga0209553_1001435_pt1 | contig 11876 bp, 10 predicted proteins | sample LauGreFBDMM110DN_2_FD_188217 | JGI IMG/M metagenome (GOLD analysis project Ga0209553, IMG submission 188217) | Freshwater lake microbial communities from Lake Michigan, USA - Fa13.BD.MM110.DN (SPAdes) (version 2) | ecosystem: Environmental > Aquatic > Freshwater > Lake | place: Lake Michigan...
AAAAACCAAGAATCCGGCAAGAAGGTCAGACTTAAAATTTTCCTTTAATCCGGCCATGCCATCTTTTGGCACCGATAATCTATCTGAGTTTGCGAAAGATGATCGGGATTTCTGGGATGAGTGATAAGTTTTCAAATAGAAGCCCTAATATTTCCAAGTAAGATATTCAATGCAGCAATTTAATCTCATTAATATTAAAGATAATTTCACTCAGAGGCTTTATTTTTGAGATCAACCAACGTTTACTGGGGACAACTTTAAGAGCAACTTAAATGATCAATGGTAAAGTTTCAGAAGTTTTAAGTATGTATTTGGAGGCACGATAGTATTTTCAGCGTCAAATATTTACTTACTGGTACAGTGATGCGGTATATTTTCTAATTTTACCAAGAAATGACAAAACACAGATAGAGTGCTTACTCTTCACTTTAAAAAATAGACTTCGTTGAATTAGTTCAATGTCTAATTAAGTAAGAAGAACTAAGTGACAGTTTCCACCGTTCCATCAAGCGCCATAAGTAACGACTCAACACCAAGCGAGGGATATCGTTTATTAATCATGGCGCGAAGATTTTTAAGGTAGTGTGTATGGATAGACATTTCATCTGCTGGGTTCTTAAAAAAATCTTTATTGAGAATAGTTTTATAGGCACCACAGTCTCGATGATCCATCACCATTACTTTATTAATACTATGCAGCTGAATCGCTACTTCAAGGTGTTGCCAAAAAGTCTTATTCCAAGCTGGAAACTTTGTAGTTAGTGCGCCGAGAGAAGCCCCAGCTAGAATAATGTGGTCATAATTATTACTGTAACCACGGTTTTGCATATAATCTTCGATCTTGTGCATTAAACGGAAATCCATACAAGATAATAAAAGCATATCACTATGACCTGATGCCATTACCGTAGAAGTTGGTAGCGCTAAATTGAAGAGACTGGCGCCGCCTCCCAGAGCCGCTAGCTTTAAAAATTTCCGTCGAGCTGATTTAACAGGCTGAATTTCTCCATTAATATTACCGATTTCTTTAAACATGCTTATTGTCCTCGAGTTAGATTAATCAAATACTGGTTTAGCGTATACTGGTGTATGGGTTTAATTTCTAAAATACAGATCCATTACTGGTGATATTTCCGACTAAGGGCGTGGACGGCCTCTACGAGTACCAAAGCACTCTCTGGTGGAGTAAATTGAGAAATACCATGACCTAAATTAAATACATGACCATGACCATGACCATACCCTGTAAGAATCTTTTCCACTTCAGTAGTAATGATTTCTGGCGCTGCAAATAATACTGCGGGATCAAGATTGCCTTGTAGTGAAACTTTGTGACCAATGCGCCGACGAGCCTCAGCAATATCTGTGGTCCAGTCGAGTCCCACCGCATCACAGCCACTTTCTGCAATTGCCTCTAACCATAATCCACCCCCTTTAGTAAAAATAATACTGGGGATACGCTGACCATTATGTTCACGTTTTAATCCTGCTACTATTTGATTGATATAGTGTAAAGAAAATTCACGGTAGGCAGCGTGTGATAATGCCCCTCCCCATGTGTCAAAAATCATGACCACCTGCGCACCAGATTCGATTTGTGCATTGAGATAGTCAGTAACCGCCTGAGCATTGATATTCAGAATGTGATGTAACAGTTCCGGCCTTTGGTAGAGCATGGTTTTTATTTGACGAAAGTCGGTACCACCACAACCTTCAACCATGTAACAAGCGAGCGTGAATGGACTGCCTGAAAAACCAATCAACGGAATTTGATTATTGAGCGCTCCGCGAATCTGTGAGACTGCGTCTATCACATAACGTAAATGTACCGCAGGATCTGGTACAGAAAGTGCATAAATTTCTCGTTCTTCTCGCAAAGGCCGCTCAAATTTAGGCCCCTCACCATCAGAAAAATACAGTCCGAGCCCCATCGCATCTGGAATAGTCAAAATATCAGAGAACAGTATTGCAGCATCTAGTGGGAATCGTGCCAGGGGCTGCATAGTTACTTCAGTCGCAAAATTCGGATTCTTACACAGCGCAAGAAAATTACCAGCACGTGCACGTGTTTGGTTATATTCGGAAAGGTATCGTCCAGCTTGACGCATCAGCCACACAGGCGTGTATTCGGTAGGTTGTCGTAATAATGCCCGCAGCAAAGTATCGTTTTTTAATTTCTTCATTTTAAGGCCACAAAATTAGAGTGATCTAGAGCAAATTATCCTCTGCATGGCCCACAATATAATGAATGTGCAAAAAAGCCATGTAGAACTATTCGGGTTAAATAAGTCAGAATTTAGATAGACTAAATTGTCTGTAATTTATGAAGTTTAACAGTGATTCACTTTCCCGTATACCGCGTGTTGAGAGGTATTGTAGTCAGTGTTGCCATGCCTAAGTTATTGAATCATTCTTACCACATATAACTCTTCTAAATAAAACAATAATCAGTGATTCTGCACGTCACTCATCTAATTTTCTTCAATGACGAAAAGTCGCTGGTACTCCCTAATTGCATAGCGGTCAGTCATGCCAGCGATATAATCCGCTATGGCTTGATTCTTGTCCTGATGAGATCTAATTTGGTATTTTGGGGGAAGTAATTGCACATTTGAGCTGAATGCATGAAATAATTTCTCCACGGTATGACGCGCTTTGTGACTCATGCGCATTACTTGATGATGTCGGTAAAGATAGTCATTGAGAAATTTTTTTAATTCTTGCTGTTCTTGTTTTATTTTCTCACTAAAATTAATAAGGGATGGTGCTATCATCACTGAAGTTAAGTCAGATAACTTGGCATGAGCGATATTGAGTGTACTTTGTTGGATGAGGTCTGCTACTAAAGTGTTAATCATGCGTCTTACAGTTTCATGAATTAAACGTCTTCCAGAGATTTCTGGATAGTTCTTCTTGGCGATTGCTAAATGTCTAGAAAATAGATCTATATTCTCGAGCTGCTCTTGTGTAATAAGACCGGAACGGAGTCCGTCATCTACATCGTGATTGTTGTAAGCAATCTCATCGGCGAGATTAACAAGTTGAGCTTCTAACGATGGTCTTTGATTCATAAGAAAGCGTTCGCCCACATCCCCTAATTTCTCGGCATTTTTCTTTGAACAATGCTTGAGTATGCCTGCACGGGTTTCAAAGCATAGATTCAGGCCATGAAAATTACCATAACGCTCCTCTAAAGTATCGACCACACGAAGAGACTGTAGATTGTGCTCAAACCCACCGTAATCTTTCATACATTGATTGAGGGCATCTTGACCCGCGTGTCCAAATGGGGTGTGACCTAGGTCATGAGCTAAGGCGATTGCTTCAACTAAATCCTCATTGAGGCATAGGTTTCTAGCAACCGAGCGACCAATTTGAGCAACCTCTAAGCTATGGGTCAGACGCGTACGAAATAAATCCCCTTCGTGATTGACGAAGACTTGAGTTTTATACTCTAGCCTACGGAACGCAGTGGAGTGAATGATGCGGTCTCGGTCACGCTGAAATTCAGTACGACCCAGTGGCGACTCTTCTTGAATTCTTCGTCCACGTGAGTTTGTTGATGATACCGCATAAGAGGTTAAGTTATGCACTGTCGGTACATTCCATAAGGGTTTCTGTCAGCATTGTCATGGGTACATCGGAACATATTGTTGCTTCACCAATTTCTTTAAGTAGAATAAAACGTATTTTTCCGCTCTCCACTTTTTTATCTAACTCCATGAGACGTAAGTATTTTTCTGGTCCAAGATTGGGGGCAATCACAGGAAGCGAGGTTTGCAAGTAAAGCTCACGAATGCGACCCACCTCGGTTTTATTGATCATACCCATACGTTGCGATAATTCTGCAGCCAGAAGGGTACCTGCGGCTACAGCTTCGCCGTGCAGCCATACGCCGTAACCCATTCCATTTTCAATAGCGTGGCCGAAGGTATGGCCAAGGTTTAATAATGCCCTGACATTTTTTTCGCGCTCATCGGCAGCGACAATCTCAGTCTTGTTTTGACAACTTTTTTGTATAGCCTCATTCAGTATGTTTGAATCTCTTGCTAAAAGCTTCCCCATGTTATTTTCCAACCATTCAAAGAAAACTAGATCTCGAATAAGGCCATATTTAATGATTTCAGCAATGCCACTCTGAAATTCTCTTTCCGGCAGACTATTAAGTGTCCCTGTGTCTATCAGTACCATGCGTGGTTGGTAGAACGCACCTATCATGTTTTTACCAAGGAGGTGATTAATACCCGTTTTCCCACCCACTGAAGAATCTACTTGCGCTAACAGCGTAGTAGGAATTTGGATAAACGGCACTCCACGTAAATAGGTGGCCGCAGCAAATCCAGCCAAATCTCCAATGACCCCCCCGCCCAATGCAATAACCGTGGTATTACGTTCACAGCGATTTGTCAGGAGAGCATCAAAAATTAAGTTAAGTGTCTGCCAGTTTTTATATTTTTCACCATCTAAGAGAATGATAGGGACAGAGGTTACGCCATGATTCTCTAGTGATATACGTAGTTTTTCCATATACAAGGCCGCCACTGTAGTGTTAGTAACAATGGCCACTTTTTTCTGTGGAAGGTGAGATAGAATGAGATTTAATTGACTTAATAAGTCATCGCCAATATGTATTGGGTAGCTACGCTCGGGAGTGAGATTAACAGTAATGGTTTGCATGGTATTTAATTGATTCGCATAGCATTCATCGACTGGCTGAGTTCATGAAGTTATCGCTACGATTCGTAGTCAGTGCCACAAGTAAATTCAGTCAGTTTCTGTATAAGTAGTTGAGTGCATTGACTGGCACTATGGTTGCCACTTGCAACAATAATATGGGCTATATTAGAGTAGAGTGAATCACGTTGGGCATATAATTTTTCTAACTGTTCTTTAGGATCTTCAGTTTGAAGTAGAGGCCTGTTCTTGTCGTATCGGGTGCGTTGCCATAAGTCGTGGACGCTTGTTTTTAGATAGATAACAGTACCGGAGTGTCTTAAGAGTTCGCAGTTTTCTGGGTTGAGTACTACACCACCACCTGTCGCCAGTACAATTTTTTTAATTTTCACTAATTCTCGTAGGATTTCGGTTTCGCGTTTACGAAATCCAGCCTCACCTTCAATTTCAAAAATAACTGGTATTGTAACACCGGTGGATTTTTGGATTTCACGGTCGGAGTCAATGAATTTTTTATCTAAGCATTCAGCTAACAGTTTTCCAATAGTAGTTTTGCCAGCACCCATCATGCCTACTAGGTAAATATTACCCACCACCCTCTCCTGGGTAAGATTTTTCTTTAGTGCCATTTCGATCAACTCGGTAGATTTCATCTGAGTAATTGTAACGGAAATGTGACAAGCCACGTAAGTGCGGAGTCATCGCTCCAAATAAAATTACATAGATGTAACTTTATTCTTCCAATATCTCTCTATAATGATTGTATGCCTAAACAGACTCATCATGACAGTATTGAGATGTGACTACCGATCCCAGATGGGGTATGTTTCCATTAAAACCCAGATATTAATTTTAATCTCTTATCTTGATGTTAGTTTCCTATGTTGACACGTTGGTGGTTGTACCCGTTTTTCTTATTAGCTGCCCTGAGTGTGCTAGGTGTTTTGCTGTTTAGTTTTGCGGCACTGGTGACTATACCCACGTTGCCCTCGCTAGAGACCTTGATCGATTATCGCCCAAAAATTCCATTACGAATCTATAGTGCAGAGGGTATATTAATAGGAGAATTTGGCGAGGAGCGTCGTGATGTAGTTAAAATGAGTGCAGTACCAGAGCACCTTAAACGAGCCATTATCGCCGCAGAAGATGATCGCTTCTATCAGCATGGTGGCGTAGATTATGTTGGGGTCATGCGCGCTGCTTATACCAAAGAAAAAACGCTCATGCGGAAATTTAGCGAAGCTTTGCTTGCGTTTAAGATTGAGCATAGTTTAAGTAAAGATGAAATTCTAGAGCTCTATATGAATCAGATTTATCTTGGGCAGCGTGCTTATGGATTTTCTTCTGCAGCTCAGGTTTATTTTGGGAAAGACTTAAGTAAAATAAATTTAGCCGAAGCCGCCATGTTGGCAGGTTTACCCAAAGCTCCTTCACGTTTTAATCCTGTGGTGAATCCGAAGCGTGCAAAAGTCAGGCAACGTTATGTGCTTCGAAGAATGCAAGCATTAGATTATATTTCCAGTCAAGAATATAAAGAAATAGAGAAACAACCCCTACATATTAAGCGCCGTTCACAGGAATTTTCAGTGCATGCTGATTATGTCGCAGAAATGGCTCGTCAAGAGGCATATGAACGTTATCAAGAGGAGGTCTATACCAAAGGTTTTAAAGTCTACACAACAGTCAAACAATTAGATCAAGAAGCTGCTTATAAGGCTTTGCGTCGGAGCGTGATGGATTATGATGAACGTCATGGTTATCGGGGACCTGAAGCGTGGATTAATTTACCCGATAAGGATCTCAATAGCGAAGAGAGTTTAGAAGATGCAGTACAAGATATGATCGATAGTGATGATATCTATGCCGCCGTCGTACTAACTGTTAATGCTCAGTCTGTAAAGGTATACCGTAAAGGTGGAGAGAGAGTAGAAATTAGTGGGGAGGGTCTCAAATTTGCACAAAAATTTCTAGTCAATAAAGTGGGTAAGGGTCAGAAGAGTATTCGTTCTGGTTCATTGATTCGAATTATGAAGAATGACAAAGGGATATGGCATATTGTGCAGCTTCCACAGGTTGAAGCCTCTCTGGTTTCAGTGAATCCAAAAGATGGGGCAATTCGTGCATTGGTGGGTGGTTTTGATTTTAAACGCAACCAATTTAATCACGTTATGCAGGCCTGGCGTCAACCAGGCTCCAGCTTAAAACCTTTTATTTATTCAGCTTCTTTAGAAAAAGGTTTCACACCTGCGACCATCATTGATGATGCGCCACTTTTCTTTAGTGCTAAAGAGACAGGGAGCGAGCCATGGGAACCTAGAAATTATGATGGTAAGTACGAAGGTCCTTTACGTATGCGTGAAGCCCTGACTAAATCTAAGAATTTAGTATCCATTCGCATTCTTCAGGCTATTGGAGTTCAATATGCTCAAGATTACATCAGTCGTTTTAGTTTTGATCCAAAACTTCATCCACCTTATCTGACGATGGCGCTAGGTGCTGGTTCCGTCACACCAATACAGATGGCAACAGGCTATGCGACATTTGCGAATAAAGGTTTCCATGTATCACCTTATTTGATTGAGCGAATAGAAGATGGAGATGGTCATGTATTGGAACGAGCCCAGCCATTATTGGCAGGGGAGGGCGCTCAACAGGTCATAGATCCACGCAATGCCTATCTAATGACCAGCATGATGCAAGATGTAGTGCAACGGGGCACCGCAATGAAAGCCAGGCAGCTTGGTCGTTTCGTTGATGCATGGTTTTGCGGTTTTCAGGCTGATTTAGTTGCAGTAGCCTGGCTTGGTTTTGATAATCCAAAATCTTTGGGTGATAAGGAAACGGGGGGGCAGGCTGCCTTGCCAATGTGGATCAGTTACATGGAGAAAGCATTGAAGAACGTTCCCAGGGCCATTGAGATTGTTCCGGAAGGCGTGATGATCGAAAGAATTAATCCAAAGACAGGCGCTAAAGAAGCAGATGGCGCAATGATTGAATACTTTCTTCAGGAGCAATCGTCAGCAGAGTCTGTGGAATAGACCTACGATATTCTGCCATCTGTTAATAGTGTCGAAGATAAACTGTAATTAATTTCTATAAGAAAACCTGTCGCATTAAGATCGTTATGGTTAAGTTTTTAAGTTTATTTCGAAGGCAGGTTATTTGTTTAATGTTGATGAAGTTAATTATAAAAAATGTGTGGTACGGTATTATTTTTTTTGTTTTAACCAAGCAGCAACCTCCATTGCGTAGTATGTTAGGATGCCATCTGCCCCCGCACGTTTCATAGCTAACAATGATTCAAGTACGCAAGTTTTCTCATCCAACCAACCGTTCTGTGAAGCTGCTTTCAACATGGCGTACTCCCCGCTGACCTGATAAACAAAAGTGGGGGCACCAAATTGATCTTTTACTCGTTGCACAATGTCAAGGTAAGGCATGCCGGGCTTAATCATGATCATGTCAGCACCTTCTTCTAAATCTAATTGCACCTCCCGTATAGCTTCGTCGGAATTAGCTGGGTCCATCTGATAGGTATATTTATTTCCAGAACCTAGGTTTCCAGCAGAGCCTACCGCATCACGGAAGGGCCCATAAAAACCAGAAGCATATTTTGCTGAATACGCCAAAATACGGGTGTGAATATATTTCTTATTGTCCAGAGCGCTACGTATTGCAGCGATTCTTCCATCCATCATGTCAGAGGGTGCCACTACATCAGCCCCGGCTTGTGCATGCACTAGTGCTTGCTGTGCAAGTACCGCGACTGTTTCATCGTTCATTACATAGCCATTCGCATCGATTAAACCATCCTGACCATGACTCGTATAAGGATCTAGAGCAATATCGGTGATGATGCCCAGCTCAGGAAAATTTTTCTTTAGTGTGCTCACCACCCGTGGCACTAATCCTTTCGGATTGATGGCCTCAGTGGCCGTAAGATTCTTTAAGTTAGGTTCAATGACTGGAAAGATAGCTAATGCAGGAATACCAAGTTGCAGACATTTCTCAGCTTGATGCATGAGAATATCCAGGCTCTGCCGAGTGACCCCCGGCATTGAGGCCACCTTTTCTTCGCGTTTTTTCCCCTCAAGTACAAATACTGGATAAATTAAATCATTGGCACTGAGATGGGTTTCTCTGATGAGGCGCCTAGAGAATTCGTCGCGCCGCATGCGCCGCATTCTTTTTTGGGGAAACTGGTGAGAATTTGGCATAATTTTTCTACATTCCTACAATAAAGAAAGTAAATTTAACAAAAAATAAAGATTATCACTAGCATTAAAATTAGATGCAATGATTGAGCGGGTATGAGGGTCATACTAATTATGGTTGAAAATGTTTTAAAGAGCCGGATTTTACGTATATCAATCCATAGTATTATTCTTATGAAACAGCAATCTATAATTTTTTTATTTTATATTTTTATTAGAATGGAACTTATTCTCTTTAATAGCATCTTACACACAGATAATGTTAAATTGTCGTCGTTTCCTCCCTGAAACGAGTTTCAGACTTGTTAGAGTGTTTTATCCCCCAGTTTCTTTCTGATCCTGGGGGATTTTTTTAATTTTGATTCAGATACTGGATTTGGTTCTTGAGCTGGGATTGTATTGAGTCCAAACCAGTGGCTAATGACCGCAGTAGCTTCCTCCACCCCTTGTTTCTCCTTACTTGAAAAAAGTTGCGCGCTACACTGTGGATAAGTCTCCCGCAATAATGTCAGTACGCTTTGGAGTGTCACCATAGCCTGTTGTCGAGAGAGTTTATCTGCTTTAGTAAGCAATATATGCACAGGCTTTTCTGTGAATGCAAACCATTCTAGCATCCGTTTATCAAGGGGAGTTAAGGGGTGACGTACATCCATGATAAGTACCATGCCATGCAGTGATTCTCGAGTTTGCAAATAGGTGCTTAGAAGATGTTCCCAGTGTTGACGTATTTCAGGTGGCACCTTAGCGTAACCGTAACCAGGCAAGTCCACTAAAAAGTAACCGATACCCAATTTGAAGTAGTTAATATGTTGAGTACGTCCCGGTGTTTTGCTGGTAAAGGCGAGACGACCACGGTTAGTAAGCGTGTTAATTGCGCTGGATTTGCCAGCGTTGGATCGGCCAGCAAAGGCAATCTCTATCCCATCAAATGAGGGTAAATCACGCAGATGATTCACTGTAGTGTAGAAAGCGGTATGTTGAAAAATGGACATAAACTTTTGATTTGAATGCACTGAATTTAGAATGAAGGGTTGGGTTAGAAATGAATATCAGTCACGAGTTAATTGACGTGGGTGTTGATATTTTTTGATTATCCATCGCGACTAATACTAAACCTTGTAATACTAGATCATCTACTATCTCTGCGGATATATTTAATTGAGAGTGTAATGAGTGTGATGCGCCACCACTAATAATACAGCTAGGTATGTGACCCAAGGTAGCCGAAAGGAGCGTAGCCATGCGCTCTACTGCGCCCACCAAGGCCTGCACTGCCCCACTATGGATGGCATCAGCAGTATTATCGGGATAATCAGAGAAGTTTCCTTTCTCCTGTTTTAATAGAGCAGTATGTGTTGTTAATGTTTGTTGCATGAGATTTAAGCCGGGCATAATAATTCCACCTAGAAATTCTCCTGTGTCCGAAATGATGCGCCACCACTAATAATACAGCTAGGTATGTGACCCAAGGTAGCCGAAAGGAGCGTAGCCATGCGCTCTATTGCGCCCACCAAGGCCTGCATTGCCCCACTATGGATGGCATCAGCAGTATTATCGGGATAATCAGAGAAATTTCCTTTCTCCTGTTTTAATAGAGCGGTATGTGTTGTTAATGTTTGTTGCATGAGATTTAAGCCGGGCATAATAATTCCACCTAGAAATTCTCCTGTGTCCGAAAGGGCATCCACAGTCATTGCTGTTCCTGTATTCACCACCAAACAACCTTGTTGTTGAATCTTCCACGCTGCGATCATCCCCGCCCAACGGTCGCAACCTAGTAGGGTTGGGTTCGCATAATAATTGCGTACTCCGCACTGGTAGGCGGTGGCAGTCATCCACTCTGGTTGTAATTTCCAACAGGATATCAACTCAGACAGCATTACTTGAGCTTCAGCGCCTGCAACGTTGGCAATGATGATGTGCATCGGTTTTGGCAGATCTTGCCATGCTTGGTGTAGCGATGCCCTGTTATCGTGCAATATTACTCCTTGCTTGAACCAAGCGAGACCATCATGCAACCCCCATTTAATACGGGTATTACCAGAATCTATTGCCATTAAGTAGGTCATATTAGAGTGTCTGACGTAGCATGATTTCCCCGTTACTAAAGCAACGTCTGCCTAATGAGGTTTGGAGTTGTAATGAACCATTATCTGCAATTCCATGCACCACACCTTCTTGTCTTGAGCCATCAGGTAGATGAAGAATGATTGGTTTATTGTCCAAGTTATGGTGATGCACCCATTCCTTTTTAAAGGGTAAAAAACCTTGGTGTGAAAATTCTTTGAGTACCGATACCAGTTCAGTCAGTAGGCTAGCAAGTAACTGATTACGCTCTGGTATCGAACCTGTGATGGCATGTAAATCTGTGAATGCTTGATCTATCTGTGATTCCACATAATCTGATAATTTCAGATTCAAACCTATGCCAATCACTACAGCAGTGGGACCCAGCATGTCCCCTTGTAATTCAATGAGGACACCTGCTAGCTTTCGATCACGAGACATTACGTCATTTGGCCATTTCAACATCACATCTTTAATGCCTGCTAATTTCAGAGTCCGTATAATAGCCAAACCAACTGCCAGACTTAGGCCAGATAAGAAGCTTGCACCTTGTTGAAATCGCCATAGCAGAGAGAATGTGAGATTGTTACCCAAACCTGAATGCCATGGACGTCCTTGCCGTCCCCGCCCATGTGTTTGTAATTCAGTTGCAATCACGCGTGTGGCGGCAATATCCAATTTCTTTTCTGCTGACGCTTCTTTTAGCAACTGGCTGTTGGTTGAATTGACGGTATCGAGTATTTCAAGATGGAATTCATTCGCCATCTGGCCAAGGTGTTTTAAGATAACATCTTTCTTTAACCACTGAATGGGTTCAGGTAAACGGTAACCGCGACCATGAATTTTATGCACATTCATTCCTACTGCATCTAGCCCTTTTAATGCATTCGATACGCTAGCACGTGACACATTCAGTTCTTT
>Ga0209553_1001436_pt1 | contig 11873 bp, 19 predicted proteins | sample LauGreFBDMM110DN_2_FD_188217 | JGI IMG/M metagenome (GOLD analysis project Ga0209553, IMG submission 188217) | Freshwater lake microbial communities from Lake Michigan, USA - Fa13.BD.MM110.DN (SPAdes) (version 2) | ecosystem: Environmental > Aquatic > Freshwater > Lake | place: Lake Michigan...
AGCAGCACCATATACCGCAGGAACTGGTATCACAATGGCCGAAGCTACTTCAGCTGTTTACGGTACAGGTTTGAAGACTCCATACTTGAAGAATGCTTCTTGGCTTTTGCCAAATGCTGTATGGGCTTCGACCATTTCGGCGGCTTCGGCAACTCTGCCAGTCTTTGGACAGAGTGCAGGATATTCAGTAGCTCGCGATGGTGCGGGATTGAATTTCCTTGGGTATCCAGTTTACTTGTCGAACAATCTCCCAACAACAGCGGCTACTACTGTTGCCTATGGAGTGTTCGGCGACATTCAGCGCGGATATCGAATTGTCGAGCAAAACGCTGTTCCGTTCATGGCTGATCCGTACACATTTGCGAATGCTGGACAAACTCAGTTCTTGTCTTCGACGCGCGCTTACGGTGCGATCATGGATCGAAATGCAATGGTTTCACTCTTCAAGACGTGATTTATGCCTACCTTGATATCAACAGCTGATGCAAAGTCTCATCTTCGGGTTTACCACACCGAAGATGATTCTTATATCGCATCATTGGTGCAGGCTGTTTGTATTGAGTGGGAAGAAGTAACGCATCAGTACATCGGGCAGGGGTTTATTACGCAGACCCCTGCCCAGCGTTACTTGGAAGAGCCAGACGACGGCGTATTCCGTCCCTACTTTAACCCAGTCGATACGACGATACTGCCAACCTTTACTACAGACCTGCTACCGCTGGCGCCCATCACACCTACAGAAGCATGGGTTAAACTCGACGGCGCAGCTGCGTACGTTGTTGGCGATTCGCTGATTAACGACGCTAACTACACGTATCCGCTCTCATTTGGCTTCACGCTGACCACAGCATTTAACGCAGAGATAAAGCAAGCGCTATTACTTCGCGTGGGATACTTTTATTCATATCGCGGCGATGATCCAACACCGCCAGATATGAAGGGATGGCTCATGCTCATTGCGCGGCATCGCACTGGGGCGCTTATATGATTCCTACGGGGATGATGCGGGTTAAGATGGGTTTTACGCGGCGTGCTGTTGCGTCAATTGACGACGTTGGACAGGCGACGCTGGGAAATACTACAACGCTAAATACTGTCGTTGGTTTTGTCGAATCAAACGACCGATACGACGACAAACTAAATAGCGGAATTGGCGCAGAAGAAAAAACCCATATTGTGGTTCCTTGGTTTTCAGGTCTAAAGACTGGCGATCAAGTCATTCTAACTGATGGGGCAACTACGACGCTGTATCAGATAGAGAGCATTGAAGATGATCGAAACAAGCACAGGCAGTTACGCCTAGTCATTATTCGCGCAGAGGAAGGCCGCTAATGATTACAGTCAATCAGCAGGCACGCGCAGAACTGAATAAACGCCTAAAAAATATCAAGTATGGCACTATGGAAAAGGCGCAGTATCAAGCGATGCAAAGCGTTTTAAAGCCTATACGCGAGCGAACCAAAGCAGAATGGGCGTCTCAAGTATGGAAGCGAAACGGTAAGCATTCCATAAGAAAAGCAATTATTCAGAGTGTCAAAAGTCTTATCTTTCGCCGCGGCGGAAAGCTGCTTGGATATGTTGGAATATCCCAGAAAGTGAATAGAAAATCTAAAATTGTCAACGTTCTCAATACCAATTTTCTGGCACGTAACGGAAAAATAGTACCAGGGCGATTTATACGGGAAAAGGTTTTTGAATTAGCGCAACGGCAGGCTAGTAATTTTGAAGCGTATCTACAGCGCGCCGCGCTGAGAATGGCTAACGGTAAATAGATGTTCATCGCTGAACTAGTGCAGTTTCAATTACTCGCCGTGAGTGGTATTACAAAAGTAGCTGCCGATCTGCGCGTAGCTGGCGATGTTCTGCCAGTCATTGTTTATGAAGTCGAATCAGACGACACAATAGACATGATTACAAACGGCGAAATCGCATGGAAGGCCATCGTACGTGTTACTTGCATTTCGACCAGTTTACTTTTGGCGATTACTTTAGCTGAAGTAATAAGATCTGGCGTACACCAACAAACATGGGTAAGCGCTTATGCAACTTGTCATATGTGTACTGTCACACACCAAAAAAATAATCTAATTGACGACGGCGCGCCGGGACTTCTCGACGTGTCGCGTAGTGTCACTCTTTCACTCACCATTTTCTACAAGGATAACTAGCTATGCCATACATTCCGCAATCGGGTATTAACGCAACTCTAACTATTGATTCAATCGCCTACACAGTACGCGAAATGTCGTTCCAATCTACCCAAGACACTTTTGAATGCTCTAGTCTGTCAGATTTGTATAAAAAGTATTTTGGCGCTCGCCGCGTTGGAAGACTTACCGCAACGCTGCTAGTTACTAGCGATGTTGCGGACGGCATTATCAGTAGCTTCCAATCTGTAGCAAACCTTGGCACATCAATATCATACGAACTTAACGATGCAAATTCTATCAACACATATACAGGCGCTGGCTTCATTGAAGACGCTACGCACAATATGACCGGCGGCGATGTTGACACGCTGACAATTTCTATGATTGTTGACGGGGTAATGGCGCCGTGACATTACAAAAAGACAAAGCGCTGGCGACGGTGCCACAATGGCGAAAGGTCTATTGCGAATTTTTACAGCGGGATATTTTGGTACGGCGTCCAAATATCGGCGATATGGCTTTTGCCGTCGCTGATATGTGGATTCGCCTTGTTAAGGATGGCGACAATACCCCGCTATTTGATGCCTCGATAAAGCCTAGTGAATGTGACCCCAAACTTGTAGGGGAGGTTTGCAGTTTAGCTACCGCCACCCCTACCGAAGTAACAGACTAGACCGTTTAGTCGCTCAGGGTTTGGTTAGTCCAGAGGCTGATATTGGAATGTTGAGTGAGTATCTGCATTGTGAGAGGATCGAACATCTTTTAACAATAATTGCAATGTATGTAAGCAAGAAATCGGCAGAAGATGTAGCGCCTTGGCTAAAAAATAACAGCGTAGGAAACATTATCGAAAAACTGAAAAAATATGGCAAACGCTAAAGAAATCAAGATACCGATAGTCATTACTGCCGATGGCGCTAAGGCAGTAGCTGGCCTACAAGCGTTCAAGACGCAAGCCAATAAAATTGATGGGATGTTTAGCCGCTGGGGAAAGACTCAGATATCTAGCGTTGGCGGGATGCTGTTTGGCTTCTTAGGAATTGCCAGCGCTATAAATGGGATTCGAGAGCTATACGCAGAATCAAAAAAACTATCTGAGCTTGCGGGTACGTATGCGCCTGAAGTAGTGCGCGCGCAAGCTGAGACGACAATAGCCCAGATTCAAAAAGATATTGAGGTAGCGAAAGCAATTACGCCAACTGAGACACAGCGCGCAAATCTAGCTACTGAAGATTTGCAGAAAATGGGTACGAATAAAGAGAGCCTAATGAGTTCGGCAGGACTGCAAATAGATCTAGCGTTTTCAGCGGCTCAGTATCGCTTTATCGCTGCGTTAGATTTCCTTAGTGGAAATATGGGTGATTTCGCAGCCCATACACAAATGGCATCACAGAGAACGGAAGAAATGGGCGGTCTGGCTGCGCTGACGCAAAGCGCAATGAATACCGCCGCGCAATTTCTTCAGAATTTTACACGTGACGAAGGGCAATCAAATGTATTACGTTTAATAGAGGCTTTTACCAGCACCCAAAAGAATATAGAACTGCCTGAAAAACCAAACATCGAAAGCATTAAGAATATACAGCTGCCTGAAAAACCAAATATCGAAAGCATTAAGAATATACAGCTGCCTGAAAAACCAAATATCGAAAGCATTAAGAATATACAGCTGCCTGAAAAACCAAATATCGAAAGCATTAAGAATATAGAGCCGAACCCAGTAAATGACAGTTTATTTGTAATGCAACTCATGAAAGAAAACGCTGCAAAAATGGAAGCTTTAGCTACTTCTATGCCAACACAAAAAACTGAAAATGTTTTACTTTCACAAAGAGAAAATAACAATCCTTTAGAATTTGCACAGAATTTTACAGGTAAAGACGAATCTTTAAGCGTTTCAGAAATTATCAACGCAAATACAAGAAATATGGAAGACTTTTATTCACATTCTAAGATTGCAACAGATACAAACAACGAAGAAAATAACATGGCTGCACTGTCGAAAAGCGCAATAGGTAGCGCTACTGGCTTCGCTCAGAATTTCACTCGCGACGAGGGCGCTCTAGCGGTGCTTCGTTTAATTGAAGCCAACACGAAAGGCAGCAGATAATGCCAGCAATAATTCAAGGCAGCAAGCTGATAAGTTCATCTATTACGCAGTCACAAAAAAGCCTGCCGTCGACATTGACAGAAAAATACATGATAAAAACTCTTGCGGGTTATTATCACGTCAACAGTATTTTAGAGGCGGCTTGTACCTACCAGCCAGATGGCGATAACTGGCAATTACCAGTCGTGCGGCAACGTAACCTAGAAGCTCTAAATTTTGTCTGTACAGAAGTTCATATAGAATTTCTTTCAACAGAGCTTTTAACATATACGGCTACGTTTCAATCAATACTTTACGGCTGCAATAATGACTATCAATGGTCAAGAAAAGCGGTTCGTACAGGGACTCGAATAGTCGAGCTGTGGAAAGATCCAGATGGATATCCAACAGATTACGCAGCACCATGGCCGCCTACAGCTGTTGTAGCTGGTACTTCAATCGACATCATGGGCAAGCCAGAAACGCGCAAAGTCTGGCATGAGTCGCTAGATATTGAAGTACACGCTAACAGAGCATTTGAAAAATTTACTAATGCAGATGCTGACTACTACCCAAGTATTTGGCTTTCTTATGTCAACAGTAGAAACAACGCTTTATTTCTAGGCTATTCAGCTGGGCGAGTCGCTTTTATGGGATTTGAAGAGGCTTTAACTACTGACCCTTGGGCGACCTATGTACTACATTTTGAAACTGACGAAATAGGGCATCTTCAGCAGCGGGTATTACCTAACGCCAAAGGCACGGTATTACTTACTCAGTCTTCTACGTGGGCTTCTAAAACAATTCTTCAGGCTGACGCTGCGTACTGGTATCAGCCGTTTTACATTGGCGGTTTGACGGATTTTAATGGACTGTGGGATTTTTCAGAAATAACATCACCTACTCCAGCGGTCTAAATGTACTACGCGCCGTACTTTACTTTTGGTGGAAAGAATCCCACACAGGGATACGCCAATGCACAGGTAGCGGCTACGCTCTGGACAGAAACGAATCGCAATGATGTCGACGCGCTGATACGCGGCAACTTCACAAACTATTCTCCACCGTGGCCGGGATTGATTATTGAGTCTACAGCTATTGCTGGTCAAACAAACAGATGGAAGTATCAGATACGAAAAGTGCTGCTGACTGCTACTCCAAACGTTTTTTCAACCAACACAATTACAGATCCTGATAATACGGACTACAAGCTAGTTTCTAGCGTTTTAACTACAAAAGTCGACGCTTACAATCTGTACGAATATAAGCACACTTCGAGCGGCTATACAGGCGACGGCACGCCCTTGGCTGACATACCAGCCGGCTTCGCAGTTGTGCCAGTCGTTGGCGTAGTGACTGTGCATCAAATAATAGATTCAACAGGCAGCATCATTTACGTCTTTGAACGCAACAATGGAATAGGCGGGGCCTGTGCATGAGATACCTAGTCATATTTATTCTTTGCTTTTCATGCTCTAGCGGCGAAAGTAAAATAGCGGAATCGTCTACGGATATATCTTCTCTAGCGCATTCCAGCCGCGCGCGATTTGAAATAATCTATAAAGAGGCAGGCAAGCCACAGGCAGATACAAAAGTAATTCAATCAGAATCTCTTGGCGGCATCGGCGAGCAAAGCAAGATATTAGAAGCAATCAATGCAGTTATTCGCGCGCTGCCGGACGTGCAGAATGTCGAAAGCAAATGGCTATCTATGCTTGCGTATTTAATTGGCTTTCTGTTCGCAGTCGCTATTATTGTCTTGCTATTCCAAAGTGGCGTAGGCGCATGGGTAAAATCATTATTTGGCTTGGTAACTAAAAAATGAATTTAATAGCTAACAGTTGTTGCTGTGCTTGCCCCGACACAACTGATGCAGTAAAGGCTGCGATCATTGCTACCCCACTTAATACATATACTGCTAATTTCACTTCTCAATTTGACGGGCTTGTACATGGTAATGGTGAATGGGTAGATAAAATTGTCTACGATTCCTCTCAAACCGGTACCGCTTGTAATGGCAATCCTTGCGGCCCGTACCCACCTACTTGGGATTGCCAGATTGAGGGCTGGGTAATAAATAAGCATTCAATCAACGATACAAACCCTGGGCGTTTAATGCCGTGGAACTTTAAAAATGGCGACTTTAGTCCGCCCTTAGATTGCGGAATTATATCGCTTGGTGGTAATCACGATGGAACAACAATGCGCCCTTATCTTTGCGATTATGATTGCTCACCTTGTCAGGGGCCTCCTACTGTGGGCTGCGGTGTTATGGTGCAAGGATTAGTAGACCAATCATACAATTCAATTAGTTTTAATTCGACGGCGGGTATTTCTATAACGGACAATATCAACCAAAACACACTACCACAGGTAGCCACCTTATTCTGTCCTCCTGCTGGTCAGATTACTGGAGTACCTAGCGTCTCAAATATCGCATCGAAGAAGGAAATTTTTACGAATTCGACAAATCCTCTTGCAATTCAAACGGTCACGGTAAAAAAACAAATACGATTGTATTATTGGGATAATAACACTCCATATCCACCCGAAGGAGATACGGTCAATGTTGGAAAATGTTTGGCTTTAGTTTTTGGTGTTTATGTGAAAGCCAAAAGACCGTGGTTTAATGTTAATACGGGAACGGTCATGAATCCAGCGGCGTATCCTGATGATGAATTGTCGCATTGGATCACCTATACAAGCTATTGGAATGGAACAGATACGGCGGCGCAATGGCTTGTAAAACCGCTCAAATGTAGTTCAGTTTCTTGGGATTACAAACCGTGTCCCTTTGGGTCTGGTGGGTATCGCCATTGGGCAATGCCATACGATGAAAGTACATACCTTGTATATAACAGTCTTTTCCCACCATTACTTAGACCGATGCACACTTCCGGATCTTATCCTGAATGCGGAATTTTTGTCGATAATTATCCTGCTATAAATGTACCTGGTATAGGTTGTGTTTGGTCTGATACGGAAAATAACCCTTTTTCTAGCGCTGTCTTTTCTGCAATTAGCGGAGACTGTAATGTTGCTATGAACCCTACAATTTCATCGTTTCAACCAAACCTTTCCGCACCTTCAACAATAACCATAACATAAAAAAGTGTCACAAAATATAAATCTGCCTGATGATTTTTTATCAACGCTCGAAAAAACTGGTCAGTATTCCAGTTCGCTCGGTACGGTCTTTGCGGCCGATGGCACGATTGACTTGTCAAAAGTTCCTGAATATGTGCCACGCACTTCTGTAAAAAAAACCATGCAACTAGAAAAACAAAATCCAGAGGAAACAGAAGAAGAATATATTGCTCGATTGACAGATGTATACAAAGCGAAGATGAGCGATGCGACACCACCCGCTTTGCTTAATCGTGCGGTGACTTTTATTCGGGCGATGGCATCGAAGGTATTCGAACTGCCAGCGTCTGAAGAAATGCAAGCGGCGCGGCTAAACACTTGCTATTCATGCGAATTCTTCCAAGTCGCATTTGATGCGCCGGAACAGATTGGGCATTGTTCGGCGTGTGGATGTGGAAAAAATAAGATGACTAGCCTTCCAGAGAAGGCGAAAATACTACGGTCATCCTGCCCCAAAGGATTCTGGGATGTGACTATACAAGTATCCCCAGACGCTTCACTTTCTTTTTCTCGACGGGCTGAGTAATCCCATCGCATCGCTCAGCTTGTGGGCGCATATTTGCGCCGTAGGTAACTACGAAGCGCTCGATTTGGGCGAATGATCTACAGCGAATGTCAACGTAGTTCTCGCCGTCTTCTTGGCGCACAGCGATAATCGAATCAGCGCGGCGAGTGTAAGCACCTGCCCCAGCTGCCGCGTCTACTACCGTGCGCTGAGTGCCAGACATCTTCGGCGTATGGTGGACGATGCAGAGAGCGCAGGCGTATTCCTCTGCGACCTTAACTAGGCGGCTCATGATGTGCGTAGCTTCGGCGTTATCGTTTTCATTGATGATGGGAAAATATGCAGACAAAGTATCGATTATGCATAGGCGCGCGTTTGACTGGCTAATTCCCTGAGCGATAATGTCGATAGCGTCGCTGACTGTTTCAGGCGACTTGCCACGTTGACAAAGTACGGACAGTTTCCCAACCTCTCTAGGCGAATTGAGACGGCACAAACGGAAGCGCTCGGCAAGCATTTCGCGCGACGATTCGGCGTCTAGATACAGCACGTCCCCCGCCGCACATTCAAGCGCACCCATGAACCTGCCACCCTCAGTAATTGCCATGGCTAAGTCAATCCCTATCCAAGTCTTATTCGCTTTCGCCGCGCCTATAAGCAGCGCTACTTCGTTCACTCGCAGCACGCTCTCTACTAGGACTTCTCTAGGATGAACCGTCTCAAGGGCTTCTAGGTCGTCCAGAGCCACCCGTTGATATGTCTTAGGCGTCAGCTTCTCTAGGGCGCGCGCGTTCGCTTCAAATTCCAGATAAGAGAGGTAGGCAGCGCTGCGTTCAGACTCTCGTATAAGTCCTACGGCAGCGCGCGCTACCCTCTCTGCGTCGTCAAGTCCGCTGGCCCTGCGGACTCGACGATAGATAGCCATCACGTCAAGAAACGTTGTTTCTTTTTGCATTCTGTGCCTAACTTAAAAAGGGATGTCTTCAGGATCTACCGAATGCTTCGGACGCGTCTCAACTTTGCGAGTATCGCGCAGCGGTCTAGTCTCTTTTGGAATGTCTGGGTAGACGCGAATGCAGTCGACTTGCTTACCCGCAAAGTTTGTTTCTTCCTTGCAGAGCTTCACACTTCGACCTACCCAGCGGTCAGTATCAGAGCCAAACGCCCCTGCTACTCGCTTCAAATTCGTCTTATTCAAAACGACGCTACCGAACTCAGTAGCCAAAATAATCCGCTCGCCGTCGTCGAAATCCTTTGTAGTCGAGCCAGTCACCAATGTGACTACATCGCCTTCGTTTAGATCTGCCGCGCGTAAAAATGCCCCTTGCATGAATTTTCCTACGTCCATTGCTATACCCCTTCTGGTTTAGGTTTGACTAGACAGATTGATACATTTTCTTCTTCTAACATTGACAGATGATCATCGCCGCAGATGCTGCGGATGACTGAGATCTTCCAAGGATTCGCTGAGAATGCGCCCCGCTCGCCGCGGCTGAGATACTCCATTGATCCACCGGCAAACTCAATGAGACTCTCTACTGTGCGCTGGTCATCGCGTACCGAATAAATCTTCTTCTTCTTCAGCTTCAAGCCAGTACCGCATTCACGGTAGATACCGTTAGGTTTGGATTGCAGGAAGAAAAACATGAATTCATCCTCTACAGCATCGGCGTACTGCTTACTTACGCGGCGCAGATCTACCGCAGCATCGTAAAGGGCAAACGACTCTTCTTTATTGTGCTTATCAGGATCTAATGTGGGCAGCGCATCCAACAGCTGGGCGACGCTGTTCTTGAGTATCAGCATCTCGCTGATGCAATCGTAGATATTCATAGTGGCCTCTTACTAATCATGTAGTCTTTTAATGCTTCAAATGCATCTTCTCTATTAACTTTTTGGGGATAGTAAAATCGTATCAATTGGTCAAGAATAAAATCAACAGCATTGCCATGACGCCCACACGCAAAGCAGTTGAAATACTCACCATTCACATCATGATGCAAAGACAAACAACCCCCCTTATCACTTTTATGAAAAGGGCAGTCTGCTTTTAAGTAATTTTTTCTTTTCTTAAAATTTGTCGAAAGAAATTCTACATTCCCATGCTCTTCAATTAGTGATTGCAACAAAGACTTACCAGTTTTTAATTTGAGATATGTATTAAGCGGATTTTCTTCTTTACACAATTCCCATTCTGAATCCCAATCGTGAATACTCATTTCCGTCTCCTAACTACGTCCTCAGGAACGTTTTCACAGAATGCAGTCTCTAACAGCACCAACAGACACAGCGCGCAGAACAGGATAAAGATGACTTCTATCATGGGTTCCCCGAATCGCTTCCGCGGTCTAAGTCGCGAATGATTACGCCGCCCGTTTCACCGTCGCCCCAGATGCAGCTATCGACTGTGCGAATGTAGGAGTGAAGCGCTGTTATGTGATACACAGACTCTGTAGCCGGCTCGCCCTTATCGTTCGAATGGGCTTGCATAAGCACACGGCCTAGGCTGTGCCGTGCGTCAATGATGGCTTGCAATACGCGAGCAGCTGCTATGGGATCTATCAATTCTCTTTGCATGGGATTCCTTCCTCAATGTCTTCAATGTGAGTAGAGCGACCGCGCGCAATGAAGACCTTGCGCTCTGCCACTATAGAAATTTGAATTTTTTTTCCCCGAATCGCGTCGAATGAAACTTCGATAGTTTCACCAAGCACCGTAAAAATAAGGCTTTCGCCGCACTTTCTAGCTAGGCAGAGTCGCGACATTACGCGCGACCTCGACAGATGCTATATGTTCTGTTAAACGCAAGCCCTAGAGAAGATGTATCGAAATCCTGCATAATTTAGGCTTTTACCGCTAGTAGTTGTGCTGGCGTAACTGTCACAGAGTGCTGTCTATTGAGTGCTAATAATCGCCGCTCTGCTGCTTTTTTATTGCCACAGCACATTGTCCAACTGTGAAAATCATGCATTTCTTCCCGTGGAATCGCTTCCCAATGTCCACTAGATAAATTCTTTGTCACTACCCAGTCGCTGCGTGAGTCGCGTAGCTCTGTTTCAATTCTAAGTATTGCAATTCGTATCAAGTGCTGGGATTCCTTCCGCATTCACAAATGGTATCTGACGGCTAACTATTTCGGCTTAATGCTGTTTTATTCTTTAGCTTCGGACTGCTCTGTTCTCTCTTATCGATGCAGAACTAGGTAGGTTTACGTTTGTGCGAGCCAGCGTACGCTAAGGCGACGCAGCAAAACGTAACATCTCGTTAGTCTGCTGTCAATAGGTAAAATTTAATTTTTTTGTGGATAACTTGTGGATAACTTTATAGCATTCTTGATATGTCAGCATATCAACGCAGAAAAGGCGCTGTTGGGGAACGCGAAGCAGCTCAGGAATTGTGCGATGCTGTTGGGTTAATCGTTACTAGACAAGCTAGAAACGGCATTGATGGTGGCGCAGATGTTGCAGGAGATGGCATCATCGTCGAAGTAAAACGCCGCGATGGTGGGCTAATTGTTGAGACATGGCTTCAACAGGCAGAACGCTCAAGAGTCAGACCAATAGATGTACCAATCGTTATGGCTCGCGCAGATAATTGCGCTTGGATAGTCAGTCTAAGACTGGCTGATTTAGGCGACTTTGTCCAAGTGATCGAATCCCACAGAAAGCAACGTGAATGATTCAACTCAAATTCCTAAGCGGTGGCGTGGCAGGCGCTGGTCTGCTTTGGCTACGTCTGTTCGCGCGCGCAATCCAATTTGTGAACGCTGTAAAGAACGATTCTCTGAAGAAGTGCATCACACTATGCCACTTCACAAAGGCGGCTCTATGTATGACCCTCGCAATCTTGTTGCGTTATGCAAGGAATGCCATCACGACGTTACAAAGCGCATTATTTCGCAAATAATCGACCCTCATTATTCTTCAAATAACGCCACTTCGACGGCCGAGGCCCCTTCTCCGAGGGGTACCGCCTGTAGGGG